>Ga0209403_10003911_pt1 | contig 16518 bp, 14 predicted proteins | sample ArcticOcean_MG_C_8_FD_187440 | JGI IMG/M metagenome (GOLD analysis project Ga0209403, IMG submission 187440) | Marine microbial communities from western Arctic Ocean - ArcticOcean_MG_CB11_86 (SPAdes) (version 2) | ecosystem: Environmental > Aquatic > Marine > Oceanic | place: Arctic Ocean... | reverse complement strand
AATTCCGTGAATGACGGCAGCTCGAATGGTAACTGCGTCTACATATTGACTCATGGTGACCCCAGATGCTGTTAGCATAGTCAGGAATTCGGGGCTAGCTACACCCTCCTGGACACCGACCAAGACCGGTGTACCGACGGCCCCAAAAGTCACAGCGGTACTTTGGATCATCATCCCCAGCATCACTGCGCCAGCTGCCGGGAATCCCATAGCTACCATTAGTGGAGCAGCTACCGCAGCGGGAGTTCCAAATCCAGAAGCTCCTTCTATGAATGATCCGAAAAGCCAAGCTAAAATGACCACCTGGATTCTCCTGTCGTCACTGATACTATTGAAACTTCTTCGGATTGCTGAAACGCCGCCCGACTTTTCCAGTGTCTTTAGCAGAAAGATGGCACCAAAAATAATCAGTAGTAGGTCAAAAGTAGTAAACAATCCTTCCACTGATGATGCGGCAACATTAGCCAAAGACATGTCCCAAAAATAAAGAGCAATGCCAGCGGCAGTTACGTAGACAAGTGGCATTGCAATCCTGGCTGGAGTGCGAAAACCCACTAACAATGCTCCTGCGAGAAGAATGGGAAGGGCGGCTAGCGCTGCTAATGTTCCTGAGCTCACTGGTACCTCTTTGAGAATGTTAGAAGATTTTTTCCTAAAGAAATTTTTGACATTGGTACTAAATAGATAACATGCACTGTCATTAATGTTTGGAAAAGGGTGGAATTGATTGGCTAAGCATGGAGATGTTGTTGGCGTCTTGTCTGAAGGGATAGCTCTCCTCTATGTTCGCGCTTACGATAACTAAACACTTTCGAGATAGGAAAAGCCCATGGCATTACCCACTAAAATATTAATTGGACTAGTGAGCGGCGTCTTGGCTGGCGTGTTAGCTAATGCATTTAGTCTCAATTGGCTGAAGGATATACTGCAGACTCTGGAACCCTTTGGCACGGCATGGATTCAAGGAATAACCATGGTAGTCATCCCATTAGTGGTGGCTAGTTTGATGCTGGGTACGGCTTCTCTCGGGGACCTTAGGAAACTCGGAAGAATTGGGGGAAAAACCATAGCTTATTACATGACTACTACAGCTGTAGCAGTCGTGATTGGTTTAACCATATCCAATGTCGTTCGCCCTGGTAGCGGTATCGACGAAGCAACACGCAGTGAATTGTCTTCGAGGTTTGAAGAGGATGCGGTAAGCAGGCTCGATCTTGCTGAAAATGCACCTGGAGTAGTGGAGACTTTGCTGAATATAATTCCCAGAAATCCAGTGCAGGCAGCAGCAGACTTCGATCTACTGTCACTGATATTTTTTACCATAGTATTTGGAGCAGCGATAAGTACTTTGGACTATAAACAGAGAGATGCAGTCTTGGGATTTTTCGAAGGAATCAACGGTGCCTCCGTGGTTGTCATAGGTTGGATCATGAAACTTGCACCTTATGCTGTTTTTGCATTGATTGCTCCCATTGTAGCCCAGTTTGGACTGGATCTGTTACGTAGTCTACTTGTCTATGCTCTAGTTGTAGTGGCGGGGTTGTTCCTCCATGTTCTGATTACCTATACATCAGCTGTTCGTTTTCTTGCTAAAATAAAACCGAGAGAATTTTTCTCTAGAATGTCTTCTGTTCCCCTAGTAGGCTTCTCGACCTCGTCCTCCAGTGCAACACTTCCACTCACCATGGAAACCGCCGAAGAAAATCTTGGGGTTTCCAAGTCTGTTTCAAGTTTCGTACTTCCCTTAGGGGCTACCATTAATATGGATGGGACAGCCTTGTATCAGGCTGTGGCAGTAATGTTTATCGCTCAGATCTATGGAATACCGCTAGGGGTGGGTGATCAACTTATTGTGGTAATGACAGCGACATTGGCGTCCGTAGGTGCGGCTGGAGTTCCCAGTGCAGGAATCATAACCTTGATTATAGTACTGAACTCAGTGGGCTTGGGTGCCAATGCACAAGCTGGAATCGCTCTAATTTTGGGTGTCGATCGTATTTTAGACATGTTGAGAACTGCAGTAAACGTTACGGGTGATCTAAGTTGTGCTACAGTCATCGCTCGTAGCGAAGGAGAATTAGAGTTACCCGACCTGGGAGCTTGAAGGTATGTCTTCCCAGAATATTCTTCGGTTCTATAAAGAGGTGCTATCTGAACTGAAGGGGTGTGGAAAAAAGCCAGTGAGACTGTCTTTGTTGATGGTAATGTTGTTGTCAGGTTGTGCTGAAAGATCAACTAACAAGGAATATCAAGCTGTCTTTAATGAGATTGATGATCGTGGGCGACTCGGTATCACTTCGATAGTCTCAGCTCTAAGTGATCCGGATCCGGACCTCCAATTATTGGCCGTTGAAGGCCTTGGGCGCTTCGAGTTGGAGGAGCATGTCCCAAGGATAGCTAAGGTTTTGGAGTCTGCGCATTGGCAGGTTCGTAACTCAGCCGCCAATGCTCTCGGTCAAGCTGTGTTTAGGACGGACGGTGACGAAGTGGTTGATATCCTCCTTGAGCATCTATTGGTTGAAGAGAATGCAGAGGTAAGGGGAAGCATAGCTCGGACCCTGGGTCGCTTATCTTTTTTGGACCAGAGTAGAATCCAATCTGTAGTGGATGCTCTGATTGGAATGACTCAGCCGGATATTGTTGTAGTGGAATTACCTGTTGTATTGGGTGTAGTTATGGGCCTGGAGTCAATGGTCCGGAGGTCGCAGCTTGATAGTAACGAACTACCGGTTCAATTAATACAGTGTCTAGAGGAGCTGGTAGGTTTCACTGTAACTGGCGTTGGCAAGGAATCCGAAGAACTGGCATCTAGGGTTCGAAAGACGGCGATGCTGGCCTTGTCTTCTTTGGGAAACGTGAAAATGCAGGCTATGATGCAAACCGCCCAGGATACAGATCCAGGTGTTCGGAGGACGGCGATGCTGGCCTTGAGGGAACACTCAGGTGAAGGTTTGGCTTTAATAAAAGACGGATTGGTAGACCCTTCACCGATGGTACGAATTGAGGCAGTAAAAGCATATGCCCATCGAGCTGAAGGCCTGGACGGATGCCAACTACTGTTATCAAAGGTCGAAGACGAAAATCTACATGTGTCATTGGCAGCTTTAAATCTAATCAGTGGGAAATGTGAGAAGGGGAATGGATTTGAGACTGCACTGGTTCCTTTGATTTCAGACTCTTCATCTCAGGATTTGTACGGTTGGCATAGAGCAGCGCATGCATTAGTCGCGACGGCTGAAATGTCCAGTGAATTGGCTAATCCTCTGATTGAAGATTTTAGTTCTCATAGGAGTCCATTTGCGAGATCTTATGCAGCTAGAGCTGCTGCAGTGACAGGCAATATAGGTGTCCTCCTTAGCCTAATGGAGGATGTTGCTCCGAATGTCCGTGTTGATGCAGTGCAGGGTTTGTTTGCAGTACGAGGCCACGATGCAGATTCTCTTCTTATAGCTCAGTTGGGTAGTACTGATCACCCGTTCCTTGTTTTGACAATAGCAAGGCTGCTCGAAAATTCTCCCCACTCCAGTGCGGCCATTGAGACTCTGATGAGATCCTTCGTGGTGATGTCCCAGGACGGCAAGCAAACATATCGGGATCCCAGGATGGCTCTTTTGGAGAGAATAGGGGAATTTGGGGGTTTGGAACAGGCAGCATTCTTGGAGCGATATTTACGGGACTATGATTCTGAGGTAGCTAATAGGGTCTCTGAAATATTAAGTAATTGGAGTGGTACCGATCGGAGTATAGAACCTCAAATTATGAATAGGCTCCGAATGCCTTCTATGGCAGAGATAGAGCGGATGGAAAATACTGTCGTCATTCTTCATATGGCGCGGGGAGGAGAAATTCCAATTTTGCTGATGCCATGGGAGGCACCTACACATTCATACAGGTTTAAGAATCTAGCAGAGAGTGGTCAATTGGATGGCTTAACTTTTCACAGAGTTGTCAGCAACTTTGTCATCCAAGGTTTAAGTCCAGGAGCTAATGAGTACGAAGGTTATCCGGAGTATACCAGGGATGAAATCGGAGTTTTAACGCATTGGCGGGGAACGGTGGGTACTTCCACTCGGGGCAGGGATACTGGCGATGGTCAGGTTTTTATCAATCTTGTGGACAACCTGAACCTGAACCATGACTTCACTATTTTTGGTCGTGTTTTGAACGGAATGGAAGAGGTAGATTTGGTTGCAGAAGGGGATGTGGTCACTGCAGCGACTATTGAAATCTTAGGATCGGATTCAAACTAAAATATGATGAGGAAGAATTGATGACTAGAAAACCGGTATCGAGCCCTACTGCATCTTCGGTTGGGCCGTATTCACATGCGGTGGATGATGGTAGCTATGTATTTTGTTCTGGTCAAACCCCCCTAGATCCTCAGACGGGGAAGCTCCATCCAGGTGGAGTCGGCAGTCAGACTCGTCAGTGTTTCGAGAATCTTTTTTCTGTGCTCAGTGAGGCAGGCCTCACACATCAAGATGTCGTAAAGGTCAACGTTTATCTAACAGATATGGGCAACTTTACGGCGATGAACGAAGTGTATGCTCAGCATTTTGATCAACCGTTTCCAGCTAGGACTACGATTGGAGTAGCCAGCTTACCCTTGGACGCTGAAGTTGAAATAGAATTAGTTGCAAAAAATAAAGCCAACAATTCCCGCTGAAGTCAGGCGGCTAGTCAGTTTTTTCAAATTTGGGTGAGGATCGTCTGTGACACTTAAATTGACGGAATTAGATAGCTCTAATTTGGCTGGTGAAAGTGGCCCTGCGGTTCAGATGGCTATGTCTATTCTGATTCGTATGTCTGAAATTCAAAGCGCTAAGAGCCTGATATCTATAGTATCGGCTCACATAGATAGTGCCTTGTACATAGGACCCGCTACTCTCGATTACGCAGAACGATTGGTTGACCTAGGCGCGAAGGTTTGCGTACCGACTACCCTCAATGTGGCTGGAGTAGACCACAATGGTTGGGACCGGTGGGCTGTTCCACCTGAATGGGCCCGTCAAGCAAGACGCCAGATGCTTGCTTATAAGTCAATGGGCTGTGAGCCTACTTGGACCTGTGCACCATACCAAACAGAGGAGCGGCCGGGTTTTGGAGATCAGATAGCTTGGGGTGAGTCAAGTGCAGTAGTGTTTGCCAACTCGGTCTTGGGTGCTCGATCAGAAAGATATCCTGACCTTTTGGATATTTGTGCAGCTATTACTGGACGGGTGCCCGCGACTGGCCTGCATCTCGTAGAAAATAGAAGCGGACAGGTCTTAGTGAGATTAAAATCCATCAAAAGTAATTTGCTGGATTCCGATGAATTCTATCCCGTATTGGGGCATTATATAGGTAAGATTGCTGGCTCTAGGGTGGTAGTAGTGGACGCTCAGGGTGGCAACCCCTCAGAGGATCAACTGAAGGCTCTAGGTGCAGCCATGGCCTCTTCTGGGTCCGTAGCCTTGTTCCATTGGGTCGGTGTTACCCCTGAAGCAGAAACTATCCAAGACGCTTTCAACGGAAAAAATCCGGAGAAAATCATAGATGTGTCTTTGAGTGATCTTGTAAGAGCCAGAAACGACCTATCATCGTCTACCAGTGATCGTCTCGACATGGTCGTCCTAGGATCCCCCCATTTTTCGTTGAATGAATTGAGATCCCTGGGGCCATTGATTGAAGGAAAGCGTCGTCACCCTGGGGTTCGTTTTTTAGTGACAACTGGTAGGGGAGTTAAACTCTTAGCTGAAGAAATGGACTTACTAGTACCACTTATGAAATTTGGTGCTGAGATTACTGTGGACACTTGTATACTCACGACGCCTATGTTACCCAGCGGAATAAGAAGCATCATGACAAATTCAGCAAAATATGCATACTACACACCGGGGATTTTGGACCGCGAGGTTGTCTTCGGTTCAACCCAAGCATGTGTAGAGTCAGCTGTTTCTGGTAAAGTGGTAAAGGATGATAGACTGTGGGTAGTGTGAGTGAAAAAAGGCGGGAAGAAGTAATCTCTGGATCCAAGAAAATATTGAGGGGAAAGCCAGTAATCTCTGGTTATGCGAGTGGAAAATTAGTGGTGTCTCGAGAACCTTTGAGTTTCTGGGGAGGTTATGATTCGGACACTGGAGAGATTATAGATCGACACCACCATCTGTCTGGAGAAGTGGTTAAGGGTTGTATATTAGCAGTACCTGGAACAAAGGGATCCAGTACCACAACAGCAGTGCTGCTAGAAGCTTTACAGAAGGGGAATGCTCCACTGGCAATAATAACTTCGGATGTGGATTCATTTTTAGCTTTAGCTTTGGTCGTTTCTGAAGAAATGTATAGCACTAGTATTCCTTTAGTGGCATTAGGGTCTGAAGTATTTGCAGAGTTGCCTTCTGAAGGAGAGGTGACCCTAAAACCAGATGGTCGGATTATTGTGTATCCATTTTAATCCGTCATTTTCCTGGAATTCTTATAGTTTCTCCTGGATCTGCTCTAATCCCAGCTGCGTTCATGGATTGATAAAATTGTGGCAAGGTATCCGATATGAGGATATTGAGGCGTCCTATGATCCTTGGCCCTCTTTCCCAGGCTGAGTCGATGTCTTGCAACTGGTCTTGCGTAGGAAGCGTAGTAGATCCCTCTATCGAACCACCTACACCCATCGGGAGACTTTGCAGATTGTTCTGGATATCGTCCAATGTATCTATAATTGTTTTTGCTTCTTGGTCTAGGGCTCCCTTGCCTTCGGTAGTAGCACTTATTAGTTCAATAGCTTCTTCTATCTGCCCTCGGATTCTTTGAACAGCTTGGCCGGCCTCATGGACTGGTTTTTGTAGCTTGTAGATCGACATAAGCGCATCTTGACGAGCTTGAAGTTCAGTAGATGAAATCTCTATTCTGGGATCCATTTGAACTATGACGTCTCCGAACATTGTGACTTGTCCAAGTTCCATTTGAATCTGGTAGATTCCTGGCAAGACTATAGGTCCTTGTGGCCGGGGGCCGCCTCTAAATCTATTGTTTCCGGATTCAGCAGAGTTGAGTGTGAAGGCTGGATCGATACGGTAATCCCATAGCAACTCATGCGCTCCAGGGATCGCTTTCTGGGAAAATGAGCGTATCTGTTGACCCGCCATTGTCAGTATTGTGATTTCTAAATCTGAAGATCCTTCGGAACCTTCAGGTATCCAGTAACGAATGCGTACATCGTTTGTAGGGTTAGGTAAGCGGAATTCGGCCGATCCAGTCCATTCTTGAACATTAGCAGTTTTCCATTGGGTCGCTACGCCGGCTTGGAATAAATATGGTTGGTTGGGCTGGACAGAAGATTCTGCTAATGCAACTAGCGGAGATATGTTGTCTAGTATCCAAATGCCCCGTCCGTGTGTACCTATGACCAGGTCATCGTTTCGTGGATGGATCTTAATGTCATCTACTGGGACAGTTGGAAGACCATTCATCAGACGTTCCCAGTGGTCTCCTGCATTGATCGAGACAAATACACCTACCTCATTGCCTAGAAAGATGAGATTTTCTTGATCTGGGTGTTCCAGTATGACATTTACAGAAGATTCGGGTAAGCCAGATGTTATTTTTTTCCAAGATTCACCGAAGTCATCACTCCTGTAAGCGTACGATTGGAAATCGCCCGAATAATGCCCGTCAAATGTCCCGTATACTCTCCCTTCAATTGCCTTAGAAGAGACTAAGCGGCTGACATAGGTATTGTTTGGAAGGTCGGGAATATTGCTTGTCAGATCCGACCAATGAAGTCCTCCGTCAGTTGTCTTCATGACACGTCCGTCATCACTGCCAGTGTACATTACTTCGGTATTGAGAGGCGATTCGTCGATAGTAGTCAGTGTGCTGTAGAAGGAGACGCCGTCGTGCCTAGAAAGCATGGAATCAGATGGAAATTCATCCATTATCGATAACTGTGATCGGTCAATATCAAAAGTCAAATCTGGACTTATCTGGGTCCATGTAGTGCCGTCATCTGTGCTTTTAAGAAGCATTTGAGATCCTAAATAAATGGATCTTGAATCATCTTGGGAAAGGAGTAGAGGTGTGTTCCAATTGAAGCGGTATTCACGTTCATCTGCTTCAACGACTTGGTCGGATGGATAGTCTTTTCTAGGAAGAGATCCTTCGTCATCATCAAACAAGGGACGGGGAGCGATTGATGAGCGTTCTCCCGTTTCAAGGTTTAATAGCCCGATCCTACCATTTTGGGATTCTGAAAAAATCGTATTCGGATTTTCTGGATCTATTTTAACATAAAATCCATCGCCCCCACTGATATTTACCCAATCTGCATTACGAATTCCTTGACTGTCTAATGTTTTAGAGGGTCCGCACCAACTCCCGTTGTCTTGGAGTCCTCCACAAATCCAGAACGGATTTCTTCGGTCCAGATCTATTTCGTAGAATTGTGAGATTGGCAAATTATCATAGAATCTCCAATTTTCTGATCTGTCAAAAGAAACCGAGAGGCCGCCGTCACTACCTAAGATGACGTGGTTAGAGTTGTCGGGATCAATCCACAGGGCGTGATGGTCTAAGTGGACGTTGCGGGCTCCTTGATCAGAGAATGTTCTACCACCATCATCAGAGCGCATAAGGTTTTGTCCACCGAGATAGATGCGTTCTGGGTCATTTGGATCTATTCGCACCATACTGAAATACATAGGTCTCGGGTTTGTATCTGAAAGGAAAGTCCAACTGTCGCCGCGGTCGGTAGAGCCATAAAGCCCGGTTTGCCCTCTACGTGCTTCTATTGATGCAAACAGTATGTTTCCGTCCCGCTCATATATATCTAACCCAATTCGGCCTAAGTGGCCGGTTGGGATACCTTCTTCCAGCCGAGTCCAATTTGTCCCGCCGTCTAAAGTTCTGTATATACCACTTCCAGCGCCGCTTCCATTGAATCCCCATGCTGTACGTTGACGTGTGTACATTGCTGCAAAAAGGGTATTTGGGTCGGCTGGGTCCATGACCAAATCAATGGCACCAGTGTAGTCATCGATGTGAAGGACTTTTTCCCAGGTAGCACCTCCATCGGTTGTCTTGAAGACACCTCTTTGCGGGGTGGCTTTCCAGAGATTTCCGACTGCAGCGACATACGCTGTTTCTGGGTCATTGGGATGAACCTTAATGCGAGAGATATGTCTTGTTTCTTCAAGCCCTAAGAATTGCCAAGTTTGTCCTGCATCCAATGATTTGAAAACACCATGACCCCACGGGGAACTCTGACGGTTTTGCGGTTCTCCAGTTCCAGCCCAAACTACGTTAGGGTTAGAAGGAGCCAGGGTAACATCGCCAATGGAAGAAGTGACATTATCAGTGAAAATCTCGTTCCAAGTGGTTCCGTGGTTTGTGCTTTTCCATATTCCAGCGGTAGCAGTACCAACATAAATAGTACTAGTGTTTGTAGGGTCTACTGCTAGGTCGCTGATTCTTCCACCCACAACACTAGGTCCGATTTCTCTCCATTTGAGAAAACCGACAGGGCCCAGTAGGTCAGCAGTCGGGCTTTGTTGGGCGTGAGCTGGTTCTGCCAGAAAAGGTAGGAGGAACAGGCTCATAAGGATAGAGAATCTCTTTGGTTGCTTCACAGGCTGACCTTATTTAGATGATATGATGTTCCAATTTTTATATATAGATTTTGGGGATCAATTACTTAGGTGGCAATATGGGAGTAGACACTCGGTTGGATAACAGTCTGCCAATTCTGTGATTCTTCGATGCCGTGTCTATCTCTATGCTGCTGGAATTGATATTCTAGGTCACTTCATTTAATGATTGAAATTATTTGATCAGGATTTTGTTTTTACGAGAGAGTGATGAGTATCAAATGCATGTATTACTGATTTCTTGTTATGATTTGGGTCACCAACCCTTCGCTTTAGCATCGGCGTCAGCTCATTTACTGAAGAGAGGGCACCGAGTTGAATGCATGGATCTTGCTGTTCAAGAATTCGATAGGGAAAAAGTGTTAAAGGCAGATCTGATAGGTATATCAATACCGATGCATACAGCTATGTGCTTGGGGATTAAAGCAGGGGAAAGGATTAAGGCGATCAAGCCAGGAATCCACTTGTGCTATTTTGGCCTGTATGCTTCGCTGAATGAGCAAGATCTTTTATCTAACGTCGGTGACGCTGTTATAGGTGGGGAATTCGAAGGCCCTTTGGCTGACTATATCGATGGCCTAGAAACTGGTGATCTGAATAGCTTAGGAGTTTCTCTTGATCAATGTTTAAGAAAGCCCAACTTGTCTAGGCAAGAATTTGTCACTCCAGTGCGTTCACTATTACCTCCCCTTGAAGATTACTCAAAATTAATGATACCTGGGCATGGTGAAAAACTTGTTGGATCCACACAAACCAGTAGAGGATGTGCCCACCGCTGTCGGCATTGTCCCATCCCCTCAGTTTATGAAGGAAGACTCAGGTTGGTTCAAGAACAGGTGGTATTGGACGATATAGATAATTTGGTAGAAATGGGAGCTGAGCATATATCATTTGGCGATCCTGATTTTCTTAATGGCGTTAAGTATTCTTTGGGAATTGTCCGTGCTATGAACGGAAAACATAGTGATCTCAGTTTTGATATAACAGCTAAAGTCGAACATCTCCTGGAATATCCCGAAGTGCTATGTGAACTAGGAAGCTTGGGCTGTTTATTCGTGATTTCTGCCGTAGAAACTGTGGACGATAGGATATTGGAGTATTTGGACAAGGGCCATACTCGTAATGATGTGATAGTAGCACTTCAGAATACGAGAAAAGCAGGTATATATCTCAAGCCCTCCTTGTTGCCATTCACTCCTTGGACCACAATGTCAGGTTATTTGGATCTCCTGGATTTCATAGAGGAGCATGACTTGATCTACCACGTAGATCCTGTCCACTACTCTATAAGATTGCTATTGCCCCCGAGATCGAAACTCTTAGGAATTTCTGAACTGTCAGCGGTCGTTGGCGAGATGTCGAAGGAGGATTTGGTTTACGAGTGGAAGCATCCTGATGCTAGAGTTGATGAATTGCAGAAACGGATAGCCCTGATCGTTGAATCTAGCATTGAAAACGAGGAAGATTCGCCGACTATTTTCGCAAGAATAAAAGCGGTCGCCCGGGGGAGAGAGGCGAGCTTTCTAGAGGCCGTGACCGAGGCAGACGATTTTTTTCTGCCAGTAGAGTCGCGTCCTCCAGCTTTCTCCGAGTCGTGGTTTTGCTGAGCTGAGCCTACTGAGAGTCAGTTGGACTCTGTAAGAGGAACATGATTGATGGATAAGTTAGATACTTATAAGGGTACCACTGTTTTCTAGAGATAGATTAAAAATTGCAAATACGTACTATCGATGACTTGGGCGTAAGTGTAATGTTGCAGTTGAAACAATGATTATTCCAAATAAGGAAGTGACTATGAGAGTTTTTATCGGATGGGGTTTATACCTAGTTCTGTTGTCAGCTTGTAGTCAAGAACATTCCGATATTTCAGCATTTGTTGGAGCTCAAATTTGGGATGGTACGGGTTCTGAAATGATTCCTAATGGAGTTATTTTGGTCGAAAATGGGAGGATTAGTGAAGTTGGCACCGGGGATGAAATAGTGATACCACCTGGAGCTGAAGTTGAAGATCTCAGTGACCGAATAGTAGTGCCAGGATTGATAAATACTCACGGCCATGTGGGTGGAGTGCTGGGACTAGAATCTGGATATTACAATAGAGACAATCTGATTCGTCAGCTCCGCTTATATGCTGATTATGGTATCACCACAGTGAATAGCTTAGGTGGTGATCGTAACGAAGGAAAAATTTTACGCGATGAACAGGATGTGCCCGATTTGGACAGGACGCGGCTATATATCGCAGGTGAAGTCATAGCGGGTACGACGAGGGAAGAAGCATTAGAAATTCTGCATGATAATGCTGAGCTCAACGTGGATTGGATGAAAATTCGGGTTGATGACAACCTCGGGTCTGTCCCAAAGATGTCTCTGGACCTGTATTCTGCCGTAATAGAGAGAAGCCATGAGTTAGGATTCAAGTTGGCTTCACATCTTTTTTACCTGGAGGACGCCAAAAATCTTCTCAGAGCGGGAACAGATTTCATTGCTCACAGTGTGCGTGATGTCATGGTAGACGAGGAATTTTTGGATTTAATGAGTAGAAGCGGTGTTTGTTATTCGCCGACTTTGACGAGAGAAATATCCACTTTTGTTTACGAGAATAGGCCAGAGTTTTTTAATGATCTTTTTTTTCTGGAACACGCCGACAGGGACGTACTAGAAGAGTTGTCTGATCCTTTAAGGCAAAAGGCTGTTCGTGAAAATGTCAGCGCGCAAGGTTATAAGAAAGCTCTTCCGGTGGCCATGGAGAACTTAAAAAGGATTTCTGATGCTGGGTTGCCGATAGGATTTGGAACAGATTCTGGACCAGTAGGACGGTTCCAGGGATTTTTCGAGCATATGGAGTTAGTCCTGATGGAAAGATCTGGGATGAATCCAGGACAGATTCTTAGGTCCGCGACTGGTCAGGCTGCAGAGTGTTTGGGTATAGAACAAGAGGTGGGTACATTACAGCCTAATAGATGGGCCGACTTCATTGTATTGACTGAAAATCCACTGGAAAACGTGAGGAATATGAGAAGTATAGAGTCAGTTTGGATAGCAGGTAACAGGGTAGATTGAGTTGGCAATGTTAACAAAGCGTCCGACCAATCCGGCTGCGGAAGAAATTTTAGGAGGGTATTTTCCTGTCTTGGACCACGGGTTCGTATCGTTAGTGGATTATATGGGTACTGACGAAGACGTGGAAAGAGCGGCAAGAGTCAGTTATGGCTATGGGACCAGGAAAACCAGTCAGACTAGGGGTCTAATAAGATATCTGCGTCGTCACTACCATACTACACCCAGTGAGATGGTAGAACTAAAATTTCACTGTGCGATGCCGATGTTTGTGGCCAGACAATGGATTAGACATCGAACTGCTTCGGTCAATGAATACAGTGGAAGATACTCGTTGATGCCTTTGTTGTTTTATAAGCCAGAATCGGACCATTTTTCCCTACAGAACCGAGACAACGCACAAGGTCGCCAAACTGATTCTGCCTCTTCGAAACTGTATGGAGAAGCAGTGAAGCATTGGGAACAGGTGCGAGCTGAAGTTTCTAGAGGTTACCGTTGGATGGTAGAGGAGGACGTGGCCAGGGAGCTAGCACGTATTGATTTGCCTTTATCTACCTATACTCAATGGTATTGGAAAATTGACTTACACAACCTATTTCATTTCTTAACGCTAAGAGATGACGCTCACGCTCAGTGGGAAATTCAAGCTTTTGCACGTGTTATGGCTGGCATGCTGAAAAGAGTCGCTCCACTGAGTTATGAGGCATGGATTGACTACAATGTATGCGGACAGGCTTTAAGCAGAAGCGATATTTTGATTTTGAGTCAATTCGTGAATGGCGGAGATCATGGGATTAAGGCTAGAGATACCGAGCAAACCTTTAGTAAGAAAGCGCTACAAGAATTTGGGCTTTCCACTAGAGAGGCTGAAGAGTTGATCACTAAGCTTGAACCGATAGAAAAACCTAGCCATGATTTGGATCTTTCTTTAATGAGAACAGCTGAGGATATAGCTAAAGACCTGGGAGAGGCAGTCCCGAGACCTTCTGGATCCAGCTAGTGATTTGCAGCAGAATTACTAGCTCAAAGTCAGTAAGTAGGTCGGGTTATCGTAAGGTTAGTTGGATTAATTTATCACAGTGGATCACCATGGGATTTGTGTGTCAATGGAAAGAGCCAATTTAAGACTTGGTGTGCAACGCACCTTCATGAGACTTATTACTACAGTCGGTGTCGTGTTTCTTCTTGCATTGCTATTCATGATTTCTCAGGGAAGGAAGGGACTGTCAGATGGAAGAACTGTTTTGGCAGTCCTTCCATTCGAGTCTGGATTGGTTCAAGACTCCACACAGCGATACGCAGGATTTGCAGAAGGATTAGCTGCTTATTTTGGAAGGACAGACCCTCAGATCTTAGGAGTTTTAGGGCCTGCAAGTACGGATAGATATGCCAGCCGTGGCCTTGATCCTTTGGTCATAGGGAATGAGCTACTGGCTGATCTTGTAGTGACTGGGCGTGAATCTGGAACAAGAGGAGACTTGAGCTTGGTAGTAGATCTCTTAAAAGTGGCTGATGGGTCAATTTTGTGGAGCCGCGAATTTCGTATAGATGAAAATACTGAGCTTCGAGATCTGTTAACGGAAGTGAGTACAGAAGTGACTTCTGTTTTGGATCTTCCTCGTTGAAATAGGAGGCAGACCTCTAAGAGCAGAGTTTTAATTTACTAATAGGGTTTAGGTAGCGAAGGACAATCGGACTGATTAAAAAACAACTGTTTCAAAGGAGTGATAATGGGAGATGTTGTCTACAAATCTAAAAGTAGGATAGAAAGAATCCAAGGACCTCACCGTAAAGCGTATATTCCAGCAACAACTGATCCAGTGGATTTTGGAGTGCACGGGGCCATCGCAAAACATTACGGAGTTGAAAGTACAGATGAAGTGGCCACCACGTTGGACTATATTGTAGCTGCGACAGGTGGCTGACTAGCTGGTACTTTTGGAGGCGCGCTGGAGGCGCGTGGGATTCCAGCTAGTGTGGATTATCTGGAAACAACTGTTGAAGGAGAGGTAGAAAAAGAGGACGGTGTCTTGGCCTTGAGGCGCATTCACGTTAATTATCGTTTAAAAGGAAGTGTCGATTCCGAAGAAATAGCCATCAGGGTTCACGCTATTCACCGAGGTAAGTGCCCCGTTTATAAGTCGATTTCAAGTTCCATCAACATAACTACAGAACTTACATTTGAAGCAGAGTAAGCTAAAGTCAAAATTTGGAAAATATTCAGAATGCTAAAAGGAGAGGATGACAAGGTGGGACTAAAAGGAAGTAGTCACAGTTTCAGTTCTATCTGTGTGTTAGGAGGAGGGAATTTAGGTCAGGCTTTGGTGCGAGGGTGGATAGAATGCGGTGGAATAGACCCTAAAAATATAACGGTGACCCGTAGAGATTGTAGTAAATTGAAACAGTTAGGATCTATGGGGGTAACGATTACAGAGGATAACGTTTCGGCCGTAAAAAACTCAGATATAGTCATCATCGCAGTGCAGCCGCAGCAGATACCTATGTTGTTTTCGGAAATAAGGGAAGTAGCCGAGTCAAGACCACACACATTCATTTCAGTTGTCAGCGGCACCTCCATTGAGTCGGTGAAAAAGGGGCTAGGCTTGGACAAAAACCCAGTAGTTAGGGCTATGCCCAACACAGCTGTGTCAGTCGGTGAAGCTGTCACATGTCTAGCTGCTCAGGACAGTGAAGCTTTAGGGGAAGCTGAAGAGCTATTCAATCGTATCGGCCAGACACTTAACCTACCCGAGGAGATGATAACTCCATCAACAGCCTTGAGCGCCTGTGGAATCGCTTTTTTCCTCCGTTGTATTCGTGCAGCTTCCCAAGGAGGTATTGAAATTGGTTTCCACCCTGAAGAAGCTCTATTTTTGGCCGCACAGACGGCTAAAGGTGCAGCCTCTCTCATCTTGGATGCAGGATTTCATCCAGAGGATGGTATCGACAAGGTCACTACGCCTCGAGGGTGCACTATAGCAGGCCTAAATGAGATGGAGCACCATGGCCTAAGCTCCGCTATCATAAGAGGGATCGTGACATCAGCTGAACAGGCAGAAGGTTTGAAGGGAGAGTAAAAATCCAATCGAGTCAGTGCGATAGGTAAAGTTCAGCTAGGTGATTATACTGGGGTTTCTCGAGTAGTTGTTCAGGGGAGAGTCTCTCCAATTGCAACTACAGCATGCTCAGGTACTAAGTGTAGGTCGTCTTCCACTAATCTAGCGGCTTCGTGCAGAATGATCACTAAAGTTCCTGGTGTAAGGCCATCATCTTGGCCAGGAATATCGTATTCTTCGCTGGGAGTGTGAAGGACTATCTGCCCCCTCCTTAAGGTTCGGTCAGCACAGGTTCCAACTAGCCGAACCGTTGCCCATCCTGGGCGCGGAGCCCAGACAAGATTGGTCGGGGTCCGCAGTCTAGGGTCAGTCATGGTCTGCTCCATTACCTCTATTGAGTTTGTGTAAGCCCTTTACCAAGAGATCCAAAGTAGCACCTTGGGCTTTTGATAAATGCAAAGGTAGGGTAATTGGGACTGCACGGTGTGAAGCGGTGTTCGGCATATGGAGTACCATTCGGTCGGAAGGAGTCGGGTTGTGGCAATCGTGCAGTCTACCATTTGTATCTATTTCTACTGGGGTCCCAGGGTCCTGAAGGTTCGAGATGAAGCAGCCGTATTTTTGCCAAGCCGTAAGACAATTATCTCCATTTTTTGTGATCGCCGGCAAAAGTGTTTCATTGTAGTAGACCAAGGCTTGCTGGTAGCTTTCGGAATCAATTTTTTTTAATTCTTGGAGTTTTTCTCTGCAAATGATTCTTGGATCCCTCACAGAGTTTTCTTGTA
>Ga0209403_10003910_pt1 | contig 16520 bp, 17 predicted proteins | sample ArcticOcean_MG_C_8_FD_187440 | JGI IMG/M metagenome (GOLD analysis project Ga0209403, IMG submission 187440) | Marine microbial communities from western Arctic Ocean - ArcticOcean_MG_CB11_86 (SPAdes) (version 2) | ecosystem: Environmental > Aquatic > Marine > Oceanic | place: Arctic Ocean... | reverse complement strand
GGTCGACATGCCATCGCCCATACGCGGATGGCAACCGAATCCGCCGTCGTCATCGCCGGATCGCACCCCTTCTCCACAGGTGCCGACACCTGCTTAGTACACAATGGATCCCTGTCGAATCACAATCGCTTGCGCGAGCGCCTGCGTCGAAGTGGTGAGACATTTCAGACACAGAACGATTCCGAGGTGGCTGCCGGTTACCTGGCATGGCGCATGCGCGAAGGTGATTCACTGGAAGCCGCCATCGAACACGCCCTCAGCGACCTCGATGGATTCTATACCCTCGCCATTGGCACGCGCGACGGGTTTGCTGTCGTGCGCGATCCCATTGCCTGCAAGCCCGCCGTCATCGCCGAGACCGATGACTGGGTCGCCATGTCGTCGGAATTTCGCGCCATCGCCCAGCTGCCTGGGGTGGCCCATGCGCAGATATGGGAGCCAAAACCAGCGACCGTCTATGCCTGGAGCCACGCCGCATGACAGTGGAACTAGATCTGGCCGCCCTCAGTGTGAGGCAAGTCAATGCTGCCCTGCAACAAGCACAGGAAGGAACCTATCGGGTTCTGCATCCTGGTGGGGCACACGCACTGGCTTGCGGGCTCGATGCGCCAGTGGAGATCACCATCGACGGCCACGCCGGGTATTATTGCGCCGGCATGAGCAAGGATGCAGACATCACGGTGATGGGGAATGCCGGCACAGGTTGTGCCGAAAATGTCATGTCCGGCATGGTCCGGGTGAAAGGTGATGTAAGCCAGTCCCTGGCGGCCAGTGGCCACGGCGGGCTCGTCGTTGTCGAAGGTTCCGCGTCCGCCCGTGCGGGGATCTCGATGAAGGGTGTCGATATCGTCGTCGGTGGGGATGTGGGTCACATGTCCGCGTTCATGGCACAGGCAGGTCGCCTGGTGGTTCTCGGTGACGCCGGCACAGATCTGGGGGACTCAATCTACGAGGCCGAGATATACATTCGCGGCGACGTGGCCAGTCTGGGGGCAGACTGTATACAGAAGCCAATGGATGAGCAGCACCTTGCCGTCGTTGCCCAGCTACTGGATCGCGCCAAACTCGAAGCGGATCCTGCCAGTTTTACACGCTACGGTTCAGCAAGAAAGCTCTACCACTTCTCTATTGATCACATGGATGAATACTGATGCCTGACCAGGCGGACTCCTCCCACATCCCTGCTACTGTACCACGAAAATCGGCAACCTTCGATGACTACACCTTGTCGGAGATCCGGCGAGCGGCACAGACCGGGATCTATGACATCCGTGGTGGCGGGGCCAAGCGACAGGTCCCCCACTTTGACGATCTGCTGTTCCTGGGTGCCTCGATGTCACGGTATCCCCTAGAGGGGTATCGCGAGCGTTGCGATACAGCCGTTGTTCTGGGCTCGAGATTCGCGAGCAAACCGATCGAACTCAAGATTCCCATTACGATTGCGGGAATGAGCTTTGGCTCCCTCTCCGGGCAGGCCAAGGAGGCCCTCGGTCGAGGTGCTTCCGCCATGGGCACGTCGACGACGACGGGAGATGGTGGCATGACCGAAGAGGAACGCGGCCATTCAGACAAGCTCGTCTACCAGGTTCTGCCTTCCCGCTATGGTATGAATCCCGATGACCTGCGCCGGGCAGACGCGATAGAAATCGTTGTCGGGCAGGGCGCCAAACCAGGTGGTGGAGGCATGCTGCTCGGACAGAAAATCACCGCGCGCGTTGCCGGCATGCGGACGCTACCGGAAGGCATTGATCAGCGCTCTGCTTGTCGACATCCGGACTGGACTGGGCCCGATGATCTGGCGATCAAGATTCAGGAGTTGCGGGAGATTACGGCATGGGAAAAGCCGATCTATGTAAAAATCGGTGCCGCGCGACCATACTACGATACGGCGCTGAGTGTGAAGTCCGGTGCGGATGTCGTCGTCGTCGACGGCATGCAGGGCGGTACGGCAGCGACGCAGGAGGTCTTCATCGAACACGTGGGCATCCCGACCCTTGCGGCGATTCCTGAGGCGGTGCGCGCTCTGCAAGAGTTGGACATGCATCGCAAGGTTCAATTGGTAGTATCCGGTGGAATCCGCTCTGGAGCCGATGTGGCCAAAGCGCTGGCGCTGGGAGCCGACGCGGTATCCATCGGCACGGCCGCTCTGGTTGCCCTTGGTGACAACGATCCTGCGCTGGAGGATGAATATCAGAAAATGGGCACTACAGCCGGTGCCTATGATGACTGGCACGAGGGCAACGATCCAGCTGGTATCACGACGCAGCGGCCCGAATTGGCGCAACGCCTCGATCCGATCAAGGCAGGACGTCGACTCGCCAACTATCTCACAGTGATGACGATGGAATTGCAAACGCTTGCGCGAGCCAATGGAAAAAGCAACGTTTTGAACCTCGAACCGGAGGATCTGGTGGCTCTGACCGTCGAAGCGGCCGCCATGGCTCGAGTGCCACTGGCCGGCACAAGCTGGATACCAGGAACCTGAAGCCCGAAACCGACAGCTGGAGAATGTAGATGACCATCGATCTGGCAAAGGAAGCACGCGACAAGGGGATCGACTATTTCCTGATCTCCTTCGTGGATCTGTTCGGCGTCATGCGAGCCAAGCTTGTCCCTGCCGCCGCCATCAACGATATGGCTCGGGATGGTGCTGGTTTCGCGGGATTTGCTGCCTGGTTGGATATGACGCCCGCTGATAGCGATATGTTCGCCGTGCCCGATCCATCGAGCCTGATCCAACTGCCCTGGCGACCGAATGTGGGTTGGCTCGCAGCCGATCTCCATATGGACGGCAAGGAGGTTGAACACGCACCGCGCAACGCACTCAAGCGTGTCCTGAAGGACGCGGAAGAAAAGGGCTATCGCCTCAAACACGGTGTGGAGTGCGAATACTTCCTGATCACACCCGAGGGCGATGGTCTGGCGGATGCGTCAGACAAACAGAGCAAACCTTGTTACGATGTAGCTGCCCTGATGCGGCGCTACGATGTGATCAGCGAGATCTGCGATGCCATGCTGTCCCTCGGCTGGGGACCCTACCAGAACGACCACGAGGATGCCAATGGTCAGTTCGAGATCAACTGGAACTATGCTGACGCCCTCGTCACCGCCGATCGCCACGCCTTCTTTAAGTACATGGTAAAATCGATCGCCGAGAATCACGGCATCAGGGCGACCTTCATGCCAAAGCCCTTTGCCGATCTGACGGGCAACGGCTGCCATACACATGTGAGCCTTTGGTCGCCTGATGGCAAGACCAATCTCTTCGCCGATCCACAGGGCCAGCTGGGTGTCTCCGAACTTGGCTATCACTTTCTCGGCGGCATCATGGAGCATGCAACCTCCATGTGCGCCATGACCAATCCGACAGTGAATTCTTACAAACGCATCAATGCACCTGTCACAAATTCAGGTGCCACGTGGGCTCCCAATCTGGTGACCTATAGTGGCAACAACCGCACGCACATGGTGCGGATTCCAGATGCGGGCCGCTTCGAATTGCGGCTGGCTGATGGTGCCGCAAATCCATATCTGTTGCCCACTGTGATCGGTGCTGCCGGCCTTGATGGAATTGAAAAACAACGAGATCCTGGCAAACGACTCGATATCAATGTCTACACCGAGCCTGAGAAAGCGGCCGACGCAAAGCGGCTTCCCCTCAACTTACTGGACGCCCTTCGCGAATTGGAAACCAACCAAACCCTCGTCGAGTCTCTTGGTTCAGAGACCGTGTCGGCTTACGTGAAGCTGAAGACGGCTGAATGGAATGCCTACGCGACGCATCTGAGCCAATGGGAACGCGACAATACCCTCGACTGTTAGGCAACTCATGACTCGTGTTGCGGGCGCAACCTTCAGTTTTGGCGATCTGACCATCGAGGAAGCGGCACCCGTTGTCGCCGAACTCGGTTTTGATCTGGTGGACGTCGGTGCCGGCTGGAGCAACTATCACCAGATCCTGCCGCAAGAGGCCGTTGACGATGCGGACGGTCAGTCCGATCGATTGCGTCGAGTCCTGGAAGCGCATGGCATTGCCGTGTCCGAACTGTTCATCATGCACTTCGGTCATCCCATCAATCACCCCGACCCGCGGACACGCAGTTGGACTCGCAGTATGTACGATGGGATCACCACGTTTGCCCAGAAAGCGGGCTTCGAGAGCGTGATGATGATTCCCGGTCATATACACGAAAAGGAAGGACAGTCACCACAAGAGGCCTTCGATCTGTCTGTGGAAGAGCTACGCTTCATGGTAGATATCGCCGCACACAGACAACTTCAATGCAATATCGAGCCCTGTATCGGTTCGATCGCCGAGCAACCAGCCGACGCAATCCGGCTTATGGAAGCCGTACCGGGACTTGGCCTGACCGTCGACTATGCCCACCAGATACAGTTGGGCCTTGGCCACGAGCAGATCGAGATACTACACCCCCATGCACGACACTTCCACGCCAAGCAGTCGTCGCGCGAGTCGTTCCAGGCACGTGCCCGTGAAGGCAGCATCGACTTTCCACGACTCATAAAAAAACTCGATGCCGACGCCTACGACGGTGTTATCTGTGTCGAGTTTGTGACGCAGGAACCACTGCTTGCGGCGGGATGGGATTTCAAGACCGAGACGGCCCGTCTGAAGCAGATCCTCGACAACGCCTTGGCCGAGTTATGATCGGCCATTCGCCATGACATCTGACCTGCTCGAACCTTTCCACCAATTCGGTACGGCAACGATCAGTTCCGCCTTGCGGGAAGTCTGTGGTGTATTGCGAGCCTATGTCTGTGGCCCTGTTCCCTTCACGATGGGTGCCAAGACCGTGGGGACAGCCGTAACTCTGAGCTTCATGCCCAAACGTGAAGACATTGTCGAAGGACATGCCGAGGAGAGCCAGGAGAAGCGCTCCGCACTGTGGTCGGCAGTCATTGCCGTCCAGGATGGCGATGTGCTCGTCGTCGATGCCCGCGCAAATATGCAGACAGGCTGCCTGGGCGAAATGCTGATGACGGCGATTCACGCCAAGGGTGCCCGTGGCCTCGTCGTCGATGGGTGTGTACGAGACTTGCCACTGGCCCGCGAGATTGGCCTGCCGCTATTTCTTCGCGGCGGCACACCCCACAATGCCGGCCACTTTGAAATGTATCCCTGGGATTATAATATCCCCATCGCCTGCGGTGGAACACTGGTATTTCCTGGTGACATCATCGTCGGGGATGACGATGGTGTCGTTGTTGTACCACCCAAACTGGCGCCTCAGGTCATCGAGTACTGTGGCAAGCGAGAGGGACGGGAGACCTTCGAGCGACAGAAACTGGAAGAGACGGGTGACATTGAGAAATACTACCCTCTCGATGCAGAGGGACAGAAGGAGTATGACGCCTGGCTCAGGACCAAAAAATAAAACGGCTCGGCAGGAAATCCCGCCGAGCCGCCTCAGGTATGGTCGTTCAGTCAGGTCGGATCAACCGACCTTCTCTCGCAGCATCTGAAGTACGCGCTCCTTGCCGACGAGCAGTACGAATGTGCCAAAACGTGGTCCTCGCTCCTGCCCGAGAACCACTTCGTAAAAACTCGTAAATAACGAACGTGGTTCGATCCCGGCTTCCTTGGCAACATCAAAGGGGATGCTTTGCAGCCGCTTTTCGGCATCCTCTCCGGTGACCTCGCTCGCCTCCAGCCTTTCGCATACCTGCTGTAGCAGAGCGCTCTCTTCGGCGGTCGGATCACGATAGTCTTTGCTAGGAAGAACCTGCTCACGATAGTAGTTCAGGCCCTTGTGTACCAAATTATCGAGCACATCGGGAAAGTCGCCGATGGCGGAATCGTAGCGCAGCAGAAAATCGCGCAGCAGATCCTTGTCATCACTGCCTATAGCCGAAATGAGATTGTTGACGACGGTGAAGTTCACTCGGGCGTTGTAGCTGGACACATCTCTGGCACCTGCAAAAACGTGCCAGAGATCGCTGTCTTCGCGCTCATCCTCAGGCACTTGAGGCCAACGACGCAGCGCCTCGAGATAGTCATCGACCGCTTTCGGCACAACGTCCCAGTAGAGTCGCTTTGCACGCTGCGGATTCTGCAGGATGTAGTAGAGCAGCGACTCGATGGGGGCAAAGTCGACCCAATGGTCGACGCTGAGTCCTTTGCCAACGCTCTTGGAGATCTTCTTGCCTTCCTCATCGAGAAAGAGCTCATAGATCATCGTTACCGGTGGTTGCTTGCCCATCACACGTACAATGCGACTCGACAACTTGACCGAATCGATCAGATCCTTTCCTGACATCTCGTAGTCCACATCATATGTGAACCAGCGCAGAGCCCAATCGACCTTCCACCCCATTTTTACATTTCCACCACGGATGGAAAGTTCGCCCGCTTCTGAGCACCCTTCGAATCCATCTGCCTGTCGATCACAGGCAAAAGACAGGCTCTCCCGCTCCGGGTGATATCCCGTTACTCGCGTGGCGTACACCGATCCACAAGCCGGGCAAATCGGGAAAAAGGGCGACCAGCCGTCGCGGTTCTCTTCGCGCAGCGTTGGCAGGATGACCTGCAGAACTTCATCGACCTTCTGCAGTAGGACGATGAGACCTTCGTCGAACTCACCATCCTCATAGGCCTGACGAGAACTCTTGAACTCGTAGTCAAAGCCATACGCGTCGAGGAATTGCTGCAATTTGTTGTTGTTATGGGCAGCAAAGTTGTCACAGCAACCGAAGGGATCGGGAATCACGCTGAGCGGCTTGCCAAGATGGGGGCGCAACAGTCGATCGCCGTTCGGGATGTTGCCCGGGACTTTAACCAACCCATCCATATCATCTGAGAACGCCTGCAGGCGGGTGGCCTTCCCCGTCAGCCTCTCATAGGCGGTGCGTACAAAGCTAGACCGCGCGACCTCAGCGAAAGTGCCAATATGTGGCAATCCACTGGGGCCATATCCGGTCTGAAAAAGTACGGGCTTGTCGTTGGCGTCTTCTCGCCGTGATCGTCGCTGATGAATTTGCGTCGCTTCGGCAAAGGGCCACGAGCGCTTCTGCCCCATAGGTTTGTCAGTCGGTAGAGAGAGTGAAGACGGAACGGGCACCGCTTCGAAAGCTAACCGCACCGGCGGCCTCATCGGCCAGCCACTTAGATGCAGTCAGTGCTTAGATGCAGTCAGCGGTTGCGGAACGTGATGCGACCGCGGGTCAGATCGTACGGCGACAGAGCAACCGTGACCTGGTCACCGGGAAGAACCCGGATGTAATACTTACGCATCTTGCCAGAGATGTGAGCCAGGACTTCGTGTCCGTTCTCCATCTCGACCTTGAAGAAGCCGTTGGGCAACGCCTCCTTCACAACCGCTTGTACGTCAATGGATTCTTCTTTAGCCATGCGTCCCCAATGTGGGAGGTTGGTGCTGAATTTCAGCCTGTCAATGTAGGCCCCCCCCCTGCCAAAGTCAACGCGGTTGCCCCTTGTGTCGCAGGCCCTTGGGGCCGCAGAGTGAGAGGATCACTCCATCAGGATCGTCTCGTCATACGAGGCATTGCGAGCGGCATCGATCGTGGCCAGATGCGGTGTCAACTCGACAACTCGATTCAGCAGGGCTGTTGCCATTTCGAGGCGCCCCGTATGCTCGTAGAGGACGGCAAGGTTGTGCAAGGCGGGCACATGATCTGTTTCCATCTCGATGGCACGGGCAAAGGCCGTCTCAGCCGCAGGGAGATCTTCCAACTTCATATGTGCCAGCCCCGCAGCGTAGTGCATGTCAGCGTGTTCGTGCAGGGCTGTGGCCTTGTCAAAAAACGTGATCGCGTCGCTCACAAGCTGTGCATCGAAGAGAACCAAGCCGCGGGAAAAGTATGCCTGGCTCAAAGCACGATCTGAACCGGGGAATTCGACGTACCGTGCACGCAAGGCTTCCAACTGTTCCACAGCGCGTCGATAGTCGCCTACTCGGTGAAAGGCGACGCCAAGATTGAATCGGGCGTCGTCGCGCTGAGCATCGTATTCAAGCGTCTTCGCCAGATAATCGATGCCCTCTCCATGCTGCAATCTTCGGCACAAGAGCGTACCGAGACCCGCCATCGCGTCGACGAGAGTCGAATCGAGATCTAACGCTCGCCGGTAGGAGGTCTCGGCATCCGTCGCCCGAGATTGAGCCTGTAGAACAATGGCCAGATTGCAGTGTGCCTCTGCATACGCCGAATCCAATTCGATCGCTTGTTCGATCTGGGCCAAAGCCCGTATCAGGTCGCCATCGGCAAAGTAAGCGTTGCCCAGCAACATTCTCAGTTTGGCATTGTAGGGATCCGTCTGCACCCGCTCGTAGTTGTAACGGATCTTCTCTTTCGCCCAGACATTGTAGCGTGTCTTTGCCTCAACCGGTGCGGCAAAAAGTGTCGCCATCAGGGCCGCCAAATACACGATGTTTTGGAGAAAATGGAACATGGAGCGCTACGTCGTGTCCTGGCCTCAGGGAGCGAATTTCTGAATTCGATTGTTGAATGTATCGGCGACATAGATCGAGCCATGCTGATCCAGGGCAATGCCACCGGCGACAACCTCACGCTGATGCCGTGTGCCGGACGTGAGATCATCAATCACCCACGCCTTGCCGCGGAACTGAAAATCTCCGTTGCGATCCTGCCCTTCCTGCCCCCAGCGCGTAAGGAATCGCGATTCTCTGAAGACCTCGATCCGATGGTGTCCGGCATTCACAACGAAGATTCTGCCACCCACATCATCCACGGCGAAGTCACTTGGGCGCCGCAGGAGACCAGCGCCACGATCCTCCTCTGACAAGGGATCTCGCCCTAACACCGATTGCGCTTGCTGTCGCTCAAAGCTCGTATAGGTGACCAGTCGCGGCGCCTGCCAGCCTGAGCTGTCGAATCCCAGTGGCTCGACAAGTGCCGCCAGGGCACCTTTCCACCAACGCAGACTTGATACCATGAGTGGTGGGACCGGAAATCGAGCGACGAATTCGCCTTCCTCGTCGAATTGCTGGAGTTGGCTCACACTCTCGATGAAGACTCGTCCCTCGTCGATGACGATGTGGCGGACAAAGACCGTCTCCAATGGCTTCGTCCAAAGCAGCTGTCCAGCGGGATCGAATTTGGTCCAGCGTGGCAATGGTGCACTGCCTTCTTCAAAGACGTTGTGGACGACAAACAGGCTTCCGTCTGCGCCAAGTGCCGCGGAGGGGCCATCGAGGGTCGCCGTCTCCAGGCAAGCATTCAACCCAGATGTGAAACGCCATCTGCCCACCTCCCGCCCATCGAGATCGAACCGAGCGACAAATCCCGCACCCGCTCCAAGGACATTGACCACCTCCCCTGCGGCCAGAACACGTGTCGGCAGAAAGCCCGGTGGCAACTCCCAAGCTTCATCGAAGGGGTGTATGCCCCCTTCAACCAGTTCACTTTCCAGAAAAGCTTCCTTGTCACGATCCTTGCCGACGGCATAGTAAGCCTGGACACGGTACCGATAACTACGATCTGCCGTGATACCCTCATCGACGTACGTCGTGTCGTTCGGATCGGTCAGTTTCCCTATGACCTCGAAGGTGGGATCGAAAGCGTCCACATGACTGCGTTCGACCTGGTAGCGCAGAAAATCATGTCCTCGCACGCGATGCCACAGCAGTCGAGTACTGGCGCTGCCGCTGTCGAAGGAGGCCGTCAGTCGCGGCGGACCATCCAATCCGGGCGAACCTTGCCGCAGAAAGGCGCACGAGGAAGCGAGACTCAGCAGGATGAGGAGCAGACAGGGACGGCGCAGTTGTGCTGCCATCTTTGGGTAGATTCAATTTTCTTGATGTATGAGAAACAGACCAGCCTACGATACCGTAGGCGGTGAGGGTGTCAAGCAATGTAGCCGGTGTGCCGATTCTATGGTAGAGGGTCTGTTGCCGTCGTATACTTGCCGGACAGATGAGACACGCCATGAGGAACGCCTTGCCCTACAAATCGCTACGTGTTCTACTTTGCAGCCTTTTGCTTGCATTGGGCTGCAACAGCCTTGAACGCAACAATCCGCTTGACCCATCCGCCGCTGTCGCTGGCGACGAAGGAGCGGCCCTCACCTTGTCCGTGCCCTTGCCCAAACCTTTGGCAACGGTTGTTGATAGTCTCGTCGCCCGTCTGGACGTTCCCAATGCCCCCACGATTATCAAGGAACTCACGTACGAAACGCCACTGGGCCCTGCCCTGCTGACCATCGGTGCCCTGTCGCCTGGATCGGGAGTCACACTAACGATTGAGGGCTACGATCTCGATGGCCGACTCATCCTCACGGGTACGCAGACGAATATCACCATCGCTGCCGATGACACGACAAGGGTCAGCATCGATCTACGTCTGGCCATCGCCTTGGAGGATCTGCAGGCCGATGATGGCGGCGATACCGGCGATGGCGGCGCCGATACAGGAACCGACACCGGTACGGACGCTGGCTGAACCAGGCCCATGCCGATCGTTACCCTGACATCGGATTTCGGCATCCGCGATTCTTACGTGGGTGCCATGAAGGGTGCACTGCTCGAAATTGACGACGCTTTAACCCTCGTAGATATCACGCACGAAGTCGCTCCACAGGATATTGCGGCGGGCAGTCATATTCTTCGACATGGCACACCGACCTTCCCTTTGAGCACAGTACACCTCGCGGTCGTCGACCCGGGTGTCGGCGGCAAGCGACGGGCCATCGCCATCGATGATGGTCGCCATCGCTGGGTGGGCCCCGACAACGGCTTGTTCAGCCATGTCTTACATCTGCCACAGATTCGTGTACATGAACTGACCAACTGCGAGCTGCACCGTCAGCCTGTGAGCCCCACATTCCACGGTCGCGATGTGTTTGCCCCTGTCGCCGCACATTTGGCAGGGGGACTCGACATCAACATGACGGGGCCAGCGATCGAAGACCCGATCAGATTGCCTGTGGCTTCTTGTCATTATCTCGCGGGAATCATCACGGGACGCATCGTGCACATCGATCACTTTGGCAATCTGATCAGTAATATTGGCGTCAAAGACCTAGAGCAGCTGGGCTCCATGGAGGCGATCAAGCTAGGTGACGCGAGCATCTCAACCATCTCCTCGACCTACACGGACGCCGCCCCAGGTGAACTGCTGGCATTGATCGGCAGCTCTGGCTTGTTGGAAATCGGTGTCCGCGATGGCAGCGCGGCGCGACGGCTTGCGGTGGATGGCGATATGCCCATCGCCATCCACACCGCGGAGACATCACGTGACTGAAGCGCCATTGATTGTCTCTGTGTCCGGGATCCGGGGCATCGTTGGACAGTCATTGACGGACGAAACGATCCGTCGTTTTGCGGCTGCCTTTGCTACATGGTTACCCCAGGCAGCCCGCGTAGTGATTGCACGGGATACGCGGCCTTCGGGTGAGGCCTACGGCCGACTCGTGAGTACCACCCTGCAAGCGGCAGGCTGTCATGTGATCGATTTGGGCATCTGTGCGACACCCGTGGCGAAATTGATGGTTCTCGAGCTCAAAGCTCAAGGAGCTCTCATCCTGACTGCGAGCCACAATTCGGCATCCTGGAATGGGCTCAAACTGATCCGCGCAGACGGAATCTTCCTGAATGCCCACGACGGAGCACGGGTGGAAAGCGCCTACCATGAGAGGCGCGTGCGCACCGCACCGGCACCAGGCAATTCGAAGTCAGTCGACGCTGATACGGTGAGAGAGATCCATTTCGAACGCCTACTGGCAGCGATCGACGTGGATCTCATTCGGGGTGCTCAACTGCGCGCCGCAGTGGACCCCTGCAATGGGGCCGGGGCAATCTATGTGGAACAACTGTTGGACCTGTTGGGGGTAGAAGCCCATCTGATTCATGCCGAACCCAGCGGTGAATTCGCCCATGATCCGGAGCCGATCGCTGAGAATCTGATCGATCTTGGGCGAACCGTGACTGACGCTGATTGCCACATCGGCTTTGCTATTGATCCGGATGCCGATCGTGTCACCCTCGTCGGTGCCGACGGCCTGCCCTTGGGAGAAGACCTTACGCTGGCCTTGGCCGTGCAGTCCGTTACGGCACGTCAGCGTGGTCCGGTGGTGACCACCCTTTCTACATCACAGATCGTTAGTGATGCAGCTTCGGTGAATGGCTGTCCCGTGATTCTCACGCCTGTAGGTGAGGTACATGTGATGGACGCGATGATCGCGGAGGGTGCAGTCATCGGGGGCGAGGGAAATGGTGGCGTCATTCTTACGACCGTCGACCCAGGGCGAGACGCGGCGGTGGGCATGGCACTCGTGCTGGAGGCGATGGCTCGCTCAAGACAGCCTCTATACCGGATAGTCGGCCGCTTGCCCAAATACGTCATCGAGAAACGCAAGGTCAGTGACGTCGATACTCAAGACCAGCAGCGGGCGATTCAACGATTAGTGGAGGCGTATCCGTCTGCCGAACGACACCCCGTTGAGGACGGTGTGAAGCTCTACATCGATGGCTCACGACGGTGTCCATGGATTCATCTGCGGCCATCCAACACGGAACCCGTCGTGCGAATCATTGCTGAGAGCGAATCGCGTGATCAGGCGTTAGAACTGTGTGATAGAGCGCAGGAAGGACTGCAGGGATAGAGCCGGCGCGACTTATTCCAGCTCTAGCTCGGTGATGAAGACATCTGTCACCTCGCTCTTTTTCAGCACTTGCTCATTGACCATCATCAGCAGCTTCTCGCGCAGATGCTCAGCACGCAGCGGATGCTCCAACTGCTTCAGCGTCTGCGTGCTCAGCATGCTGATCGCGTGGTGCTTCAACTCGATCCGCTTGCGGCTGAGTTCGGCCAATCCTTCGTCTGGGGGACAGACCTTAAACGCTGCCTGCAGGCGAAGATGTCGATCGAGGGCCCCAGCTGGATTGACGCGAAGTACGCCGAGGTCATCGTAGACTGGGCAGTCGTCTTCGATGAAAGCGGGTGTTGGCGCGCAGCCACCGAGAGTGGCCATAGCCAGCAGCGTCCCGGCGACAAGCCACGAAGTCAGGATTCGCGGCCGCATGGGGCGGTGGATCATGGGGCGGTGGATCATGGGACGGTGGATCATGGGACGGTGGGTCATGAGATCGTCGTGGACGAAACCTGCTGGCGTTCACGCACACGATCAGAAACAACAATCTCCTGCCGTTCGGAGATACGCTGCTCGAGGTGGGCATCGGCATCGGCATCGGCGATGGCCTCATTGGTGATACGTCCCCGATCTTCGACGAGCTGCGTAAGACGCTCGATACTTTCGTGGGCGCGATCGGTGAAAGCCTTGCGCTCAGACATGACGCGAAAGAGCTCTGCAGTGATTTCCATTGCCGCCAACATCGCCACCTGCGTCTTCGGCATCCGGCCCTTCTGCGAGCCAACGACCTCTTCCATCTTCTTGTCTACATACTCGGCGACTTGTTGCACCTGTTTGGGGTCACCCCCAATACAGTACTGCTCACCGAAAATTTCGACGGTGACGCCTTCGACCTGGCGGTCAGATGTACTCATGAGAAGTTGCCACTGAAAGAGGGGGCATCGTGATGGGGAAATGCCGTAAGTTGTTCGTGAATATACCGCTTGCGAAGTTCGTCAGCAAGCATTAATCACACCGGTCCACTCTTTGTCGACGCCAGCGCGAAACGTTCAGATCACATGCATCCAAGCGTTTCAAGATCGCTTCCCAGTGTAATCGGTGCACTGGAATTCCTTCTTTCACACGTTGAGCCCGGCAGGCCCGTGCTCGATCTCCTGGCACCAACACCGCGTCGTGGCCCGCCGCTGGAGGTACCCCGTGGGCAGCGTGGACGAGGGCCGCACATCGACGAGCCAGCGCTTCAGCACCGCCAAATCGGGACGGATCGACGACCCATACGAAAAAGCTCGAACCGTAGGGAGAATCCCAGTCCCGCACAGGCGGAATCTGTGGCCCAATGGGCGCATCTGCGAGCCCCCCGCTGAGCACGTCGACGAGCAGACCCAGACCATAGCCGAGAGCAGCACCAACGGGAAGCAACGTTCCCGCAGCAGCTGCTGCGGGATCTGTCGTTTCGCGGCCATCTTCATCCAGCGCGATCCCTGGAGCCAAGGGCCGCCCTTCGTCGACGGCCTGAGCGATCCGTGCCGCAGCATTCCCCGTGGCTGCATCGAACAGCAGAGGCTCACCCCCTTCGACAGGTGCAATCCAGGCGATGGGATTGGTTCCATGCAATCCGGATCTACCCCCATACGGCGCAACTCTGGGTGTGGAGTTGGCCACGGCCAGAGCAAACAGATTCGCTTGCGCAACGGGCATCAGGTAGGGAGCCAGCGCGCCGAGGTAGTTCCCGTCCACGAGCGACACGGCGGCCATCCCACTGCGTTTGGCCTTGCCGATCGCCAGGTTGACACACTGGCGCGCCAGCGTCGGCCCGAGTCCTTGCTGACCATCGACCCAGGCGGAAGTAGGTCCTTCGCGACGAACGAACAGACGGCGCCCGGGGCGCATCTGGCCACTACGGATGCGCTCAGCAAAGGTTGCCACCAGGGCGATCCCGTGGCTGTCGACACCGCGCAGGCTGGCTTCCAGCATCACTTCTGCGCAATCAGAGACTTCGCCCGCAGGGACGGCCAGTTGCTCAAGTTGATCACAACAGAACTGTTGTGCCGCCGACGCCGACAAGACAAGATAATCTGACTCTTTCATCCTCGTCCTCGACGACTCCGTTTCATTGATGGCATCCATTTTTGCCCACAAGACAAGCACGGCCCTTCCTTGCGACGACGGCGGTTGACGGCGCGATACACACCACTGAGGATGGGTGTGACACCTGGCAATCGATACGCCCAGGATACGCGCCGCAGCCCGGGTAGCACGTCGGTGAGTCGGCGCAATGCGTGAATCCCATGATGATGATTGCCAAGGCGATCGATGACCGTGAGCTCAGCTTGAGCCGCCTCGAGCTGTTCGGGTGTCAGACGCTCATGCAAGTCAGGGGCGTCGAGACGAATTCTCGCGATCACCCCATCACGATCCCAACCGCCGACGGTCTCCTGAAACTGCATGCAAAGCGGGCATTCAGGGTCGTAGAGAAGCTGTATTCGAGAAGGGGTAGACATCGTAGCGGTTGCTGGGGACGGGGCAATACCTGAACGTTAGCGATTCCGGTTCCTAAAACGCCAGTCTATCTCGAAATGAGCTATGCACGCGATCGTCGTCGATACCCAGAGTGAACAACGACTTCTGCAGTGGACACAAGTTGAAGATCCCGTCGCAGTACATGGTGAGGTGATCGTCGACATCCATGCCACGGCAGTCAACCGCGCCGATCTACTGCAGCGCGCCGGGCATTACCCTCCTCCCCCTGGAGCCCCTGACATCATTGGTCTGGAGATGGCCGGTGTCGTCGCTGATCCCGGGCAGTCAGACTGGGCCATTGGCGACAGAGTCTGCGCCCTGCTTGCAGGCGGCGGATATGCCGAGCGCGTCGCAGTTGATGCGCGCTTGTTAATTCCCGTGCCCGATGATTGGCCCCTCACTCGCGCCGCCGCTCTACCGGAAGTCTTTCTCACAGCCTTCGTCAATCTCTTCGGTGAAGCATCGCTGCAGGATGGAGAGACCGTCCTGATTCACGCCGGTGCCAGCGGCGTCGGTAGTGCGGCCATCCAGTTGACCCGTCACGCGGGCTGTCGTGTGCTGGCAACAGCGGGCAATGATCTGAAGCGAGAGCGCTGTCGACAATTTGGTGCGGAGTTTGTCTGCGATTCTCGAGATGACGATTACGCCGAGGAAATTGTCGAGTATCTGGGAGGCAGTGACGTGGACGTGATCCTCGACGTCGCCGGAGGCAGCCATCTGTCCCGTAATCTGCGCTGCCTGGCCCCAAAGGGGCGACTCATTCTGTTGTCACTACTTGGCGGACGTCACAGCGACATCGATCTGGGGCTCGTCCTGACCAGACGCCTTTCAATCGTCGGATCCTTGTTGCGTAGCCGCCCCGTCGACGAGAAAGCTCAGATTGTGGCAGACTTTCGCGAGCGCTTCTGGAAACCTGTGCTTGCGGGCGCGATTCAACCTGTCGTGGATCGGGTGTTGCCGATCAGCTCAGCCGACGAGGCGCACGAGGTGCTGAGCGCGAACGCCAATGTTGGCAAGGTCGTGCTGGAGATCAGATCCGATGACTGACATCTTTGTCGAGGAAAAATTGGCCTGGACGACCCACGTCGAGTTCCCTCATTCCAAATACGACACCGACGACACCAGGGGAATTGTGCGATGACTACACGCTATCGAGAGCTGACCGTCTCCGGTGCACCACGTGAAATGGGTGAGCAAATTGGCGAAGGATTACGCGAGGAAATCCGCAACTTCGACGCCATCGCCATGGACCGCACACGCAAGGCGATTTCGATATCTGATGAAGCAGCACTTGCCGTCGCCGCAGACTCGATGAATCGGGTACAGGGCTATGCGCCCCACTTGCTCGAAGAACTGGAGGGCATGTCGCGATCAAGTGGTGTCAGTGTCGAGCGTCTCATGTTGCTGCAGATCC
>Ga0209403_10003909_pt1 | contig 16522 bp, 17 predicted proteins | sample ArcticOcean_MG_C_8_FD_187440 | JGI IMG/M metagenome (GOLD analysis project Ga0209403, IMG submission 187440) | Marine microbial communities from western Arctic Ocean - ArcticOcean_MG_CB11_86 (SPAdes) (version 2) | ecosystem: Environmental > Aquatic > Marine > Oceanic | place: Arctic Ocean... | reverse complement strand
ATCTAGAATTCTTTCTTTATCAGGAACATCATGAATTCTATACACAAAACCAAACCTGGTGTTTTTAGAATTAATGTGCTTTGCAATTGTTTTATTTGCAAGGAGCATGTACTCTTCTACTAATTTATTTGTAGCTAAAGATTCTTTAAAATAAACATCAACGGGGTTTTTCTTATTATCTAAAATAAACTTAACTTCAGTTTTTTCAAAATTTATAGAACCATTGTCTTTTCTTTTTTTTCTTAGTATAACAGAAAGGTTTTTAATTTTAGTAAGCTCTTCTGAAAAAAGACCAGAACTAGTGTCAATGTTTTTTTGAGCCTCTTCGTAAGTAAATCTTTTGTCAGAATGAATTATTGACTTTGTAATATTATAGTTTACGACGCCCGCCTTCTCATCAAGCTCAAAAACCACAGAAAAACAAAGACGATCAGTGTTTGGTTTTAAAGAGCACAGGTCGTTGCTTAACGACTCGGGAAGCATTGGAACAACCCTGTCAACAAGATAAACAGAGGTTCCCCTTTGAAGAGCCTCCCTATCAATAGCATCGCCCTCTTTTATATAATGACTTACATCAGCTATATGAACGCCAATTTGCCAATTATTGTTTTTAAGTTTTTTAACAGATATGGCATCATCAAAATCTTTAGCATCATCTGGGTCAATTGTAAATGTTGTTGTTTTTCTTAAATCTAAGCGCCGAGAGACATCTCTTGGTGTTATTTTTCGAGGGATTTTTTTAGCCTTTTCTTCAAGGGACCCTTTAAAGGTAGAAGAAAACCCACCATCAATCAGTATAGAGTTTATTTCTGTTTCATGCTCATTAGAGTCTCCCAAGATGCTTGTTATTTTCCCAACGGGGTTTTTATTTTCAGCGCCCCAGTTAGTAATAGTTACGTGAACTTTTTTATTCTCAGCGTTTTTTAACATTTCCTTTGGAGGAATAAAAACATCAAAATAAACCCTGTAGTCATCAGGTATGAAAAAATTAGTAGAGTTGTTTTTTTGAATTTTACCGACAAAAGAGGTTTTTTTTCTTTTTAAAACAGCGCAAATAAAACCCCTTTGTTCCTTCGCCTTACCCTTTAGCAAGGCAAGAGAAACCTCGTCCCCCCTTAAAGCAAATAAACCGTCTTTTTTGTCAACAAACACTTCTGCCCCGTCGCCTATCTCTACAAAGAGACCCTTGTTGTTGGAGTTTTTAACAAAGCCAGATATTGGAGCCGATTGCCCCGCCAAAACATAAGAACCCCGCACAGGCTCTTTTAGAAGCCCGTCTTGTTCGAGACTAGAAAGAGCGTCGTAGATTAAAATTTTATTTCCGACAGTCTTTATATTTAAGATTTTTGAGACCTGCTTGTGGCTAAGTCTTTTTGAAGGGGATTCTTTAAATAGTAAGTAGATTGATTTTTTTAAACTTTCCTTACTTAGCCTGGTTTTTTTAGTTGATTTTTTTTTAGGTTTTTTACTCATAATGGAATTATGGCTAAAATAATTTTAATTTTGTTGTATTATGCGCATATCTTTAAAATATATTGTTTTTTTTGTTTTTGTTTTTTTTACAATCACATCCTGTAGGTCTAAAAAAACATTTAAAGGCACCGAAACCCTTAAGTGCACAACATTTAAAGAACCAAAAAAAGAAGGTAAAAATAAAAAGAACTCCAAATACGAGATTGTTGTTTTAAAGGACGGTAAAAGGGTTGGAAATAAATCAAAGAAAAGAAGAAAAGGAAGAAGCAGGCTTTTCAAAAAGCGGCAATAAAAAAGCGATTGACTTGTTTAAGACCGTAGAGAGATGCTAATAATTTTTTATAAAATCAATTCTCTTTTCTAAAAACACACAGAAAGACCAGGATCTTCTATATATTTGGGCTAATGAAAAAAGCACTAATAGTTATTTTTATAAGTTCTTTAATAAGCGCCGATATAGTCGCTCAGCAACTTACATTTGATCAGCACAAAACAATTAGTGAGAATTCAGACGGCTTTGGAAGGCCAAGAGTGGTTCTTACGACAAATGACGACCCGTTAATAATATGGAGAAAGGACTCCACCCCAAAAGCATTAAGAGCAAGTAAGTGGGATGGCCTAGGCTTTTCTGCTCCATACAACATACTACAGGAAGGCATGCTTCCTTCTTCTTGGGATGGCCCTGAGGTCGCAGCGAAAGGAGACACCGTATATGTTGTTTTTACCTCTTTAGCAACACCTCAGAGCGCTATAATGCTAATCAAATCATTTGACGGGGGGCTTAGCTTTTCAGATACAATTAGAGTTTCAGAAAACAATCCAGTTCATAAATTTCGTATGGGAAACATAGCAATTAATTCCGCGGGAAACCCAGTTGTTAGCTATATGCAATATCTTTTAAATTGGACAGATCCAAAACAAATGGTTAATGTTTCTTTTTCTGCGGGGTCAACGTTTTTAGGGGCCACAGAGGCCAGCGCCCTAGCCCCAGGAGAACCGTGTGACTGTTGCAAGTCTTCTCTAATATGTGATGGTTCTGATGTTTTTTTGCTTTTTAGAAATAATGAAAGCAATATGCGCAACAGCTATATCGCTAAGTCTAATGACGGAGGGCTTTCTTTTTCATCAACCGCAGACATGGATGATTATATTTGGACACTAACCTCGTGCCCAGCAACCACGCCCAGGGGCGTTTTGTTTGGAGACTCTATAATTGTGGTTAAAAGAAGCGGGGCAACAGGAAACAACGAGGTCGTGTGCAGCAGCGTGAGCACTCAAACCCTTAACCACACATACAACAACAATATAGATTTTATTAATGGAGTCATTCAAAATTACCCAGAAGTATCTGCCAGTGGAGATACGGCTGTAGCTGTATGGCAGGACAACAGGGGGGGCACACAAGACTGCTACATAAGTGTCTCTACAAGTGGGCCAGCCAGCCTGGAAGGGTCTGTCTCGTACACTGATACTAGTGGCCTTGGCCAGAAAGTAGACCCTGGTGTAGTTTTTAAAAATGGAGACATCCATCTGGTATACTTAAATAGTAGCGAACACAAAATCGTTTACGTTAAATCGTCTATTAAAACGCTAAGCAACCTTGAAGAGCTTGATAATTCAGCTTTAAACAAAACAATCAAGACAATAGATTTTTTAGGAAGAAGCAACAACAAGCCGAACACCCCCCTTATTTTTATTGATGAAAACGGAAGGGTTAAAAAAACTATAATCCTTGAACAGTAGGCTGAGTTTAAAGAAATAATGAAATTAATCAAAACAGATGTTTTTGGAAGATCTCTATTTTTGAAGAAATGGGTTATAAGACTAATGGGTGTGTTGTCTCATCGTCGCTTTAAAGGAATTAACAAGCTACAAATAAGAGGGAGCGAACAAATTAAAAGCTTGCCAGATAAAAATGTTTTGTTTATATCAAATCATCAAACATACTTTGCTGATGCGGCTGCAATTGTACATGTTATTAATGCCAGCATGAAAGGTCGCGAAGACAGCATCAAGAACGTAGGCTATATGTGGACACCGAAACTAAATCTTTATTTTATTGCGGCAAAAGAAACTATGAACAAAGGATTTTTACCAAGAGCGCTGTCCTATGCGGGGTCAATACCAATAGAAAGAACCTGGAGAGAAAACGGCGAAAATCTAAAAAGAGAGGTACAAGTAAAAGACATTAGCAGTATAGAAAAGGCTTTGGCTGATGGATGGGTAATAACATTTCCCCAAGGAACAACTACACCATGGAAACCTGTTCGTAAGGGGACGGCGCATATTATTGTAAAAAATAAACCAACAGTTATTCCTATTGTTATAGACGGGTTTAGAAGATCGTTTGATAAAAAAGGGCTTATAATAAAAAAGAGGGGAACAATACAAACGATGGAAATTAAGCCGGCGTTAAAAATAAATTATGAAAACGACTCTATTGAAGAAATAGTTGAAAAAATAGAACTAGCAATAGAACAGCATCATTCTTTTGCATAAGCAAAGCACTATTTTAAAAACGAAAAGCAGTAAAATGGTTAAGCTGAATCTTAAAACAACCGCCTATTTACTGCCAGTAAACTATAATAGTTGCTTTTTTGCTAAAGTTGATTATAATGTACAGGCCACAAAAAAAGAGGCCTACAAATGTAGCCTCCCTTTATCTTTTGCTCCCCCTCTAGGACTCGAACCTAGGACCCTCTGATTAACAGTCAGATGCTCTAACCAACTGAGCTAAGGAGGATTTTAAAAGCGAGCAAAAATACCATAAAGCAATAAATTATGCAATATATTTGCACAAAAAACAAGAATGACAAACCTAATTGTTGGAACCGTAGCTTTTGATGCAATTGAAACGCCTTTTGGAAAAACAGATAAAATTATTGGAGGCGCTGCAACCTATATTTCTTTAGCGGCATCTTTTTTTACAAAGAAATTAAATTTAGTTTCAGTTGTGGGAGGTGATTTTCCGCGTTCAGCGATAAAGATGTTAGAGGACCATCACGTAGACACCAAGGGGTTGCAGATAAAACAAGAAGAAAAAACATTTTTTTGGTCAGGAAAGTATCACAATAACATGAATTCAAGAGACACAATAGAGACCCAGCTTAATGTATTGGAGGCCTTTGATCCTATTGTTCCCGTTGAATATTCTGAGAGTGACTTTTTAATGCTTGGAAACCTAGCCCCAAGCGTACAGCAGAAAGTGCTAGATCAAATGAAAAAAAGACCGAAACTGATAGTTTTAGACACTATGAATTTTTGGATGGACAACTGTCTAGAAGACCTAATGGAGGCTTTAAAAAAAGTAGATGTACTTACAATTAATGATGAGGAGGCAAGGCAGCTTTCTAACGAAGAATCTTTAGTTAAAGCAGCTAAGGCTATTAAAAAAATGGGCCCAAAATACTTAATAATAAAAAAAGGGGAGCACGGGGCTCTTTTATTTGGAGAAGAGAAAATATTCTTTGCTCCAGCCCTTCCGCTAGAGAGTGTTTTTGATCCAACAGGAGCTGGAGATTCTTTTGCCGGGGGCTTTATAGGCTACTTGAGCAAGACAAATGACACCTCTTTTGAAAACATGAAAAGCGCAGTTATTCATGGCTCGGTTATGGCCTCTTTTTGTGTTGAGAAATTCGGGACAAAAAAACTAACAGAGATTACACAAAAAGACATTTTAGAAAGAGTGCAAGAGTTTGTTGAGCTTTCTAAATTTGAGATTAAAAATTAAAATAAAGTGTTATTTTTTTTTGATTTTTCATACCAATCATCAGTTTTCAGAGGCTCTTTTTCAGAGGCTTCTACCGCTAAGGAATCGCACCTCTCGTTTTCTATATTGTTTGCATGGCCCTTTACCCACTTAAAAGAAATGGCGTGCTTTCTGTAGATTTTTAAAAACCTAATCCAAAGGTCGGGGTTTTTCTTTTTGTTAAAGTTTTTAATTTCCCAGCTAAAAACCCATTTTTTTTCTACGGCATCAACAACATATTTTGAGTCTGAAAAAACAGTAACAATTTCTCGAGCCCTTGTTAGTGATTCTAAGCCGACAACAACAGCTAAAAGCTCCATTCTATTGTTGGTGGTGAGTTTATACCCACAAGAAAGCTCTTTTCTGTGTTTTCCTGAAATTAACACAATTCCATAACCCCCTTTACCAGGATTTCCTTTTGCGGAGCCATCAGTATATATTATAACACCCATTAGAGCCCTTCCTTTATAATGCCCTCTATTATTAATGGATAGTACTGGTGCTCAATTTTCTGAATTTGAAATGCTAGCGTATCATAAGTTTCATTTGGTTTTAATAAGTATTAGTGTTGGTAGATTATTGCGCCATCATCATAATTTTCGTTTACATAATGAATTGTTATTCCGCTTGCTTTTTCTTTGTTTTTTATTACCGCTCTGTGCACATTTTCCCCATACATCCCCCTTCCTCCAAATTTAGGCAGCAATGAAGGATGAAGGTTTATTATTTTATTTGGATAATCTTTAATAATGAATAAGGGGATTTTTAATAAAAAACCAGCCAAAATTACATAATCTATTTTCTCTTTTTTAAGCAAGAGAGATAAATCATGAAATTTTTTTTTGGAAGAATCTTTTAAAAAACAGGATTGTATCCCTGTTTTTTTAGCCAGCTCAAAAACGCCCGATTCTTTTTTATTAGAACAAATCAAAGAGACCATTATATCATGTGAAGAAGAAAAAAAGGAGCAGATTTTTTCTGCATTTGTTCCTTGGCCAGAAGCGAAAACTGCTATTTTTATAGACATTAATCTTTTTTTCAAAAATATAATAAACATATGAATGTTAAAACAGAAAAAGATAAAGTTTGCACAATATTCAATTTATGGCTTAATTTGCACATTATTAATTAAAAAAAGTAGACATGTCTGATCTAGGAACAAAAGTAAGGGCCATTATAATAGATAAATTAGGAGTTGACGAAGGGGAGGTTACGGATAACGCAAGCTTTACAAATGATTTAGGAGCAGACTCTTTAGATACAGTAGAGCTCATTATGGAATTTGAAAAGGAATTTGATATTCAGATACCAGATGATAAAGCTGAAAATATAGCAACCGTAAAAGACGCTATTTCATTTATTGAAGAGGCGTTGTAATTTTATATGGAAACAAGAAGAGTTGTTGTTACAGGAATTGGGGCCATAACCCCAATAGGCAATAACTTAAAAGACTATTGGAGCGCCCTTATAGAAGGAAAGAGTGGGGCAGGGCCAATCACCCTCTTTGACTCAACAAAGTTTAAAACAAGATTTGCCTGTGAGGTAAAGGGGTTTAACCCTACGGACTTTATAGACAAAAAACAAGCCAGAAAACTGGACAGGTTTTGCCAGTTCGCGGTTATTGTAGCGGACCAAGCGATTGAGGATTCGGGCCTTTCCGTTGAAAGAGTTGATAGTGATCGGGCTGGAGTAATATGGGGGTCTGGCATTGGAGGGATGGGCACGTTTTATTCAGAGTCGGTAAATTTTGGAAACGGCAATGGAACACCTCGTTTTAATCCTTTTTTTATACCAAAACTAATTTCAGACATACCAGCAGGGCACATATCAATTAAATATGGCTTTAGAGGACCAAACTTTACAACGGTTTCTGCGTGCGCCTCTTCCACCCACGCTTTAATTGATGCGTATAACTACATAAAATGGAATAAGGCAGATGTGTTTATTTCAGGAGGATCTGAGGCTTGTGTTTTAGAGCCTGGCATCGGTGGTTTTAACGCTATGATGGCTCTTTCAACTCGAAATGAAGATCCCAAAACAGCATCTCGCCCTTTTGATAAAGATCGAGATGGGTTTGTACTTGGAGAGGGTGGTGGAGCCTTAGTATTGGAAGAGTATGAACATGCTAAAAAAAGAGGAGCAAGAATTCATGCCGAGCTAGTAGGAGGGGGTATGACCGCAGACGCTCACCATATTACAGCTCCTCACCCAGAAGGATTAGGAGCCAAGAAAGTTATGAGCTCCGCTATAGAAGAAGCGGAAATAAATTTTGAAGAAATTAACTATATAAATGTTCACGGAACCTCAACTCCTCTTGGAGACATCGCAGAAACGAAAGCAATAATAGGGCTTTTTAGAGATCATGCATATAAGCTGAATATAAGCTCTACAAAATCTATGACCGGCCATCTTTTAGGGGCCGCGGGTGTTGTAGAGGCTATTGCGTGTGTAATGTCTGTTAAAAACAATATTATCCCCCCAACAATTAATCATTTTGAGAGAGACGAGGCTATTGACAAGCGACTAAACCTAACCTTTAACGAGAGTCAACAAAAAAAAGTAAACTTTGCAATTAGCAATACCTTTGGCTTTGGGGGACATAACGGATCTGTGTTGTTTAAAAAGTTTTCAGAATAGACCCTCATAATATTTTCAACCGAATTTTTTCGCGTAAAAAAAAGAAAAAAGACTTCTTTGAAGAGCTGTTCTGCACCCCATTAAAAAATAAAAAGCTATACCAACTAGCCCTAGTACATAAATCTACAAATAAAAAAGAAAATAACGAAAGATTAGAATTCTTAGGAGACGCTGTGCTAAGCTGTGTTATTTCCGAGATTCTTTATAATAGAGACCCAAATGATAATGAAGGCGCTTTATCTAAAAAAAGGGCCTTAATTATAAGCAGGGAAAACCTCAATAATATAGCGAAAGAAATGCTTGATGAAAAATTGCTAAAACATAATGCAATAAATATTTCGAAGAATATGTATGGGAATTATTTAGAAGCTATTATTGGGGCATTTTATTTAGATCAGGGCATAGAAAAAACAAAAACATTTATTGAGAAAGAAATATTAGCGAACCCCAAGATTAACAGGGCTAGTAAAAAAGACTTTAAAAGCAAGCTGATGTTATGGTCAAGTCACCATAAAAAAAACATTAATTTTATAGTTTTAGACTCTGTTGGTCCGGATCACAAAAAAAAGCATAACATAGGGCTTATGCTAGAAGGGAGGGTTATAAAGACGCACTGGGCACACTCTGTTAAGGAGGGAGAGCAACACGTATCTAAACAGCTATATGAACAAATAAATGGGAGAGACACATTTTTTAGAAGAGGTAGATGATTTGGAATTTAGTGTGCTTGCAATTAACAGTCATGATAAGGGCTATGGATTGTGCTGGCATATTAACAAGGCGTTAAGCATGAATTTCAGAAGAAGAGACTCAACAATTTTCCCTGAAAACGAAATTTTTACTAGTTTTGAAGATTTAGAGGGGGAATCAAGATACGTGTTGATTGCAAACAAATCAAAAAAAGGATTTTTAGTAACTAAAAAGAAGAAAATAGATTTTTTTATAAAAATAGAGCCCCCACTAAGCCTAAAAGAAAAAGAAGAATTTATACAAAAGTTGAACAAAATCTCTAAAATTTTGTTGATTTTTGAACTAGATTTACAAAAAGAGCAAGAAGCGCATAGATTTATTTTTAATGATTAGAAAAACCAAAATTATAGCAACAATAGGACCAGCCACATCCCCAAGGCCTGTACTTAAGAAGATGATAATTAAAGGAGTGAACGTTTGTAGGCTTAATTTTTCTCATCTATCTCATGACAAAGCAAAAGAAATAATATCAACAATTAAAAGTATTAATCAAGAGCTAAATGTTCATACAGCAATTTTGGCAGATTTGCAGGGGCCTAAAATAAGAATTGGAAAGATTGATCGTCCTTTAAAAATTAAAATTGGAGATGAGCTTGTTTTAACTACAAAGCCTCCAAAAACAAACCAAGTTTTTGTTGGACATAAAGCTTTTGCTAAAGACGTCAAAGTAGGCGAAAATATTCTGATAGATGATGGTAAAATAAAACTAAAGGTCACCAAGTCGAATAATAAAGACCAAGTTAAAACAAAAGTTGTTGTGGCAGGAGCGCTGAGTTCGTTTAAAGGAGTTAATTTACCAAATACAAAAATTTCCCTTCCATGCTTAACACCAAAAGATAAGGCGGACCTAAAATTTATATTAAATGAAAAAATAGAATGGCTTGCTCTTTCATTTGTTAGAGAGGCTAAAGACTTAATACAGCTTAGAAAAATACTAAAAAGAAATAAAAGCAAAATAGGTGTAGTTGCGAAAATTGAGAAGCCTGAAGCGGTAAAAAACATTGATGAAATTATAACATATTCAAACGCCATAATGGTTGCCCGAGGGGATCTTGGAGTTGAAATTCCCGCCCATAGAGTTCCGGCAATACAAAAAAGTATTGTTAGAAAATCAGTTGAAAGATCTAGACCTGTAATTATAGCAACACAAATGCTAGAAAGCATGACGACCAGTCCTGTTGCAACACGAGCAGAGGTAAATGATGTTGCAAATTCTGTTATTGACGGAGCAGATGCAGTAATGTTGAGCGGGGAAACATCTGTTGGAAAATATCCGCTTAAGACTGTAGATGTAATGCGAAAAATTATAAGGGATATTGAAAAAAGCGAGTACATATTTAAACCCAAATTTAAATTAGATCTAGATCTTTGGCTGCCAAAAGACAGGCAAATATCTAATTCAATCTGTTTGCACGCATCTCAACTATCAGAGCAAATTAGAGCCTCTGCAATTATTTGCATGACATATTCAGGATATAACGCAGTAAAGATGTCAAGCCTGAGACCCGTATCTTTTGTTTATGTTTTTACACATAACTATTCTATTTTAAACAAGCTAAGTCTTGTTTGGGGGGTTCAGGCATATTACTATGACAGAGAAGCAACAACAGATCAGACAATAATTGAAACAAAAGAAATATTAAGAAGAAACAAACAGATAAAAAAAGGAGACTATATAATAAATCTTGCAAGTATGCCGGCAAATGAAAAAGGCATGACAAATATGGTTAAATTAAGTAAAGTATAATAAAATGATAAATAAAAAATTATTAGCAGAGCTCTGTGAAGTGGCTGGAGCTCCAGGACATGAAAATAGAGTAAGAAAAATAGTTTTAAAAGAAGTCAAGAACTATGTAGATGAAATTTCTATTGATAACATGGGTAATGTTGTTGCTTTAAAAAAAGGCAAGAAAAACAAAAAAGTAATGATTGGAGCTCATATGGATGAAATAGGCTTCATAGTTACCCATATTGACGACAAGGGATTTGTGTATTTTCATACACTTGGGGGGTTTGATCCAAAAACCCTGACAGCACAAAGAGTTATAATTCATGGAAAAAAAGATGTTGTCGGTGTTATGGGCAGTAAACCAATTCATTTAATGAATACAGCAGATAGAGAAAAAACACCAGCAATAAAAGACTATTTTATTGACACAGGCCTAACTAAAAAGAAAATTGAAAAAATAATTTGTGTGGGCAATCCCATTACAAGGGAAAGAAAAATGATTGAAATGGGCGATTGTTTAAACTGTAAGTCATTAGACAATAGAGTTTCTGTTTTTATTTTAATAGAGATGTTTAAGGAAATGAAAGAAACCCCTCCATATGATGTTTATGGAGTGTTTACAGTACAAGAAGAGATAGGAATAAGAGGAGCGAATGTTTCTTCTATGCAAATAAATCCAGATTTTGGGTTTGGCCTAGACACAACTATTGCTTGGGATACCCCAGGATCAACTAAGCAGGAACAAGTTTCAGCTTTAGGTGAGGGCGCCTGTATTAAAGTAATGGACTCATCTACAGTTTGTGATTACAGAATGGTAGCGTACATGAAAGGGGTTGCTGAAAAAAATAAAATAAAAACACAATTAGAAATACTTCCGGCTGGAGGCACTGATACCTCTGGAATACAAAGAATGAATCCCGGAGGCTCTATAGCCGGGGCTGTTTCTATACCAACAAGGCATATTCATCAAGTTATAGAGATGGTTAATAAAAATGATGTTAGAGCATCAATAGACTTGCTTAGACATTGTGTTGAAAACCTTCACAATTACGACTGGAATTTCTAGCAGCTATATAGAGGGCGAGAATTGATTTAAGAACCTAATGTCATTCTCATAGAATAGCCTTAAATCACTAACATGATATTTCAGCATAGCAATACGCTCAACCCCCATCCCAAAAGCAAATCCAGTATATTTTTTTGAATCTATTCCGCAATTCTCAAGAACTTTTGGATCAACCATTCCACACCCTAAAATTTCTAAATAACCAGTGTTTTTACAAACATTACATCCTTTTCCAGAGCAAATATTACAACTTACATCAACTTCTGCAGAAGGCTCAGTAAAAGGAAAATAAGAAGGCCTTAGTCTAATTTTTGTTTTTTCTCCAAAAAGTTCTTTTGCAAAAAACAATAGAGTTTGTTTTAAATCAGCAAACGTTACATTAGTATCAATATAAAGCCCTTCTACTTGATGAAAAAGACAATGTGCTCTTGCAGAGATTGCCTCATTTCTATACACCCTTCCAGGAGATATAGTTCTAATAGGGGGCTTGTTTTTTTGCATATGCCTCACTTGTACCGAAGAAGTGTGAGACCTAAGTAAAATATCAGGGTCTGACTGGATAAAAAAAGTATCTTGCATGTCTCGAGCAGGATGCTCTTTGGGCGTATTTAAAGCGGTAAAATTATGCCAATCATCTTCAATTTCAGGACCTTCAGAAATATTAAACCCAATTGAAGAAAAGACGCGTATAATTTCTGACTCAACTATTGACAAAGGATGTTTAGAGCCAAGATTATTATTTTTAATAGGCTTGCTTAAGTCAATAGCGCTAGCCTTTTTCATGGTTTTTGTTGTTGAAAAAGAAGAAACTTTGTTTTTTACCGTTAATTTTAAATTATTTATAGCTTGACCGACGTCCTTTTTTTCTTTAGCATCAATATTTTTAAAATCACTAAACAAAGAGTTTAATACGCCTGATTTTCCAAGGTATTTTAGCCTAAACTCTTCGACCTCTTCTAGAGAATTAAAACTAAAAGAATCAACCTCTTTAATGATTTTGGATATCTTTTGTTTCACCTTAGTATTATTCTGTGTATATTTGCTTTAGATAGAACACAAAGAAACAATATTTATGCGAAATATAAATTTTAAATCAGTTTTAATAAGTTTTGTAATTGCTTTTTTAATCACATCTATTTCATCATGTCAGGAGGAAAGCCCAACCAAAGCCATAATAACAATCACTACAATTGACGGCTCTCCTGTTTATGACGCGAAAGTTGTGTTATCACAACAAGGCTTGATAAACTCTGCAGGTAATGAATCCAATGTTTATGCAAAAGATTATACTTCATCAAATGGGGAAGTTGAGTTTGAATTTGTAAATGAAGCAATTTTAAATATCGATGTTGAGTATATAGAAGGGAACGACACGTCTACAGCTGAAAGCGTTATTAAACTAATCAAAGAGGAATTAGTGAGGAAAACAGTAATTGTTAATTAACCAATTTTTTCATACCGCGGCTTCTAATCAAAACGCGTAAAAACGCGTTTTTTTAGTTTTATATAACAAGACCCCAACTCTCTTCGTAAGCCAGTAAGAATAAAAAGCATAAAATTTAATATCTTTACAGAATGAATTACCTTGATATAGCATTAGTTATCCCATTAGTTTATGGTGTTGTTAAGGGGTTCTCTAGAGGAATAGTAAAAGAGGTAACGTCACTAGTTTCTTTAATAATTGGAGTGTATATAGCTTTAAATTTTTCTTTTTATCTAGAAGTCCATATAGAAAAGATTATTAAAGACTATAAAGCACTAACCCCAATAATCTCTTTTACTATTGTTTTTGTTTCTACTCTACTTGTCATAAAAGCAATTGGAAATATAATTGAAAAAATAACTAATGCTCTTGCTTTGGGCGTAATCAGTAAACTTACAGGAGCTATATTTGGGTGTTTAAAGGTCGCGGTTTTGTTAAGCTTGTTAATTTTTTTCGAGCAAAGAATAGAAATTATACCAAAAGAAGTAACTAAATCTTCGATTTTGAAGCCACCAATTGAAAAAATTCTTGTCTTAATTATACCAAAAGTTACAGAGCATCAAGAGTTTATAAAAGAGATTGAAAAAAAAGCTAAAAAAGCTACTAAAAAGATCAAGAAAGGGCTATAATAATGCTTTAATTGCCGGAAGACCTTTTCCTTCTAAGTATTTTAGCATTGCCCCGCCTCCAGTTGAAATGTAGCTCACCTCTTTAGTTAGACCAAATTTTTTTGCAGCAGCAACCGAGTCTCCGCCCCCTATTAATGAGAACGCCCCATTTGAAGTGCTACTACAGACTGCTTCTCCAACAGATTGAGTTCCATTTGCAAATTTTGGAAACTCAAAAACACCCATAGGCCCATTCCACAATATAGTTTTAGAGAGTAAGATGTGTTTTTTAAAAAGAATAATAGACTTAGGACCAATATCTAAACCCATTTTAGTTTTAGGAATGCTGCAAATAAGCGAGGTACCTACAGGAGAATTATTATTAAAAGAGCGTGCGTTAACAGAGTCAATAGGAAGCACAAGGTCTACTTTTTTTTCTTTGGCACTTTTTAATATATGCTTGGCGACATTTAACTTATTTTTTTCAACCATAGACATACCAACATCACCCCCTTTAGCTTTTATAAAAGTATAAGCCATTCCGCCACCTATAATGATTTTATCTACTTTTTTTAATAAAGAAAGAATAAGATTAATTTTACTACTGACTTTTGCCCCTCCAATTATTGCAGTAAAAGGCTTATCAGGGCTTGTAAGAAGATTATTAAGGTTAGATATTTCTTTTTCTAATAGAAAGCCACAAAACTTGGTTTTTTGAAAAAAACCAGTAATTGTATGTGTTGATGCATGCGATCTGTGAGCCGTTCCAAAGGCGTCATTAATATAGATATCAGCAAGGGAGGCTAACTCCTCAGCAAACTTAATCCCTCCACTCACCTCCTCTTCATGGTATCGAAGATTTTCTAAAAGCATAACCTCTCCAGTCTGGAGACCCCTAGTTTCAGAAAATGTTTTTTCCCCAATACAGCTCTCAGAAAAACCAACATCCTTGTTTAGTAGTTGAGACAGTTTCTTTGCTACAGGCTTAAGAGATAGTTTGGGGTCTTTGTTTTTAGGCCTACCTAAATGAGATATTAAAATTGCAATTCCTCCGCCATCTATAACGTGTTTTATTGTTGGTATTGCAGCGACTATCCTGCTTGCATCTGTAATATGTTGTGCTTTATCTAAAGGAACATTAAAGTCTACTCTAATTAAAACTCGCATATCTTTAAATTTCACCTTTTTAATTCCTTGCATTATGCAAAAATAGAATAAAAGCATAAGATTGAGTCATTTTATTTAAATTTGACATAAATAAAAATCATGCTTTTTAGAGAAGTTTTAGGCTTAGTAAAATCAAAAAAAGAATTAGTTTCTAGTTATTCGCAAAAAAGAATCGCTCATGCTCAGCTTTTATATGGAGTAAGAGGGTCAGGAAAACTTGGATTAGCCTTGTCTTATTCGAGGTTTCTTAATTGTGAATCAATACTAAATCAAGACTCATGTGACTTGTGCTCGTCCTGTTTAAAATTTTCAAAACTTGCCCATCCAGACCTGCATATAATATTTCCAGTAATCAAAAAATCATCTACTGACAAACCTCTAAGTAGTGATTTTGTTGGTTTATGGAGAGAAGCCACTACTGATAATCCTTATCAATCATTAGGAAACTGGATGTCTTTATATAAGGAGCGTTATTTAGAAAAATCTAGTAACAAAAAGAAGGAAGGGGTTATATATGCTCATCAAATTAAGGAATTAAACAGAAAACTAGCTCTTAAAATTTACGAAGCTAAATACAGGGTAGTTATTGTTTGGATGCCAGAAAAGATGAATATAAAGGCGGCCAATAAATTTTTAAAACTTTTAGAGGAGCCCCCTAAAAAAACAATTTTATTGTTAGTTTCTGAAAACAAAAACTCTTTGTTACCTACCGTTTTATCAAGACTTCAGGTTATTGATATTCCAAGCTATACTGTTAGCGAAACAATTGAACATTTTAAAAATAATAAAACAGATAATTTTATTAATTACTGTAAGCGGTCTAATGGAGATTTAGGTAAGATTTATAATTACAGTAAGGACGAGATTAATGAGGGTATTTATATAGAAAATTTTTCAACCCTAATGAGGGTGTGTTTTAAAAACAATATTATTGAAATAACAAATTGGGTTGATAGCATATCAACTAAAACAAGAGAGAATCAAGCAAGGCTACTCAGTTATTCACTAGTGATTATAAGAGAATGCCTTATTTACAATTACTCTGATAAAAAAATGAATATTTTATCAAAAGAAGAAGAGGTTTTTATAAAAAAGTTTGCTATGTATATTAATGAAGAGAATAGTTTGCGCATTATTGAATTGTTTGAAAACGGCATAAAACACATTAAAAGGAATGCTAATTCAAAAATTATATTTTTTGATATGCTACTACAACTAGTTAAATTATTAAAACTAAAGCGTAAATTTGTTTAATTAAGATGATGCTGTTTAAATTCCACATATGAAAGTAGCTTTAAATATTCTGGTTTTCTTGGTCCTGGCTTCGTGCTCTAATAAACAAAAAAAAGAACAATATCACGTCTTTAATGAAAACACATGGAATACAGACAGTGTTGTTCTTTTTAACATCAACAATATAGATTCTATTACCCCACACAATATCGTTTTAAAGGTTAGGCACAGCACTGAATATAAATTTCAAAATCTATATATGTTTACGAATTTTCAAGGGACTTTAGACACTACAGAGCTTATGCTTTCAGAAAAAAACGGAAAATGGCTTGGCAAAGGTTTTGGAGACATTAGAGAGCTTGATTTTATACTAATGAAGAATGTTGTTTTTGACAGTAATTTAGAAAATCAAATAAGTATTGAGCAAGCAATGAGGCATGGTCTTAATAGTAAAATTGAAAACCTTGAAGGTATGGTTGCCTTGGGAATAAGCACATATAAAGCTAATGAGTAGAAAAACAATAATATTAATATGGTTTGTTGTACTAAGCCCATTTATTGTAGTTTTTACTCTAGTAAGTTTTGCGTCATTTGAATTTTTTGGACCCTTACCTACTTTTGATCAATT
>Ga0209403_10003908_pt1 | contig 16523 bp, 13 predicted proteins | sample ArcticOcean_MG_C_8_FD_187440 | JGI IMG/M metagenome (GOLD analysis project Ga0209403, IMG submission 187440) | Marine microbial communities from western Arctic Ocean - ArcticOcean_MG_CB11_86 (SPAdes) (version 2) | ecosystem: Environmental > Aquatic > Marine > Oceanic | place: Arctic Ocean... | reverse complement strand
TCTTCTTCGCGGGGCAGATCAACGGGACATCAGGATACGAAGAAGCCGCAGCACAGGGGCTGATGGCCGGAATCAACGCGGCGAGAGCGATTCGGAAGGATCAGGCGTTTACGCTCGGACGTGACGAAGCGTACATCGGCATTCTGGTTGACGATCTTGTTACGCAAGGCTGTCTAGAGCCGTACCGGATGTTCACCTCCAGGGCGGAGCATCGCCTATTACTGCGCATTGACAATGCGGACCTGCGTCTGACACCGCACGGCCGACGAATTGGACTTGTCGATGATGCGCGCTATGCGCGTTTCGTAGCGCGCCGTTCTCGCCACGCGAAGAATACCGCTACACTCGATCGGTCGATGGTGCGGGCGAAACGTGGCGAGCGCGTGACGGTGAGCACCTTGCTCCGACAGCCCACCGTCAGGCTCGAATCGCTTCTCGAACGGGGTGATGTAATCCTTGATCTGGAGCCGTCAGGTCGCGCACTCGACGTGGCGAGTCTTGAGAGTGACGCGAAGTATGCGGGGTATGTGAAGCAGGAACGGGCACGCGTCGAACGGATCAGGCGCCAGGAGCACCGGCGAATTCCTGACAGTTTCGAGTTCTCTGGTGTGTCTGGACTGTCGCTCGAGGTCGTACAGCGCTGCACGCAGGTCCGGCCGGAAACTTTGGGTCAGGCTTCCAGGATACCAGGGGTGACTCCGGCAGCGATCGCGGTCATTGGGTCGGCGCTTCGAAAGCGGACGCAGTCTGGTGAACAGTAGGGAGTTTCAAAATCGGCTCACACGTCGCGCGCGGCGTGTCGGGTTGGTGCTTCCCGCTGAACTGTCTGCCCGTCTCGAGGCGTACTATCGTCTTCTCGCCAGCTGGAACGCGAAGATCAACCTCACAGGCCTGAAGCTGTCTGACGCTCCAGCAGACGCGCTCGATCGTCTGTTGATCGAGCCAGTCGTTGCCGCTCGGTACGTTCCAGTCGGCACTGAGCGGATGCTCGACATCGGAACGGGCGGCGGCTCGCCGGCGATCCCGCTCGCGCTGGCGGCGTCCTGCCCGTGTCTTTTTATGGTCGAGTCGAAGACGCGGAAGTCGGTCTTCCTACGCGAGGTTGTGCGCACTCTTGGATTGAGCGGAGCAGAGGTGGTCACGGCTCGGTTCGAAGAGCTGTTGGCACGACCAGATTTCCACGAGACGTTCAATCTCGTCTCCGTGCGCGCTGTGCGCGTTGAATCACGAATGCTCTCTACGCTCCAGGCCTTCGTCAGACCAGGTGGGCTCGTGTTGCTGTTCCGTGGTGCCGGAACGTCCGCTCGGTCAGAAAGCGTGACACCTCCGCTGGCATGGCAAGCCACGTACCCCCTCATCGAATCGCTCCGAAGTCGCTTGGTTGTCCTCGCGAAACGCTCAGAGGCTGGCAGTGTTCCACGTGGAACACTGCTTCCTTAAGAGCAGCCTCACGCAGGGATTACTTCGCTTTGTCTTCCTTTGTTCCACGTGGAACATTATTCTTGACCGCCACTTTCTGTGCCACTAGAGTTGGACTTGTGTTGAAGACGCGAAATTGTATAAACTCTGTCATATGACAGAAAACAGTGCGCCCACGGGGCGTATACTCGCCGTGGCCAACCAAAAGGGTGGTGTCGGGAAGACGACGACGGCCATCAATGTCGCGAGTTCGCTGGCCCTATCAGGTCAAAGAGTCCTGCTCGTCGACCTGGATCCCCAGGGGAATCTCACAAGCGGCGTCGGGCTGAAGGGGCGTCACGCACCGGCCGGCACGATTTACGAAGCGCTGATGACCGACGTCGATCCCACGGCATTCCTGCTTGAGAGCCAGATCGAGAACCTGACGGTCATTCCTGCGGATCGAAATCTCACCGGTGCCGAAATCGAACTGGTGTCGGTCCCCGAGCGTGAGATGCGACTGCGGCGCGTGCTCGAGCCTCTACGTCCGCGCTTTGATCGCATCTTTATCGATTGCCCGCCGTCACTCGGCCTGTTGACGCTGAATGCCCTCGTGGCTGCCGACGCCGTACTTATCCCATTACACTGCGAATATTTCGCGCTGGAAGGTTTGGCAGACCTCGTCGCGACGATGCGTCGGGTCTGCAGCGGATTGAACCCAGCCCTCGATATCGACGGTGTGTTGCTGACGATGTACGACGATCGGACGAATCTTGGTCAGCTTGTCGCGCGCGATGTCCGGGAGTTTTTTGGCGCCAAGGTGTTCGACACTGTCATTCCGCGAAACATCCGCCTGGGTGAAGCGCCAAGCCATGGACTGCCAGTGGTGCTGTATGACCCGAAGTCGCGCGGCGCAGAGGCCTATCTCGCGCTCGCGCAGGAGATGCTTGCCCGCCATGCTGAATAGCGATCCGAACACGGACGAGTCCGGAGGAGTCACGCAATGAGCCAACGCCGCGCAGCGCTCGGCAAGGGTCTGAGTGCGCTGATCCCCGACGCACCCGAGCTGCCTCGACACGGCACGATGGAGGTTGATATCGACCTGCTGGCGCCCAACGACCAGCAGCCGCGCCTGCAACTGGACGACGAAAGATTGGCCGAGTTGGCCGAGTCCATCAAGGTCAACGGCATCATCCAACCCATTCTCGTGAGGCGGACCGGCGGCACGTATCGCATCATCGCCGGCGAACGACGATGGCGGGCATCGCAGCGGGCGGGGCTCCTCAAGGTGCCAGTCGTGATCCGCGATGTTCCAGAGGGATCCGAACGACAGCTATTGGAGCTTGCGCTGGTCGAGAATCTTCAGCGTGAAGACCTGAACCCGGTCGACGAAGCCCTCGCGTATCAGCGTCTCGCCGATGATTTTGGCCTTACGCAGGAGCAGATTGCCGCCGCGGTTGGCAAGGACCGCACGTCGGTCGCCAACTACCTGCGCCTGCTGCGGCTGCCTGAGGAAGTGCGCGGCGATCTGGCCTCCGGGGCCCTCTCGATGGGACACGCACGGGCGCTGCTGGCGCTACCGGACGCCACTTCGCAGCGCCAGGCGGCCCGCGACGCCATTTCGAAGTCGCTGTCAGTACGCGATATCGAAGCGCTGGTGAAGAAGGTCACGACGCCGCCTGAGACTGCTCGAACCGAAGCGAAGCCTCCGCCAGCCGACGTGCACACCAAGGCTGCCGAGGATCGCCTGCGCTTCGCGCTGGGCACCAAAGTCAAGATTGTGCGAAGGGACAGTCGCCGAAAAGGTTCAGCCGAGCAATCCGACGGCGGAGGCAGAATCGAAATCACCTTCGGCTCCGAATCGGAACTCCAGCGCCTGTACGAACACCTGACTGAGGCGCGGCCCCCAGACCCGAATAGGAGCTGAGAGTTTCGGCGCAGGTGGCAGCCCACACAGTCACTTTTGTGTTATAAAAGATTGTTTGTGCCATTCAGGTACAAGCTCACAGAGCCGGGCCACAAGATGCGCCGCGAGCGGCTCGGAAAACGATATCTGCCGCAGATGAAGCCATGACCAGTCGTGCGTCCGCGACCCGATACGCGCGAGCACTCCTCGACGTCGTCGCCCTGGAAGGTGATCCGGAGCAGGTCGAGCAGGAGCTGTCGGCTTTGGCGGAGATGTATGCCGGCAACCCGGAGCTCAAGAAGGCGCTGACGAGCCCAGCCGTGTCGGTGACAGGCAAACGCGGAGTTATCGAGGCGCTCCTGTCTCGCACACAGTCATCGCAGGTACTCAGTAAGTTGATATTGATGCTTGCGGACCGCAACCGGCTCGAGCTACTGCCAGCGCTTGCCGCCGACTATCGCGAACGTTTAATGGACTACCGGCAGATTACTCGCGCCGAGGTAACTACGGCACTGCCACTGCTGCCCGAGCAGCTGACGCAGCTCGAGGAGCGGCTCGCTGCCGCGACCGGGCGCCGCGTCACGATGACGACACACGTCGATCCTGCATTAATTGGCGGGGTTGTCGCGCGCGTGGGCAGCACCGTCTACGACGGCAGCATCGCCACGCAGCTTGCAAATATGAGAGAACGCCTCGAGGAACAACGCTGATGGACATCAGAGCGGAAGAAATATCCAAGATCATTCGTGACCAGATCGGCAGCCACGTCGTCGAAGTCGATGTCGCCGAAGTGGGCAGCATTATTTCGATCGGTGATGGCATCGCGCGCGTGCACGGCATCGAAGGCGCCATGGCGGGCGAGATGCTCGAGTTCACGCACGGCGTGTTCGGGATTGCGCTGAACCTGGAGGAGCAAAGCGTCGGCGCCGTCCTGCTGGGCGACTTCACCAAGATCAAAGAGGGCGACATCGTCAAGCGCACCGGACGCATCATCTCGGTCCCGGTGGGCGACGAAATGCTCGGGCGCGTCGTCAACGCGCTCGGCCAGCCGATCGACGGCAAGGGCCCGATTCAGACGAAACAGTTTCTGCCCATCGAACGATTGGCGCCTGGCGTCGTGGACCGGCAAGGCGTCAAGGAGCCGTTGCAGACCGGGCTCAAGGCAATCGACGGCATGGTGCCGATCGGTCGCGGGCAGCGCGAGCTGATCATTGGCGATCGCCAGACGGGCAAGACCGCCGTGGCCACTGACGCCATCATCAACCAGCGCGGCAAGGACGTGATCTGCATCTACAACGCCATCGGCCAGAAGCGGTCGACGGTCGCACAGGTTGTGGCGACGCTCGAAGAGAACGACGCGATGAAGTACACCGTCGTCGTCGCGGCGACCGCGTCGGATCCGGCTCCGATGCTCTACATCGGCCCGTACTCGGCATGTGCCATAGGCGAGTACTTCCGGGATAGTGGCCGGCATGCGCTTGTGGTCTACGACGATCTCTCGAAGCATGCGCAGGCGTATCGCGAGATCTCACTGTTGCTTCGACGGCCGCCAGGCCGCGAAGCCTACCCCGGCGACGTCTTCTATCTGCACTCCCGGCTTCTTGAGCGCGCGGCGAAATTGAACAACGAGTTGGGGGGAGGATCGCTGACGGCGTTGCCGATCATCGAGACCCAGGCGGGCGACCTGTCTGCATACATACCCACCAACGTAATTTCGATTACCGATGGTCAGATTTTTCTGGAGAGCGATCTGTTCCACCAGGGCGTGCGTCCGGCCATTAACGTTGGCAACTCGGTGTCGCGTGTGGGTGGCTCGGCGCAGATCAAGGCGATGCGGCAGGTGGCAGGAACATTGCGCCTCGACCTGGCGCAGTATCGCGAACTTGCTGCGTTCGCGCAGTTCGGCAGCGATTTGGACAAGGGTACGCAGGCGCAGCTCGACCGAGGCCGCCGGCTCGTGGAGATCTTGAAGCAGGGGCAGTACCAGCCACTCGCCGTCGAAAACCAGGTGATCATCGTCTACGCCGCGACGAAAGGCTTCCTCGACGAGGTGCCGATCGAAGACGTCGGGCGCTACGAGGTCGATCTCTATCGCTTCCTCGAGTCCCGGCATTCGAGTGTGCTGACCGGCATTAGAGAAAAGAAGATCCTCGATGATGAGTTGAAAGCGGCGATTGAGGCCGCGCTCAAAGAGTTCGGGCAGCAGTTCGTCGCCACGACCCAGGCAGCCGTCGTTGCGTAAACCCTGTATCACGCTTGAAATCGCTGAACCATGCCGTCACTGATTGATCTGCGTCGCCGCATTCGGGCGGTCAAGTCGACGCAGCAGATCACCAAGGCGATGAAGATGATTGCCGCCTCGCGTCTCAAGCGGGCGCAGCAGCGCGTCGTGGCTGCGCGTCCGTACGCGCAGCGGATGCTGCGCGTCCTCAACGGCCTGGCGACCAGAGTGGATCCCGACTCGCACCCGTTGCTTCGGACTCCGGAACAGCCCGACGGCCGTCCGCTGATCGTGATCATCTCCGCCGATCGCGGTCTGTGCGGCGGTTTCAATTCGAACATCATCAAGGCTGCAGGGCATTTCATCCTCGAGGACGGCCGGAAGGCCGACGACGTGGCGCTCGGGCTGGTCGGACGCAAAGGACGCGACTTCTTCCGCCGCCGTGCGTTCGACGTGCGCTACGAGCGGACGGGGATCTTCCAGCAATTGGCGTTCAGCCATGCTGTCGACATTGCGGACACGGCGATCGAGGAGTTCGTGTCGGGCCGGGCCTCAAGCGTGCACCTGGTCTACAACGAGTTCAAGTCCGTGATGACGCAGCGAGTCGTGGTGGAGCCTCTGCTGCCGATCCCCCGACTTGAGGACGACGCGGAGGCGGGTCCCACATCGGACTATCTGTACGAGCCGGAGCCTGAGGAGATCTTTAAGGATCTGCTCCCGAGGCACGTGCAGGCGCAGGTGTACCGCGCGCTGCTGGAATCGAACGCGGCGTTCTTCGCCGCGCAGATGACCGCGATGGACGCGGCGACCCGCAATTCGACGGAGATCATCGAGGACCTCACGCTCTACATGAACAAAGTGCGACAGGCGGCGATCACGCGCGAGATCATCGAGGTCGTGTCCGGAGCATCGGCAACGTAAGAACGGGCGAATACGGAGGCCGGAGGCCTTCATACCGTCGGCACACGAGAGACGAAATGGCACAGACACCAGCACAAGAGCGGAGAGGGAAGGTCGTTCAGGTTATCGGCCCAGTGATCGACATTGAATTTCCCGAGGAGCTTCCCGAGATCTACAACGCGGTTCGGATCGTCGCTGAGGCGATCGAGGGTCGCGACAAGATCGATATCGTGGCCGAAGTTGAACAGCACCTCGGTGAGCACCGCGTGCGCACCGTCGCGATGCAGCCAACCGACGGCCTGACGCGCGGGATGACGGCCGTGGACACTGGCGCGCCGATTATGGTGCCTGTTGGCCCGGAGACGCTTGGCCGCGTCCTGAACGTGCTTGGCGAGCCCGTTGATTACCCGGATCGGCCCGTGCAATCCAAGGAGCGCTGGCCGATCCACCGGGAGGCGCCGTCACTCGAAGATCAGTCGACGGAGCTGAAGATGTTCGAGACGGGCATCAAGGTCATCGACCTGCTTGAGCCCTACCTCCAGGGAGGCAAGATCGGCCTGTTCGGTGGCGCGGGAGTTGGTAAGACCGTCATCATCATGGAGCTGATCAACAACATCGCTATGAAGCACGGCGGTGTGTCGGTGTTCGGCGGTGTTGGTGAGCGGACCCGCGAGGGCAACGATCTCTGGAACGAATTCCAGGAGTCTGGCGTGATCAACACCGAGGACATGTCCAAGTCGCGCGCTGCGCTGGTCTACGGCCAGATGACGGAGCCGCCTGGCGCGCGTCTGCGGGTGGGTCTCTCTGCACTCACGCTTGCCGAGTACTTCCGCGACGCCGAAGGCAAGGACGTGTTGCTGTTTATCGACAACGTCTTCCGGTTCACGCAGGCGGGTTCCGAGGTCTCGGCGCTGCTCGGGCGCATGCCATCGGCAGTCGGCTATCAGCCGACGCTCCAGAGCGAAATGGGCCAGATGCAGGAGCGCATCACGTCCACGAGCAAGGGATCGATTACGTCGGTGCAGGCGATCTACGTGCCCGCCGACGACTACACGGACCCGGCGCCCGCCACAGCGTTCGCGCACCTTGACGCGACGACCAACCTGTCGCGGCAGATCGCGGAGTTGGGCATCTACCCAGCCGTAGATCCGCTCGCGTCGACCTCCCGCATCCTCGACCCGCGCGTGCTGGGCGAGGAACACTATGAGGTGGCTCGCTCGGTGAAGCTGATCCTGCAGCGATACAAGGATCTTCAGGACATCATCGCCATTCTCGGCATCGACGAACTGTCGGAAGAAGACAAGCTGACGGTGTCGCGGGCCAGGAAGCTGCAGCGCTTCCTCTCGCAACCCTTCTTCGTCGCCGAGCAGTTCACCGGTATCAAGGGCAAGTACGTCACCATCGCCGAGAGCATCAAAGGCTTCAAGGAAATCGTCGATGGCAAGCACGACGACCTGCCCGAACAGGCGTTCTACCTGGTGGGCACGATCGAGGAAGCGGTGGCGAAAGCCGCGGAGATGAAGGCGGCGGCGTAGCCGCAATTCCATCGAACGACCATGGCGCTACCAACAAAGCTCCTGCTCGAAATCGTGACTCCCGACCGGTCCCTGGTCCACGAAGAAGTGGACGAGGTGCAGCTCCCTGGGGCCGAAGGCCACCTGGGCGTCTTGCCCGGTCACACGCCGTTGCTCGCCACGCTGGCAGTGGATGAACTCTGGTACCGCATCGGGGAAGAGAAGCACTATCTGGCGATCGCTGGCGGATTCGGCGAGGTCCTGCCGGACAGGGTCACGGTGCTGGCGCAGGTCGCCGAGCGGGCGCAGGACATCGACGTTGGCCGTGCGGAAGCCGCCAAACAACGGGCCGAAGAGCGGCTGAACAAGACGGTTGACGTCGACTTCGAGCGGGCTCGCATCGCACTGCTGAAATCCCTGATTCGCAGTCGGGTCGCATCACGCACACGGACAAAGGTATAAAGAAGGCCGTAGAGGCCTGATTTGCTACAGAGTTTCCGGCAGGTTCTTCGATATCGCAGCCTGATCGCCAGCCTCGTGGTCCGCGACCTGAAGGCGCGATACCGAGGGTCCGTGCTCGGATTCTTCTGGTCCTTCGTCAATCCCCTCCTGCTGCTCCTCGTCTACACGTTTGTCTTCACCGTGGTCTTGCCAGGCGTGCGACCACCCGAACTCAATCCGTTCGCGCTCTTCATGTTCTGCGGCATCCTGCCGTGGACATGGTTTTCGTCGTCGCTGCTCGAATCGTCGAACGTGCTGATCGCGGGCGGCAATCTCCTTCGCAAGGTGCTGTTTCCCGCGGAGGTGCTGCCGATCGTGACGGTTTTCGCCGGGTTGGTGCACTTCTGTCTGGGCCTGCCGATTCTGGCGGCGTTCCTTCTCTACTATCGCGTGCCGATCACGCCAACCGATCTGCTGTGGTTTCCGGTGATCGTGCTGGTCCAGCTGGTGCTGACGCTCGGACTGGCTTTGCTGTTGTCCGCCCTCACGGTGCACTTTCGCGACATCCGGGATCTGCTGACGAACCTGTTGACACTCTGGTTTTTCGTGACGCCGATCATCTATCCGCTATCGATGGTGCCGGAGAGGTTGCGGTGGTACCTGAACCTCAATCCGTTCACACATCTGGCGGTGTCGTATCAGGAAGTACTGTTTATCGAAGGCGCGTTTACCGGGTGGCCACACCTACTCACGTTGGGCGGGGGAGCCCTGTGTGTCTTCGTACTGGGGTTCTTTGTCTTCGATCGGCTCAGGGACACGCTCGCGGAGGAAGTGTGACGTGGCCGCAGGTACCACGATGACGAGTGTCCCGGCGATCGAAGTGCGCGACGTTCGGAAGACGTACCGCCGTTTCGGTCGGCGCCGACAGTTCGGCACATTGAAGAGCGCGCTGCTGACGGGCCGCCTGTTCCGCGACCTGCACCCGAGCGACTCCTTCGACGCGCTCAAGGGCGTGTCGTTCGATGTGGCTGCGGGCAAGACGTTCGGAATCGTGGGGCGCAACGGCTCCGGCAAGAGCACGATGCTCAAGCTGATTGCCGGTATCGGCCGGCCGACGGCGGGTACGATGACGGTTCGGGGCCGGGTGTCGGCGCTGATCGAGCTGGGCGCAGGGTTTCATCCCGAAATCTCCGGAAGGGACAACGTCTACATCAACGGGATGATGATGGGCCTTACCAAACGTGAGGTCGCGGCGCGCTTCGATGAAATCGTCGCGTTTGCCGAGATCGAGGACTTCATCGACGCGCCGGTAAAGACCTACTCGTCAGGCATGTACATGCGGCTTGGGTTCTCGGTGGCGGTGCACGTTGATCCGGAAGTGCTGCTGGTGGACGAAGTCCTGGCGGTTGGCGACGAATCCTTCGCGCACAAGTGCCTCGACAAGTTCGCGGAGTTCCGGCGCAACGGGCGAACGGTGCTGCTGGTGACGCACTCGCTCGATCTGGTCACCAGACTCTGCGACGAGGTGCTGTGGCTCGACGGTGGCGTGGCGCAGGCGCAAGGCGACCCGAGGCGCGTGATCGACGCGTACCGCCTGGATGTGGCGAAGGCCGAGGAAAAAGCGCTGGGTGATGCGGCTCCCGTCGTTGCCGGCCGAGACGCGTCTGAAGAGCCGCCTGGCGAAGCCGAGCAGGACGCGGACGCGTCCGCGGTCGAGACGGAACCCCAGGATCTTTCCAAGGCGGTCGAGGGGCGATGGGGTTCTCGCGACGTCGAGATCGTCGGTGTCGAATTCGTTGGCGCATCTGGGCAGGCCGGGCACGTCTTCCCGTCGGGCGCACCCATGGAGATTCGACTGCAGATACAGGCGTCCAACCCAGTGACGGATCTCGCCGTCGGCGTTGGCATCTTCAACGCGGACGGCGTGTGCTGCTACGGCACCAACACGGACCTCGAAGGCGCGGTATCAGGCGCCATCAGTGACCGAGGCGAAGCCCGCTTCTCAATCGACCGGCTCGATCTGGTTGCCGGGACGTACAAGGTCGATGTTGCGGTTCACCGGAAGGACGGCGTGCCGTACGACTACCATCGCCTGCTGCACACGCTGCGCGTTACCGCCCCGGTGGCCGAGGCAGGTATTTTCCGCCCGCCCCATCGCTGGGAGTTTTCGGGCGGCATCCGCATAGAAGGCCTCCCAGCACGGGACGGGGACGAGTGAGTGACCCGGTCGACGCGCAGCACCTGACGGCCGACCAGGCGGCTGCGTTTGCCGGCCGTGTGCGCGATGGCGGCGGCACGGTCGTCTTCACCAATGGCGTCTTCGACCTGTTGCACCCTGGCCACGTGCGTTATCTACGGGAGGCCCGTGCTCTTGGCGACGCGCTGATCGTGGCGGTGAACTCCGACCGGTCGGTGCGCACGATCAAAGAGCCCGGCAGGCCGATCAACTCAGAGCGTGAGCGAGCCGAAGTGCTGCTGGCGCTCGACTCGGTGGATGCGGCCGTCATCTTCGACGAAGAGACACCGCATGAGATCGTCAGTGCCATCCAGCCCGACATTCTGGTGAAGGGCGCCGACTGGGGACCGGACAACATCGTCGGCCGTGATGTTGTAGAGGCCCGAGGCGGTCGCGTTGTGCGCGTGGAGTTGGCGAAGGGGTATTCCACCACCGAGATCGTCCGGAAAGTACGCGACCTCCCGGCTAGCTAGCGTTTTTTCGACGCTGATACCGCGGTGGCCGCCGCTGGCCTGACGGGTCGTCCGCCAGGGCTTCGCTGCACGCATCGCAGGTTCTGCCACGGAGTCGCGACCGGCGCTCAGTCGCGCGTTTGCAACCCACCTGCTCGAATACGGCTACGACATCCCGACCGTTCAGGAATTGCTCGGCCATCGCGAAGCCAGTACCACGATGATTTACACCCTCGTCCTCAACCGTGGCGGCCTTGGCGTAAAGAGCCCCGCAGACCGTCTCTAGCGCTGTCCATGTGCGAGGGCTGCACATATACACGGCTCGATCACGTCTTGCACCCACACGTATTTCCTGCTTACGCGGCGTGCTGGGCGTGCATCGCAGATGTCCTTCCCCGCGAATATGTGCAGCGGTTCGCACATATCGGCGAATTTCAGCGAACTGGCGGGCTGACAGTGAATGCGCTTTGCACGTAACCACGGGTCGCTCGAGGCTGCGGATTCTGTCGAAGTGCCTTCCGCTGAGCCGGTTGAACGTCCGGGGCACAGATTCGGACCATTGGGGTTATGCTCCCCCCGAGACGTCTACAAGTATTTAGGCGCACATAGCCCCAGGCGTTTCTACCGGAATCATGGCATCAGCTCAAACCAGCGGTCACATTGTCGCGATGGGTGGGGGCGGTTTCTCGATGGAGCCCGAGAACCCCCTGCTAGACGATTTCGTGTTGTCACTTTCGCGACGGCAGCCGGCGAGGGTGTGCTTCGTACCAACGGCGAGTGCAGACTCCCATGCCTACATCGCACGGTTCTACCGGGCTTTCGCCGGCCGGTGTCACCCGACCGACCTCACGCTGTGGGATCCGCCAGCTCTGGCGAGGCGACCGAGGCTCACTTCAGATCTGCCTGACTTCGTGTCCGAGCAGGACGTCTTCTACGTTGGCGGTGGCAACACGGCGCACCTTCTCGCGCCGTGGCGGGTTCACGGGTTGGACACTCTGTTACGCCGTGCCTGGTCAGCAGGTGCGGTGCTGTGCGGAGTCAGCGCAGGAATGCTCTGCTGGTTCCGTGGAGGCGTCACGGACTCCTACGGAAGACTCGACAGGCTGGACGACGGGCTCCGCCTCGTTCAGGCGACGGCCTGCCCGCACTACGACGGTGAGCCGAGTCGTCGGCCCACATATCATCGTCTCGTCGCTGGTGGGATGGACGCAGGGTTTGCAGCGGACGATGGCGCGGCTCTTCACTTTCAGGGGACCGATTTCACAGAGGCAGTTAGCTCAAGGCCGACAGCCGCAGCGTATCGAGTCGAGTCAATGGAGGGTCGGGTTGTTGAAACCGCCCTGCCCACTCGATTCTTGGGGTCGAGAGATGCGGACACCAGCGTTGGCGCCTAACACGCGTTGCACCAGTCGGCCGCGGCGCTTGTTGGCGGCCGCTTGTGAGCGCTACCGTTAGGCGCCCCGGAACCGAACCGGCGGGAAGCGCGTGGGCTGTTCGGCGTCTACAACGAGAATCATCCAGACGAGGCGGCGCCCAACAACCATCCGAAACTGCTGGTGTACGAAGGTGAGCCGGTCGGCGTAGTTCGCATCGACATTGACGACCGGGTGGCGGGGCTTCGTCGAGTTGCTATTTGCACCGACGCCCAGGGGTGCGGACACGGCCGGGCGCTACTCACGTTGGCTCAACGCTTTGCGCGAGACGCTGGATGCACGCGGCTCGTTTCGTTCGTGGCGCCTGAGGCCGTGGCGTTCTATCAGACCTTCGGCTTTGCCATCGCTAAGGAACGAGCCACTGGGCCGTCCGGACGCGAAGCGGTATTCATGGCAAAGAACCTCGACCTTTAGCCTTGAGGCTGGTTCGGAGGGCCAGACCCTTCAGTGCGTTGGTGGCTTTGCGGCTGTCCAGAGGTAGGGACTGCAGCATGGATCAGCCTATGATGCGGCCATGACATTGCGCAGACAGTCTGTCGTACTCGGCATGCTCGTGCTGCTGTGGGCTGGGCCGGGGTGCGTACCTGCACCGCCTCCGGAGTCCACGCAGTTCTCAGTGGTGGAGTCCAGCGTCGCCGAGATGCAGGAGGCCATGCGGCAGGGGCGCGTCACCTCTCGTGAGATCGTAGAGGACTACCTCCACCGCATCGCCTATTACGAGAACACGCTGAACGCGGCGATGGCCATCAACCGGCGGGCGCTCGAGGAAGCGGACCGATTGGACGGTGAGCGGCGCGACGGGCGCGTGCGCGGGCCGCTACACGGCATTCCTATCGCGCTCAAGGACATCATCAACACCACGGATATGCCCACCACCGGCGGTGCGTTGGCGTTTGCGGGGTACACACCCCCTTATGACGCCACGCTTGTGACCCACCTCCGAGAGGCGGGTGCCGTGCTGATCGCCAAGACCGTGAACACGGAGTTGGCCAACTGGGTGGGCACTGGCGTGCCGGGCAACTACAGCGCGGTCGGGGGGTATGGGATGAACCCGTACGACCCGCGACGCGATCCGCGAGAAGGTACGAGCGACGGGCGTCCGGTCATGGGCACCGGCGGGTCCAGTTCTGGCATCGGCGTGGCAGCCAACCTGTGGGCGGCAAGCGTGGGCACCGAGACGTCGGGGTCGATCCTGAGCCCGTCCAACGCGACGATGCTCGTCGGGATCAAACCGACCGTGGGGCGCATCAGCCGCCATGGCATTTTCCCGATCACTGCCGACCAGGACACGGCCGGACCGATGGCCAAAACCGTCGCGGACGCGGCCGTGCTGCTGGGGGCGATGGAAGGCGCGTCTCCGGATCCGCAGGATCCCGCCACGTCCGCGTGTGAACCTCCGCCCAATCGCGACTACACACAGCATCTTCGGGCCGACGGGCTGCAGGGCGCGCGAATAGGCATCCCGCGCGCCTTCTACTACGAGTCGATGACGGTGCCCGGTGAAACAGAGCGGCGTGGCGGTCTGAACAGCGCACAGGCTGCGCTGATGGCCGAGGCGATCCAGGTGCTGCGAACGCAGGGCGCCGAGATCGTGGATCCGGCCGACATCCCGAGTGTGGTGAATTCCGACCGCGAGTCGAACTTCCTGGCCTGGGGTACCTGTGGGGGGCCAGGGAACGAACACTGCTCGGTCGTCTTCAAATACGGCATGAAGCGCGATTTCGACGCCTACCTCGCAACACTCGGGCCGGACGCACCCATCCGTTCGCTTACCGAGTTGAGGGAGTTCAACCTCGCCAACCAGCACCGCAACACCATCAGGTACGGTCAAGCACGGCTCGACGGCTCGGAGGCGATGGATCTCGAGGCCGATCGCGCGCGGTACGAGGTGGATCGGGCGAGGGATGTGCTCTTGGGCGGTACGCGAGGCATCGCCGCGGCCATCGAGGAACACCGACTCGACGCGCTGCTTCTCCCTGGAAGCAGTGGTGCATCGATTGCGGCGAAACCGGGCTACCCGACGGTCATCGTTCCGTTCGGCACTGTGCCGAATCAGCCGACGCCGGCGCTCCCCGAGGGCTTTGACGCGCGTCCAACGCCATACGGAGTCAGCTTCACAGGTATCGCGTGCAGCGAGCCAAGGCTGATCGAGCTGGCCTATGCGTTCGAACAGGCCACTATGCGTCGCGTCCCTCCTCCGCAGTTTCCGTGACAGCCCGAGTCCGCTCAGACGCTCAAAGTTTGCCGGCGCGCTGGGATCGCGCAGGACCGGCGTCGGCCCACGTAGTCCTGCACTTCATGTGACAATAGGCGTTTGCGCGCCCACCCACGGCCTCGGCAGGGGTGGGCTGCCCGTATGTACCAGTAATGGCAACCGCCACGTCCTTGACGCTTCGCGCCCTTCTCAGCCAGACGACCGCTGGGGTTGGATTGGACCATCTCGCGCCGCTGACAGCCGGCCTGACGCCACCGGCCAAGGCGCTTGCCGCGGTTGCTTCGGCTCGAGCGGCCTCTGGCCTGACGGTGCTGGTGGTGCCCACCGACAAGGACGTGGAGCAGATCGTCGGCGACGCGCGCTTTTTCTACGGCGCGCTTGAAGGCGCGTCCGAAGCGGATGTTGAGCGCGCTGTCCTGCCCCTCCCCTCCTTGCAGGTCGATCCGTACCGAGGCATGAGCCCGCACTTCCGGGTGGCATCTGCCCGGGCGCGGGCGGTACATGCGGCGGCGAGCGGTTCGGCGCGCCTCATCGTGGTGTCGGCGGCGGCGCTGCTTCCGCGGGTGAGTCCGCCGGCGCGTGTGCTCAGCGCGTCGCTGGCCGTCACCTCAGGCATCGAGATCGAACCACTGGCCCTGGCGGATCTGCTCGTCGATGCTGGCTTTACCCGCGAGGATCCGGTGGAAGAGCATGGCTCGTTCACGATCCGTGGCGGCATTCTCGATGTCTTTCCCGCGGGTGACCTCGAACCCGCGCGTATCGAATTCGTTGGAGACATGGTCGAGTCGATTCGGCGTTTCGATCCCGCCACGCAGCGCTCCACCGGCTCTATCGATCAACTGCGAATCGTGCCGGTGCGAGAGCGGTTCGATGATGATGGCGCGACGACTCCCCTCCTCAATTGCCTGGGTGCCTCGCGGGGCGCCCGCCTGATTGTCTCCGAGCACGCGCTGGTCGAGGAGCAGGCTCGCAAGGTGAGCGAGCAGCTTGAGGCGAGCTACCAGGACGCGGCGGCACGGGGCAACGTCGCCGCGCGGCCGCCTGCCGAGGCCTTCGTGGCGTGGGAGGAGATCGAGGACCGGGTTGCCAGTGCGCCGCGTCTCGAGGAGCTGGCAGTCGGCGAGGAAGGGAACGCGCGCCACGTCGCCTGCCAGTCCGCCATGGAGTTCCGCGGTCGTGTGAAGGACTGGGTCGACGAGGTCAGGGCGGCACGCGGGCGAGGCGATTCGATCCTGTTCGTCGCCGACAGCCATGGCCGCGCGGAGCGAACGGTTGAAATCCTGCGTGAGTACGAGGTCGTGGCGTTACTGGTCGAAGGCATTGAAGACGCGCGCGCGGCGACGGTGCTGGTCGCCGTGGGCTCGCTGTCCCGCGGGTTCCGCCTCCCGGAGGCGGCCTTGCAGGTCTATGCCGAGACCGACGTCTTCGACGAGGAGCGCCGCCCGGGCGACAGACGGCCCAATCTCGTAAAAACGTTTCTCTCGGATCTGCGCGATCTCAAGGTCGGCGATCTGGTCGTACATATCGACCACGGCATCGGTGAGTTCGTTGGCCTGAAGCAACTGGGCTTGACCGGGAGGGGCGAGGCGTCACAGGAGTTTCTGGAGCTGCGCTATGCCGGTGAAGACAAGCTCTTCGTGCCGGTCGAACGACTGGATCTGGTTCAGAAGCACACGGGCGGCGCGCGTCCAGGGCTGGATCGCCTTGGTGGCACGTCCTGGGAGAAAGCGAAAACCCGCGTCAAGAAGGCCATGCGCGACATGGCCGAAGAACTCCTGAAACTGTACGCGCAGCGCAAGGCGGTGCC
>Ga0209403_10003907_pt1 | contig 16528 bp, 15 predicted proteins | sample ArcticOcean_MG_C_8_FD_187440 | JGI IMG/M metagenome (GOLD analysis project Ga0209403, IMG submission 187440) | Marine microbial communities from western Arctic Ocean - ArcticOcean_MG_CB11_86 (SPAdes) (version 2) | ecosystem: Environmental > Aquatic > Marine > Oceanic | place: Arctic Ocean... | reverse complement strand
ATAAAAATGGAGATTTTGCCTATTTGAATGAGTCAGTTCAATTTGATGATAAAGCGGATTGGCATCGACCCCCTGGTATTGTTGAAGTAGAAATTTGTGCAGAGACCTATGACAAGGCCACGCCTACATGCCCCTTGAGTCGAGAAATTTATTTAAAAGACCATCGCCCCCGACAAAGCTGCCAAAAACATGCAAATCCATTTTCCCGATTTAAGAAGAATTAGTTTTTTAGAAGGAGAGGTTAGATAGTTAGAGAAAAAAGTAAGGGTAAAAAAATAATTAGAGAATGTTAAACTAAAACCAATCCCCTAAAACCTAATTTGTCCGAATCTGCATACCTAATTTATCAGCCAATTCATTCATGTCATTTTCTAAACGGGGGATATCTAATTCAGAGTGGCTCACGCGAGCGGTCATGGTAAAAAGTATAGTACCTGAGATGGGGGCATTTTCAGTACCCGTTTCCATCTCTTCAATATTGATTCCCTTTTCTGCCAATCTTTCAGCCACTTTATGCACTAATCCTTCATTATCTGCGCCAGAAAGGTGTATCTCACATTGGGGAATGGTGGCATCTAATGTAAAGGGGGATGTTCTTTGCACCGAAATTCGTAAATCTTGAATTCCATTTAATGCTACGGTAAGTGATTCTGTCCATTCAGCAGACACGGATACTAAAATCATAGTGGTAAAATCAGCACCTAATTTCACCATTCGGCTTTCTTCAATATTGCCCCCATGGGAGGTAATGGCACCAGTGAGGTGAGATACGATTCCTGGTCTGTCTGATCCAAATGCAGATATAATAATATGATCCATAGTTCTTCCTTTACTGTTGGCGCACCGCCAAACTAATTTAAAATAAGTGGGGGTAATTTAGGGGATTTAGATGAAATCTCAATAGATTTGGTCATCATTTCTACACCAAGGACTAATTTTTTTGATGAGGCACAATAGGATGTAAACAAATTATCTCCCTTATGAACAAAATCTCCACGCTTTACATGAATGGTAAATCCTGCACTGGAGTCAATAGAATTAGTAATTTTCTTTCTGCCTGCACCCATCTCAACTAAGGCATTCCCCAATAATAGTGTATCAATAGATGAGATATATCCATCTTTGGATGCTGTAATTTCAGTGGAATGTTCAGGTATATGGAGGTTGGGGTCAGTGAGGGAATTTGCATCACCACCATGGGCGGTTACCATATTTTTGAATATTTCAAATGCAGTTCCATTGGCAATAGAGGCTTCCATTTTTGCACGAGAATTCTCAATTTTTACCATCTCTAATGCCTTTTCACCCAAGTGATAGACCACATCCATCAAATCGGAAGGGCCATTCCCTTGTAGGCATTGAACCGATTCTACTACTTCGCACCAGTTTCCCGCCATATTTCCCAGAGGTTCGTCCATATTGGTGATGGCAGGGTACACATTTACACCATGTGCTGCGCCAGTTGATTTTAAGAGTTTCCCCAAATTTTGTGCCTCTTCCAAAGTGGACATGAACGCACCATTTCCCGTTTTAATATCTAATACTAAACCGCGAATGCCTTCGGCAACTTTTTTACTCATGATGCTCCCACAAATTAATGGGGCAGATGCTACCGTGTTGGTTACATCTCGTAGGGCATAAATTTTACCATCAGCAGGACATATCTCAGATGTTTGACACATAATTGAGATTCCCACATCTTCTACAATTTTGGAAAATTTATCCAATGAAATTTCACAATTATACCCAGGGATGGTTTCCAGTTTGTCGATGGTTCCTCCCGTATGGCCTAAACCTCTCCCGCACACCATGGGTACAAAACATCCACATGCGGCTAAAATGGGCCCCAGAATAAATGAGACTTTATCACCCACACCACCAGTGCTGTGTTTATCAACCACGAATCCAGGGAGGTGGGAGAAGTCTAATTGTTTCCCTGAATTGAGGATTGCCTCTGTATATGCGGCAGTCTCAGAAAGGGAGAGTCCGTTTTTCATGACGGCTAGTAGCCATTCGGTCATTTTTGAATCGGTAATTTTGCCATTTGTATAATTAGTAACTAAAGTAGTGATTTCAGTATCAGATAATGAAATTTGGGATAATATTTTTTGAATAATGGCTTCAGCTGAAGTCATGAGGTTTAAATTATTTTTTTATATTCTTGTGAAAAATCGATGTAATGTTGTGCTCGCTCGATGATCATTTCTAATTCTTCATCTGACGTTTGGCGAACAATTTTTGCAGGTAATCCCACCACTAAAGAGCGTGGGGGAATAATCATATTGGGAGGTACTACTGCCCCCGCACCCACAATTGAACCTTCGCCTATTACTGCATCATCCATAATAATAGTGCCCATACCAATGAGGCACCGATCTTCTATTGTAGCTCCATGGATGATGGCATTATGTCCCACTGTAACCTCATCTCCAATTCGCGTGGGGGATACATCAGTAGTCACATGTATGACGGAATTATCTTGAATATTGCTCCGATTTCCGATGGTAATAAAATGCATATCTCCCCGAACTACTGCGCCAAACCAAAGTGATACATTTTCACCCAATGTTACATCGCCAATTAAATCCACTGATTCAGAAATATAACATGAATCCGGAATTATGGGAGACTTGCCTCTAAACTTTTTAATCATGGAGAATTACCATTCTTTTTAAAAATATTAAGGATTTCAAAGTTGATAAAATTTTGCTCTCGAGAGGTGCGATAACATAAATAAATGCCCAGTACACCCAGTATTAAATTAGGCAGCCACATGGAGAGGACAGGGGAAAGTGAACCTCGATCAGCAAATTCTTCGCCGGCAATAAGAAATGCCCAGTAGATGATGAAAAATCCCAAACTAAAAGCCATACTTACGGTAAACCCACCTTTTCGTGACATAATGCCCAGTGGTGCGCCGATGAGAATAAATACTAAACTGGCCAATGGGATGGAGAATTTTTTATGGAGCTCCACCGTATATTTATTAATGGACCGCAAATATGAATTGATGAGTGAGAAGTCACTTTGGATTCCCCGTTTTAAATTTTTCATTCGGCGTTTGAATGGGGCTACTTTTTTGGGTGCGGCAATGTTAAGTGAGTCTATAACCGATAGCTGAAAACGATCTAAGTGGAGGTTTATTTTTTCAAGCGTTGAATAGGTGGGGATATGAATGATAGCCTCTTTAATGAGTCTATTTTCTACACGTGCTCTCACATTTTCAACCTTTTGATGGAATGAGGTAATTTTATCCTTCATCATGGTATAGTTCATTTCACGATCACCACGAATACTACTATCGCGACGATTCAAATTGAGGTTATCAACAGGGATAATCACTTGATAATGATCAAAGAATATTTGACGGTATTCGTCATCCCGACTAGAAGCTTCATGTATTACACCATCTGTCAAATTAAGGAGTACTCCATCTTTTAGCATTTCAATAGTGCCCTCACTGGCAGTAACCGTTCGTTGAGAAATATCAGATGCTTTATTGAAAATAATGATGTCGGTAAATAGGGTGTCATTTTTGCGACCACCCAAAAGAATATTATTTTCAGGAAGTGTATCAATGAAGTAACCCACCTCAAACTGTAAATCGGGGCGTTTTCTGCTTAAATCAGAAGATAGGAGTCGCGCCTTATGATTCATTTCAGGGAGGGCAAAATTATTAAAAACTATCATAAGAAGGGTTACCACGGCTCCAAAACCTATGGCGGGGAGGAGGAGTTGCAAAAATGCTGTACCTGATGATCTCATAGCGGTAATTTCATTATCCGAGGAGAGTCGCCCAAAGGCCATAAGCGTTGCAACTAATACTGCCATGGGGACGGCTAATGCCAGAATCCAGGCAAGATTCAAAAACATGAATTCACCCAAGAGAAACATGTCTAAACCCTTACCTAAAAATTTATCAATACTTTTCAATAAGAAATTGGCCAAGAGCACAAATAGGAGTACAAACAATGCCATGATGAATGGTGAAATATGCTCTTTTACAATATATTTAGAGAGGATTTTCATGTCTTAAATTAAAACTAATTTATTTCAATGGGTATAATAGATGATGAATTTTTCCATCATCTGGAAATTCAATCATGGGTGATGGTAATTTAATAAGATATAGTGTCTGAGCTACCCAGTACCAGCGGCTATTGTGATCTGGTAAGATTGCGAGTAAATTTAAATCAATTCCAAAATAGTAATTTTCTTTTAAAGGATGACGAGGTTCATCAATGACATTAAATTCGTTAACATTATAATCTACAGTTAAATCAAGACCATTGAGCCACATTTTTTTATAATGAAAAATTAGAAATAATATTATGAATTTATAATTCAGGATGTTTTTTAGAAAGTTTATCCAAAGATGTAGATGAAATGCATTGATCTAAATCTTTTGCGATTAAATAGTGATGAATTGCATCTTTTGGTTTTTTCTGCTTTTGCTTTACATGAGCTAGAGAAAGATGAGTAGTGGCATTTTTAAAGTCAAGCTCCAATGATTTTGTAAACCATTCTGCTGATAGTTTCCATTTATTATTTGAAGCATTAATACAACCCAATATATGCATGGCCGTAGGTTGATTGGCATATTCATCAAGACTATGGAGTGCATATGTTTTTGCATTTTCGAAATCATATGAATCTAAATAAATTTGAGCAAGTTCACTGAAATAAATGGATGTATTATATTTTGATAATCCCATTTTGAACATATGTCGCTTGGCTTGAGGAAACTGCCGTTGCTTTAGTAGAGATTGCCCCTTTTTTTCAGATACTAAAGATTTTTCTAACCCCGAATTTATGGCATTTTTCAATGATCTGATGGCAGATTTAATATTCTGTTCTTCCAGGAAAATTTTAGCTAACTCATAATAGGCTTGGGCAAAATGAGAATTACTTTTTATCGCCGATTCTAAATGGGATTTGATGAGAGAATTTGACATTTATTCTTTTTATTTTTTTGTCTTCAAAAGTAATGCTAAATGATAATGAGCTTTGGCATATTCTGGATTTATCTCAATGGCTTTTTCAAAATGAGTTTTGGCATTATCACTTTCATTTTGAGCATTTAAGACTAATGCAAGATTGTAATGTGCTTTGTCAAAATCCGGTGTAATATCAATGGTCTTCTGAAAATGGAGTTTAGCCCCTTTATAGTCGGGTTCTTCTACTAAAGTACCATCTTTATCATTCTTAATACCATTTTTCAGGAGTTTACCTAAATAGTAATGTGCATCCCTAAACTTTCCATCAATATCGATAGCGGTAAGATAATTTTTTTGTGCCTGTTCAAAATCTTCAGGGTCTGTTAGCAATTTCCCTAAATGATAGTACGCGAGAGTATGGTTTTGATCCACATCTGTTGCTTTTTCAAGATTATTTTTGGCCTCCTCAAACTCCTCTAAATCACAGAGTAATAGACCTATATGATAATATGCATCTGCAAAATTTTGATCGAGATCAATAGCTTTGAGGAAATTTTCGCGGGAAAGCTCAAATTCCGAAATTGCCTGGAGGAGGAGGGCAAAATGGAAGAAAGATTTCGCATCATCACTATTAATCTCGATCGTTTTTTCAAAATGTTTACGCGCCTTTTTAAAATTTTCCTGATCAACTAATAAGAGTGCCAATTCAAAATGAGCATCGGCAAATTCAGGATTTATTTCTATGGCACGTTCTAGATGTTTTTGTACGTTTTTCATGGTTATCCGTTATTTAGATTTTGAAACCCAAACACCGTTCCAGTCTTTTGGATTTTGTTTTTTCAGAGTTTTACATCTATCAATATACATAATTGAGGCCTTGTCTTTTGGATTTGCCTTCTCAGCTTTTTTGAAATATTTAATGGCATCATCCCACTTGGCTTCGTTGTAGAACTCCATACCATTGTTAAACATCTCTAAAACTTCTATCATATTTGGGAAGGATTCTTTCGTATGATAATCTAAAACTTCATAGACTTTCACCGGTTTTGTTTTCCCTTTAACAATCATATTATCTACTTGTCGAGTTCGGTATGTGGCCTTAAATGCGTTGAAAGAATATTCAGTAGTAAGGATGTGAGCACCATACTTTTTGCATGCAGATTCAACTCGTGCAGCTAAGTTTACACCATCACCAATTACAGTATAATCCATACGTTTAGGAGAGCCAATATTACCGGACATAATATTATCTGTATTCAGTCCCATTCCATGATCAATAGGGAGTTTACCTTCTTTTGCTCTACGCATGTTGTAGTCATTTAAATCATTCATCATGGCAATAGCCGCACGTACAGCACGGTCAGGGTCATCATCATGTGGGAAAGGTGTACCGAAGATAGCCATCATGGCATCACCAATAAATTTGTCAAGCATGCCTCCTTCATTTTGCACACAATCTACCATAATGGTGAAATATTCATTAAGGAGAGCAACCGTCCCTTGTGCACCCAATTCTTCAGTAAGTGTGGTAAAACTTCTGATGTCAGAAAATAGAACGGTGCCAATACTTTCTTGTCCACCCAATAGGCCTTCGCCACCATCCATCAGCTGTTCAGCAAGGTCAGCATCCATGTAACGAGACATGGTAGACTTCATTCGTTTTTCATTACTAATATCTTCAAGCATAATCATAGTACCTAAAGATTCATTTTCAGTACTTTTTAGAGGTACAATTGAAACATTTGTTGAAATTTTCTCATCTTCAAATGTTAATTCTGCATCCGGAATATATTCACCTTCTTCTACATTTTCAAGTTTAGAAAGAATCCATTCATTGTCACCTTTAAAAAAATCGGTGGTTTTCTGTTTCAGGATTTGTGGGCTTTCTTCCAATTTCATAATGCGTAATCCAGAATCATTACAGGTTTCAATCTCATCATCTTCATTAATTGTAATCACACCATTTGACATACTTGATAACATGCTCATATTGTAATTCATGAGATTTTGAACATCGTCGAAGAGGGCAGCATTCTCGATACCAATTGAAATTTGAGATGTAAATGCAACCAGTCGAGCCTCATCTTCGCTGGAGAATGACCCTCCACGTTTGTTCAATACTTGACTCACACCGATAATTTTTCCATCTTTGTTGGTAACGGGCGCACATAACATAGAACGAGTAAAATATCCCGTTTGTTTGTCAAATGCAGGATTAAATCGTAAGTCTGCATAACAATGGGGGATGTTTAAAATCTTTCCAGAAGTAAAAACAGTTCCAGCAATACCCAAATGGTTTGGGAATCGAATCACATTTTTACCTAAACCTTCTCCAACTTCTGTAAATAGTTCATTTGTTTTTTCATCATTAATAAAGAGTGATGATCTTTCCGCATCCAACATGGTAGTGATCGTTGAAACAATTCGGTTCAATAGTGAGCTTAGTTCAAGCTCGGATGAAATTTGTGAAACTACATCTAAGAATTCTAACTCTTGCTTACGAGAAGCCTCCATCGCTTCTAGGGCAATATGACTTTGCAAAGCAATGGCAGCTTGTTTCGTCATGGCCTCTAAAATTTCTAAATCTTGCTCATCAAAAGGAGCACCCGATTTATTTAATAATTGTGCCACACCAATAGTATCACCCGTAACTGTTTTTAGAGGAGTGCAAAGGATATTTTTTGTTCGATAGCCAGTACGCATATCTACAGATTTATCGAATCGATCATCTTTATAGGCATCTAATATGATGGCCCCTTTTTGGTTGGTATAAACCCAGCCGGCCACACCACGTGTATTCATAATTCGAATTTCACGCATGAAGTTTCCTTGTGCCACTCGAGAATAGAGCTCACCCGTTTTCTCATTATTCAAGAAAATGGTACCACGCTCAGCGCCAATAGTAGAGGTGGTAATGGCCACTAATGTTTCGAGTGCTGTATCTAAAGTTTTAGTAGCAGCAAGGTCATTGTTTACATTGAGTAAAAGTTGGGCGAATTTATCAGTTCCAACTATCTTTTTCCGACGTGTGGTTGTACTACCCATGTTGTTCCTCTAAGGATTTGCGTAAGATATGAATTGTCTTATGTAAGTATTTTTGTTCATTCAGTTTTAGAACTTCAGCCTTTTGAAGGTCACCAATTCGTTGTGTATTTTTTTGTTCTAATCGATATCGTAATGAAGAAATAGTATGCTTTAACTGTTTAATATCATCGTGTGATTTTGAAGCTGAATATTGAATACGCTCTTCAATATCAATTTGTGATTTAATTAATGTATCTCGAAGGGAGGACACTGATTTTTTTAACTGCTTATTCTCAGCATTTGATATTGCCACTGCTTTTTGAATATTCTCTTCATTGCTAATATCTTTTTTCTCAAGTTCATCACGTAATGAATTTACAGTAGTTCGTAACTGTTTATTTTCATCTGTCGTGATAGAAACAGATTTTTGAATTTGTTCTTCAATATCAATTTGCGTTTTTTCTAATGTATTACGAAGTGAGTTAATTGATGTTTTGAGCTGATTGATTTCGCCCATATATTTGGAAGCCTCTTTTTGTACACGCTCTTCGGCTGCCGTTTTACTAATTTCTAATCGTTCACGCAATGATTGGATTCCATTTTTGTATTGTTCCAATTTCATATTTGCAGTCGTGACTTTACGTTGAAGGTCATCTTCATATTTAACTTGACGAAGCTCTAATTCCTCTCGGAGAGATTGGATAGTCTTCTTCAACTGACTGATATCATTTTCAGACTTAGAAATTGCCTTTTGTACAGCTTCTTCTTTCTCTGCCCGCGTTGCTTCTAAAGTAGCTCTTAATGATTGGACAGAAGACTTTAGCTGATTGTTTTTGTCTGACATTTGAGAGGTCACTCGCTGAATATCATCTTCTTTATCAGCATCTGATTTAATCAGTCGTTCTCGTAATGAATTGATGGTAGCCTTATATTGAGTCAATTGACCCATTGAGCGAGATTCAGCTTTTTGCACTTCGTCCTGAGCGTTACTTTTTTCTGTTTCCAATCGATCTCGCAGAGAATTCACCGTTGCTTTTAGCTGCACATTTTCATTTTGATAAAGTGCGACATTTTTCTGGACACGCTCTTCAATATCAATTTGGTTTTTTTCTAGAACACCGCGTAAACTAGTTACGGTAGACTTTAATTGAAGTAATTCTTTTGAGGATGATGCCACAGCGGATTGGATGTCATCTTCTTGACGGGCTTTATGAGATTCTAAAGTACTACGTAAATTATTTACAGTATTTTTTAGTTGAGTATTTTCATCATTGATTACTGCGGAAGCCTTTTGGATAAGTTCATCTCTTTGAATTCGCTCATGTTCTAATTCTTCACGGATAGATTGAACCAATTGCTTTAATGATGATATCTCATTTGAAGATTTACGTTGCTCCGATTGTAGTGTATCTCCAAGAGATAGATGTAGAGACTCCATTTTTTCACGAAGTGCAATAATACTGAGCTTTAAGTATCTATTTTCCTCTTCAATCCCAATGACAATTATGGGGATATTTTTATTGGTCATAGATTATCCTTTCTCCATATAGAATACCAATCTTTCGGTTCCATGAAGTTTTGTGTAGAATCTTCATCCGTTGATATTTTGTCACCTTTATTGGTAATAAAATCAGCTTGTAGTAGTTGAGCCGAGCGAGATTTACCATTGGGGAATTGGAAATGCTTAAGTAAATATTGTTTAAATTTAATTTTCCCTAAATATTTGACGGCAGATTCAATTTCTGGGCTTGATTTGATATAATCCCACTGGATATTCTTTTTTTCTATCCCTTTTATGGGAGGGATAAGCCCATCATTGCAAAGACCTTTGATTTGAGATATAACATTTTTAATAGAACCAATTTGCACTTCACGTTGTTTATTATCCCAATAAACTCTACCTTTTATATAAGGGATATTACCTTGTGCTTTATATACGAGTGTTAAGCTGAATTCATGAGGGATTAGCAATCTAATTAATGCATCATTATAATAGTCTGAAGTAGCGAGGTTCTCTTCTAATTGTAATTTCAGATATAAAATATTCTTGTTAATTTTTTCTTGTTCAGATATTGTAGTTAAATAGTTCTCATAAATTTGCAAAGAGAGGGATTCAATTTGAAGTAATTGAGATTTGTTTGAAGCGAGGTGAATCGACTCAGATTTGGCTTGAGTTATTAATTGATTTAAATTCCTAGTATTTTTTATTATATGTTTTCCCATAAAAATATAAATATTTATGATGGATAAAATAAATAGCATTGAATGTACGGTGCAAGTAATTATTTCCATTAATATTTTTGATTATAATAAGGGATATTTTTTCAAAGATTTCAGCTAAAACTAAAAATATGTCTCAGCTCACAGGAAATAATGAAATAGTATATGTATGTTTTAGTAAAGGATGGATCGGGAATGTTATTTAAACTATTTAAAAGACAAGCTGTTTTTGCATGCCTTATGTCATATAGTATCATATTTTGGATTTCAGTCGTGATGCTCTTGATGAGCATGTCGGGATAACTTTATAAACTAAAATTGAATTAAAAATTGCGAATTGTATTTGCATGTCAAAATACAATACTGGTAAATTTTTGGGCTCAATATACTTAGTGATTTCAGTAATTGAATGTTCGAGGTGTAGCGTAGTCCGGTCAGCGCACCTGCTTTGGGAGCAGGGGGTCGCAGGTTCGAATCCTGCCACCTCGACACAAGAGAACTAATAGAACCCCCTCTACAAAAGGGGGTTTTTTATTACCCTAAACTCAATTCATCATAATCCACAATAAGCCACTAAAAGGCAAAACTAAGGACAATTATTAAGGACAAATTTCACCTTAATTAAAACGAGCTTCTTATCATTATAAATTGGGCTTATAATTTTGAAAGTTATTATTTCGTAAATTTAGGTATTCAATTAAGGTCAAATATGAAGAAATTGCTGATATTAACTCTATCTATTTTAGTTGTTCGTGAGGCTTTCGATTTACTATGAAGTTAAGGAAAGGGGGAATGTTCTTTGAACACTATAACTATTTTGGTTGTTTAATTGTAGTATTATGTTACGGAGCGATATATTTGATAGTTCAATTTTTTAAAATAGACAATTATGATTGGTTTTATGCTATCCCTCCAGTTTTAGTTTTTTTATTTTCCATATTTAACGAAAATTTATATTATTTCCCGTTCAATAAAGAAAATGATGAGAATAGTGAAAGTGATAAATCTTAACCCCCTATGATTCATATTATTATATGAAACTCCTATATACACTCATAATACTCTTATTAAGCTGTTCAACAGAAATTGAGTTACGATAAGGTGTTAAGTAGGGAATATTTGATTAATCTTAAAAAATGCTGTGGTGAGGGCTGTCATATGTGTCCTTATATTCCTAAAAATATAATAGGTAGTACTGAAATTTATCAAGAAACAGAAGATTGTACAGGTATTGAATTAAGTAATATTGTTAAATGATTGAAGAAAAAGAATATCAGTGCCAATCATGTTTTCAAATAAATTATAATACAATTGAATTGACTCATTGCTCTGAAAATATAGATATCATTGAAGACTGTACTATTTGCTGTAATCCAAATTCAATTTCTTATACAGTTGAAAATGAAAAAGTTGTTTATTTTGAGGTAGTAAAAACCTACTAAATCAAAGGGTCACCCCAATCAAGCCTTTCAATGGGGTACGCATCCATAGAAAAACATTGACGCTCATTCTGGGAATACGTCAGCCTAGTCGATAAATAAATCACTGGCAATTTCGTCGGCCAGCATAATACCGGTCTCATTTAAAAATAATTTATCTTTCGATAATTCTAATCCATCCCATTTGTTTAATTTTGTATTCAAATATTTATCAATATCTCCAGAAAATAGTTCAGTTAGTTTTTCGGTAGAAATACCTTCTACCATTCGCAATCCATTGAAAATAAGTTCATTAAAATGATTCTTTTTATTTAAAGCTTCAAAGTTTTCAAGAGGAGATTCATTATCATTCACTTTTTTAAAATATTCATCCAATGACCTTACATTCCACCAGCGTACTTCTCCATTAAATCCATGAGCTGATGGGCCAAATGCTAAATATTTATCAAGTTTCCAATAGTGAAGGTTATGTTTGCACTCCATCCCTGTTTTGCAAAAATTAGATATTTCGTAGGAGGTATAACTATTTTCAGATAGATAATCTCGAGTATGTTTGAACATGGCAAGATCTAGGCTGTCTGAGGGCATTTTCACTTTCCCCGATTTTACCAGTCCGAATAAGGTTGTGTTTTCCTCAACGGTTAATGAATATGCGGAGATATGCTCAGGATCTAAGTCAACTAAGGTTTTTAAATCTTTTTTCCATTGACGTAGTGATTGGCCTGGAATATCAAAAATCAAGTCGGCGTTAATATTATCAAATCCAGCTTTCCTTGCATTTTTAAAAGTATTAACGCAATCTTCAGGACTATGGATTCGACCGAGAAAGGTTAATAAATTTGTATCAAAACTTTGAAATCCCATGGATAGTCTATTTACCCCTAATTCTCTAAATGCGATAAGTTTTTCATAGGGGGCCTCACCAGGATTCGCCTCAAGTGTAATTTCTTTAATATTTGATAGGTTAAATTTTGCATCAAGCGTTTCTAAAATTAGTTCAAGTCCTTTAGGGGTAAAGAGGGAAGGGGTTCCTCCTCCTAAAAAGATAGTATCAAATTTCCAGTCAATATCATGGCTATCTGCATAAAGGGAAATTTCTCTTGATAGGGATGCTACAAATTTGGGTATTTCATCCTCCCTTTTGGGTATTGAATAAAAATCGCAATACATACATTTGACTTTGCAAAATGGAAAATGAAGGTAAATTCCTGCGCTCATTTCAACTCTCTTGAATTAATAGTATAGATAAATAGTATTGAGGATTTGTGCTAAAAAATTCCTCAAATATGGGAGAAAAACTAATATAAATTTCCATTGCCATTTTAACATTTATTCAATCAATTAAGGGGAACTTCTAGTATGGATAAAGAGCAAAAAGCCATAAATATTGGTAAAGCATTAGTAATGGATATGGTTCGTAATGCAAATTCCGGACATACTGGTGGACCACTTTCTTCTTATGATTTTGCTTATGTTCTTTACAAAGATTTCTTGAAATTTGACCCCGATAGCCCCGCTTGGTTAGACCGTGATCGTTTTGTACTTTCAGCAGGGCATGAGTCTGCATTATTATATTCCCTTCTTACTTTTATTGGTTGGTTAGAAGTTGATGATTTAAAAAAGTTCCGACAGTTCGGATCCCGAACTGCAGGGCATCCAGAAAGAGGAGTAACCCCTGGGGTTGAAGCCACAACTGGACCACTGGGACAAGGTGTGGGAAATGCGGTAGGAATGGCTGTTTCTGAGACTATCTTACGAGCTCAATTTGGACAAGATATAGTTAACCACTATACCTATGTTTTGCATGGTGATGGAGATATTCAAGAGCCTGTTGCACAGGGGGCTATCTCCTTGGCAGGTCACTGGGGATTAAATAAGTTGATTGCATATTATGATGCAAATGATGCACAAATTTCTGGAAAAGTTTCTCGTTCTGAATCCACAAATTATCGAAAATTTTATGAAGCTAATAACTGGCATGTTATTGAAGTGAATGGCCATGATAGAAATGAAATCCGGGATGCTATTCGTCAGGCACACATGGAAATTGAAAAACCCACGGCAATAATCGGCCATACCAAAATAGCGCAAGGATGTGCAAATGTTGAGGGTGATTATGAGACACATGGGGCACCATTATCTCCAGAAGAAATTGCAGCCTCCAAGCAAAAAATGGGTTTGAATCCAGAAGCATTTTTTGCATTTCCTGATGATGTAATTGAACATTTCAGAGAGTCTTTTGACTATGCCCGTACAGAAGTAAAAAGTTGGGAGAATATTTTAAATAAACGTCTTTCTAACTCAGAATTTAAATCAGATTGGGAGGCATCCGTTTCTGGAGATATCCCAGATATAGATTGGCCTGAATATGTAGCAGGTGAGAGTGTTGCCACTCGAAAAGTTTGGGGTGCAGTTATTGAGCCATTAGCAAATTCGATGAAATCACTCACAGGGGGTTCTGCTGATCTTGAACCATCTAATGTTACTGCAGGTTTTGCTAAAATAGTGAAAGATTTTGGTAAAGATTGTCCTTCGGGCCGTAATTTTGCTTACGGCGTTCGAGAGTTTCCTATGGGTGCCATTAATAATGGTATCCTCTTGCATGGTGGACTAAAAGCATTTGGGGCTACATTTTTTGTATTTTCAGATTATGAGCGACCAGCTCTACGAATGAGAGCATTGCAAAACATCCCAGTGATTTCAGAATATACCCATGATTCTATATATGTGGGTGAAGATGGGCCAACTCATCAACCTATTGAGCATATTATGGCATGTCGAACGATTCCAAATTTATTAGTGCTTCGCCCTGCAGATGCCAATGAGGCTGTAGTTGCTTCACGTGTTGCATTCGAGCAGAAGAATAAACCTTCAATAATTTTATTGACTCGTCAAGGACTTCCAGTTTTGGACCGAAATGAGTATGCAAGTGCAGAAAATTTCAGAAAAGGTGGATATATAATTTCCGATTGCGAATCTACTCCTGAAATTACAATTTTTGCAACGGGCTCAGAAGTATGGTTAGCTTTGGATGCAAAAAAACAACTTTCAGAATACAATATTAGAGTAGTGAATTTAGGTTGCTGGGAATTGTTTGAGGAGCAAGATGAAGATTATAAGTCTTCAGTTTTAGGCTCTGACGACTCACTTTTAGTTTCAATCGAAGCAGGTGTGACGCAGGGTTGGGAACGATTTACAGGAAGAAATGGGTTGAATATTGGAATCAATACATTTGGTGAATCAGCTCCAGGTAAAGAAGTTGCTGATCATTTTGGTTTGAATCCAGAGAAGATTGTAGTCAAAATTCAAGAAAAAATGAGCGTACGGCAACCTGTAATCTAAATTGTTCTATAGTTCTATATTCATATAGATATAAATTACATCCTCAATTTTAAACAAAATATCGATTTTTAGGAAGTTTACATAATGTCAAAATGGGATAAAAATACATTTATCAAGGCTACCAAGGATACTTGTGAGCCACACATCTCTAATACTGTTCTCGATTTAGTTAAATGTGCAGAAATGACTGCAGATATTGTACAGTGGGGACGAGGTACTGGTTATGGAACGATGAGATTTAAGTGTAAGACTGATGATTATGGCGTATTGGCTCTTTTTGAAATTACGACCAAGGGGCAGATTAATTTTCTATTGAACGCATTACGTTCGAAAGTAAGAAAAAAAGAAATCTTACATGACTATCAACTCAAGTTAGAGTCAAACTTTATGATTGATTTTGATGAAGAAGGATACACATCTGATATCTACCATGATATCGATGAAGTATTTACAATAAAACAGGAGGTTGATAAATTCATTAATACTATCCAGGGAATAACGGATCGACTCCATCAGTAATTCAAAATTCAGTTTATATAAAAAACCCTCTTTTGAGGGTTTTTTTTTATATCTCAAATGTGCTTTTAGTCACAATTAAAACTGGGTTACAAAACGTTACTTCCATTACATCCAAATACATGCTTTACTTATTGACGGAAAAATGTTAATTTTCAAGCATTTATGTATAATATATTTGGGGAAAACAACTGATCTTGAGCTCAAGATTTAAAAATAGTATCTATATTCAACTTCTGATTGTATGCATTTCAGTAATTTCGTTACTGATTGCAGAAGAATGGACCATACATGAAAGTTTTGAGAATAATGATTGGAATGGCATTCCAGATACACTTTCATGGGCGTCAGGTGGTGATACAGATTGGAGTATTGATACGGAAGCCTCAGATGGCACCTATTCAGCCCGCTCAGGTGTTATTACCCATAACCAGATATCATCAATAAGTACGAGTGTAGAAATCCCTTATTTACCTGGCAGTATACAGTTTTCTTACAAAGTTTCTACAGAAGCTAACTATGATAAGTTAATCTTTTATGTGAATGGAAGTGAAAGAGCACAATGGGATGGCGTGCATGAATGGACAGATACTACATTTGTACTAACTCCAGGTAGTTATACATTTAAGTGGGAGTATAAAAAGGATCAATCTGTAGATACTAATGATGATGCCGTTTGGATAGATGATATAAACATTACCGGCCATAATATTGTAGTTGATGCTGGTGATGATATTAATCTGGTTTCTATACATGATGCTATACCTAGTGGAGAAGTTCAACTTGATGGAACCAATACTTACCCAGATGAAAATGCCAATTTATCTATCCCAGCATTAGCATTTTGGTTTCAAAGTCAGATGAATTGGTATGCAATTGATGACCTTGATAATGTATTAGCTACTGGCCCTAACCCCAGTATATCATTAGATTGCACCATGTCAGCAGAAATTGATACTTGTTTCGGTGAACATGATATTGTATTAAAAATTGCATTTGGTACATTTCAACAATTAGATACAGTTCATGTATCAATCACTGAACCCAATC
>Ga0209403_10003900_pt1 | contig 16559 bp, 11 predicted proteins | sample ArcticOcean_MG_C_8_FD_187440 | JGI IMG/M metagenome (GOLD analysis project Ga0209403, IMG submission 187440) | Marine microbial communities from western Arctic Ocean - ArcticOcean_MG_CB11_86 (SPAdes) (version 2) | ecosystem: Environmental > Aquatic > Marine > Oceanic | place: Arctic Ocean... | reverse complement strand
TGCTTGGTTAAGGTCAGCATATATAATTGGCAGTCCCTCCCAGGGTTTTGTGCCTGTTCTTGAAGTCGTAGTCTTTACCCATGCTTGAAGCGTAAAATCATCTTGGACCTCTCGATTAACCCTCACATAATCATCTACCCCATCAAAACTAAGAGAAAAGACGCTTCCATCACCAACGGAATTATTATTAGAACCAGCCTCACCAGTACCCGCAAAGGTAGTAACAATGCCCGCTGGAGTAATTTTACGAATTAAATGATTGGCAAAATCAGTAACGAATAAATTCCCATTACTATCAAAATCTAAGTCTGTAGGTGTATTAAAACTTGCTTCAGTGCCGGTACCATTCGTTGATCCAGCAGTACCACTGCCTGCGAATGTTGTCACGACACCCGATGGAGTAATTTTACGAATTAAGTGGTTCAAAGCATCTGCAATAAATAAATTGCCATTAGTATCTATGGCTTGTCCTGTGGGACCATTAAAGTTTGCTAATGTACCAATACCATCTGCTGATCCAGCAGAATCACTGCCCGCAAATACAGAAACTAATACACTATCTAATAATGAATTAAAACTTGAGTTACCAGATGATTTCGCTATGTTAAGATTTGTATAATCATTGTTAACATTTTTGGATAATACACCTTGCGTTTGCTGTGCTCCGATTAGAATGACAGAGCTAACAAAAATAACTATTTTTCTCATACAATACCTTAGCCTTATTGAAATAAAAAAGAATAACCTATTTCAACATACAATCAATAAAAACTTAAAGGAATTGGTTTATTTTTAGAGTTTTTATTAAATATTTTCTATTACTTTTCTGATTATACTCTTCGCTATAAATTCTGATACTCCAATATCTTGTTGGATTTCAATAGGTTTTAAATTCGCAATTATTTTTAAATTATTATATGTAAGTAATAGCTTTTTTACACGTTTATCACCCATCCCTTTTATATCATGGAAAATAGATTTTGATATAGTTTTTGTTCGCTGTTGTTTTTGAAATGTAATTGCAAAACGATGTGCTTCATCTCGAATTCTTCTTAATAAAAACAATCCAGGTGATTGTTTATGAATGGATTGCGCATCTGAACTTCCAGGAATGAAAACCTCTTCTAAGCGCTTGGCTAAACCAACAATTGGTAAATAATCTAAGCCTAGCTCTCTAAGGGCAGATACTGCCATTGACAGTTGCCCCTTCCCACCATCAATTAGAATCAGGTCAGGAAATCCAACGCCTTCTTTCTTTACTCTATTATATCTACGATAAACAATCTCCCTCATTGAAGCATAATCATCAATTCCACTAACCGTGTTAACCTTGAACTTTCTGTATTGAGTCTTTCGAGGTTTCCCATCAATAAAACAAACCATTGAAGCAACCGTATTTGTGCCACCCAAATGTGAGATATCAAACGCTTCAATCTTTCGCGGGGGAACTTTCAAGCGCAAATCATCTTGAAGTTGGTTAATCATTTTAGGAATCAACTCCATCCTTTTCTTGCGATTAATCAGCCATTCGCCTAACAATAGTTTTGCATTTTGGAAAGCCAATCGAACTTCTTTTGCACGTTCTCCCTTTTGTGGGATTTGAAGTTTAATTGCTCCTCCTCTTTTTTCTTTTAGCCATGTAATTAATTGATCTTTATTATTTGGATCATTAGGTAATGAGATTTCTTTTGGTATAAAATCAGATTCTAGATAAAAACGCGTAATAATTGTCTCCATCATTACCTCATCAGAATCATCAATATTTCTAAGTGATATTTTTTCTCTACTTGCAATTCGGCCATTCCGAATTCGAACAATAACGGCTATACCATAATCTTCTTCTTTGGCTAAAGCAAAAACATCACGATCTTCAAAGTCTGCTGCCACCTTACGTTGTTGTTCTTTAAATTTCCCAATGGCGTGTAGCTGATCTCTAAACATTCCCGCATCTTCAAATCTCATCTCAGAAGAAGCTTTACCCATTTGATTTTGTATATATGATTCTGTTTGTTTTGTACGACCCTGTAAAAATTGAATTACTTGTTTAATCATATTATTATAATCTATTTTAGTGACCATCCCTTCGCATGGCCCTTGGCATTTTTTTATATGATAATCAAGGCAAAGACTTACTTTTTTATCTTTAATTGTTTTGTTATCGATAAAATAATCGCAACTACGTACAGGAAATATTCTATGCACTGCTTTTAAAGAACGTCTTAAATGTCTAACATCTGTATAAGGACCAAAGTATTTAGAACCATCTCTAATAATTTCACGTGTAATAAAAACACGTGGATAGGGTTCTTTCGTAATCCGTATGTAAGGGAAAGACTTATCATCTCTTAGATTAATATTGTAACGAGGTTGATGCTTCTTAATGAGATTCGCTTCTGTTAAAAGTGCCTCTACCTCTGATCTAACTACGATCCATTCAATATCGGCAATTCGCTTGATCATCGATATATTTTTTGCTGATTGATGTTTCGTCTTTTGAAAATATGATTTTACTCGATTACGAAGGTGTTTAGCCTTACCTATATATATTATTTCATCATCACCATTTTTAAAAAAATATACTCCTGGCTTTGTAGGCACTTGTTTTACTTTATTTTGATTTATTATCGTCATTTTTTATTCTATATAGTATCTAGAATATATTTAGGATTATGCTATAATAATGAATCACCTTTTTAAAATAAAGATTAATTGATTTCATAGGTTAATTCATGATTAAATTATTAATAGAATGAGATATTTAATCACATTACTAGCCTTTATTTTAATAAATACCCTATCGGCTTCAGATATTGAGAAAGATCTTCAAACTCAATTTATTCTTGCAGAGCCAGGAGATACGATAATTATTCCTGAAGGTTCACATAATATTAGAGGTACTCTTTCCATCGATGGAAAGAAAGATCTAATTATTCGTGGCTTTGGGATGGATAAGTCTATTCTTTCATTTGCGAATCAAGATGAAGGTGCACAAGGAATTAGTATTACTAATTCATCAAATATTATTTTAGAAGATTTTAGTGTTAAAGATTCAAAAGGTGATGCCATTAAAACACAATATGTCGATGGAATAATATTTAGAGGCATTACTGTAGAATGGTCAGGTGGACCAAAACCCTCAAATGGCGCTTATGGCCTTTATCCTGTTCAATGTACAAATATTCTCATCGAGTTTTGTGTTGCAATTGGAGCCTCCGATGCCGGTATATATGTAGGACAATCCAAAGATATTATTGTAAGAAATTCAAAAGCATTTCATAATGTTGCAGGAATTGAGATCGAAAACTCCATTAACGCAGAAGTATACGAAAATCATTCGTATGAAAATACCGGAGGTATTTTAGTATTTGACTTGCCTGACCTTATTCAAACAAAAGGTGACAATATTCATGTTTATCAAAACCTCATAGAAAACAATAATTTGAATAATTTTGCGCCACCAGGCAATATTGTTGGCAAAGTCCTCCCAGGTACGGGTGTTATGATCCTGGCTGCTAACAATGTCCATATATATGAAAATACTATTCGTAATAATAAGAGCGTTGGAACTGGTATCGTTAGCTATTTTATAACTGAAGAACCAATGACGGATAAATCATATAATCCCTATACATCAGATATCCATGTTTATAATAATAATTTTGATAGAAAAGTTGGATTACCAACACTCGATTATGAAATAGGGCAATTAATGGCCATTAAGTATGGTCGTACTATTCCCGATATAATTTATGATGGTATGCAAGACCCAGATATTTCTTCTGGTCTATGCTTGCAAAATAATATTAAAGCTAATTTTACTAATTTAGATATTGAACATAATTTCGAAAAATGGTACTCTCCTTTTATATCTAATTTTTCAGAAGATAAATCTGCTCATAAATGTCTTACTAATCATAAGCGCTCAACCAATTCTTACTAATGCTCCAATTATTCCGTAAAGCCCTAACAGCTTTAGTATTTATTAGTATAGTATTTAGTGAAGATTTATTAAAATATGCTAAGCCAAAACTATCTGATTATGGTTTTTTTATTGGTGACCTAGCTAATCAACAGCCAAAAAAAAATGTACTACCTTATGAAGTCTCAGCTAAGCTATTTAGTGATTATGCTATAAAATCACGTTTTATAGTTTTACCAACAAGTGAAAAACTAAAATATCAACCAAATGGAAGTTTTATTTTTCCTATAGGTTCTACCTTAATTAAATCTTTTTATTATCCTGCTGATCTTAGAGCTCCTGATAAAAATATTCGTTTAATGGAAACACGTTTACTAATTAATACCCCTGAGGGTTGGATAGGTTATCCGTATGTATGGAATAAGGCTCAAACAGAGGCTTTTTTAGAAATCGCCGGTGAACGATTAGAGGTATCCTTTATTAATAGCCAAGGCAATCATGAGAATTTTAATTATAGTGTCCCCAATTTTAATCAGTGTAAAGGGTGCCATGTCAATCAAAATCAAATGAAACCTATTGGTACTAAAGCAAGACTTTTGAATCATGAATATGATTACGCTGAAGGTTCTATGAATCAGTTAAGAAAATGGTCTATGCTAGATATGATAAATAACCTACCAGAAATATCATCTATATCACACACGCCTAATTATAATAACCCAAATGATGGATCGCTAGACGAACGTGCAAGAGCATGGATAGACATTAATTGCGCTCATTGTCACCGCCTTGGGGCTCCAGGTGAAACTTCTGGCTTATTTTTAAACATTGAAGAAAATAATAAAACTCGATTAGGTGTATTTAAACCTCCAGTGGCTGCCGGACGAGCTACTGGAAATTTAAAATATACTATTTCACCAGGAAAACCAGAAGAATCAATCATGGTTCATCGCATGCTTTCAAAAGATCCTGGAATTATGATGCCAGAGTTAGGTAGAAAGCTTGTTCACAAAGAAGGTGTCGAGCTTGTTAGTGAGTGGATAAAAAAGATGAAAGAAGATTGAATTTAGTCGAGCTTATCAACCTTTTTGTAACTTTTATAAATATTAAAATCATCACTATTAAATGGAATTTCCTTTATACCTTTTAATTCCCATTCCATTTTAAACCCCTTATCATCTTCATTCTTCATTTCCATAGAATACTTTAATAATCTTCCTTCTACAGATTCAAAATCTTTGCCTGATTGAGAAAGCATTGATTCTGAAAAGCTTCTGGGCATATTTTGTTTTTTACCACCGTAAGTTTCAATTAGTTCTTGTTCTTTGTCCGATGCATATTTTAGTAATAATGTATCGTTAGTAAACCATTCCTCAAATAAAACAGTGCGTTTTGAATTTATAATTGAAGTGACAACTTTTTTTGCTTTTAAACCTGCAATTACCATCGTTTCATCTGTTATGGTCCGTTCAATTATATTTTCTTCAACACCTTCAGAATCTTCATCAGAGTCTTCATCAGTATTGTTTCGCCTATTTGAACCACCTCCAAAATTCATATTTTGCTCCATCCCTTTCAGAGTTGGCTTGCCATCGTTATTACGAATTAGATCAAATGATTCAAATGCATATTTATTGTCTTCAGCATCGTATACAATTCGAGATTCTTCATTACCATTTAATATCGTTCCATATTTTTTATTTCCACCCATTGCCATTCTAATTATAAAACGGTCAACATCTAATGAAGATTCTTGTCTGTAGATTCCATTGGAAGCAAACTTTTTTATACTTGTTTTGATTTCACCCACATAAGGTGCATCCATAAACATTACTTCTTCTATAACCACTTGAGTTTGGGAAAATAAATTTGATATAAAAAGTATATATATAAGTGAACGAGTCATCAATAATTATCCATAAAGTTTATTTATCTAACAAACCATTAAATACAGGCTTTAATTCACCATTAACTGAATTACCATTCAAATATAATAATACAGGTTCAAAACGTTTATCTGTTATCAATTTGCGTGCAACTTGATCAGGTGAAATTGTATAGCGTCCCAACTGTTTTTTTGTGTCCCAAACTAGGTCTTCAAAAGATGCATAAACTAACTCTGAACAAACTAGTTCATCAGTAGATTCAACATTAAAACTAAAATCGTAATTTTTTCCAATTTGACTAAATGCATTTAATAGATGTGTCTTCTTCTCTTCATCTGACTGACCCGTGAAACGAATTACTCCTAAATCATCAATATTTAAAAAATTCTGTAACGTATTTATCTGCACTCCAGGACGAAGTGATTCTATAATGTGATGCCCCGACCTTATAGCAGTATGAAAACTAGGACCATTATAATCATATTTTTCAACGGCTACATTATATAATTGAGGTAAACTGCCCCAAACTCCAAGTGCCTTTAATTGATCTTCATTTCCGGCCCATACTCCAACATGACACCAATAACCTGGAATAAAATAATCTGTCAAACGAAAGGGAGCCTTTTCTAATAAAATATCCATTGGTTCCATTTTATGGATAATTTCAGATTTTTCTTTATCTGATATTAACTCCATCGTTCCTCTTCTTACCACGATCATACCTGCAGTATTACCAAGCATTTTGCTAACAAGCTCAGTTCCATTATTACTTATCTTTCTAATACGATCAGAAAGTTTATTTGTAATAACATTAAAACGATTAATCTTAAAACTTGGCTGTATGTCAGACTCTTTCATTTGAAGCATTTCTCTATACGAAAAGCTTCCAAAAATGAGCTGGTTCAAATAATAATTATCTGCATCATCAATTAAAAATGGTGAATCAGTATTTTGATTTTCCCATTTTGATACTTGGTAAATAAAATTAATAGCATTAACTAAACGCCTTAATTTTTTAGAATCAGTATAACTCTCAGAAACGTCAGCTAAATACCCTCTATTCTCAGGCTCTACACCTGACTCATTTATAACAAAACGCAACTTTTTATTTTCTTCAAATGGTGCCATCGCTACTAGATAGTTGTCATAAAGTAAAAGAGCGAAAACTAGACCCAATTTTATTTGTTTAATAACTACTTGTCCTTGTTCATCATTTGGATTCACCGAAATAACTTCTTTAATTGATGTTCTCCACAAAGACTTTTTAGTAAAATATCCTGTAGGTTTTTTATCGTTTATTTTTATCGATACATTCTTATTTGTATACGGTGCAAATCTTGATATGATTTGAAAAAGAGGAGTCCTCATTTTTCTATACTCCTCAATAGCGTAATTGAGGTAATTCAAATCTGCGGCAGTTAAAACGTCTTTTTTATTGAATTTTTCATATGTTTCTATCGCAATTGAGCGCCAAGTCAGTGCATACTCAATGTGAGATTGATAATTATAAATTACTTCTCCAATATCAACCGTATCATTTTCTATTAAATTTATAGCAGAATGACTGTTTGCATTTTGATCGAATATAAAATTTATATTTACCTCTTGGGCTCTAATCAAAGTAAGAGATATAAGTATGAAAGATATTTTATTTACCAAGGCAACTGCTCCAAGTCTACATTCCCTCCAGAAATAATCAGCCCAACCTTCTTACCTATAAACCGGTCTTTCGACTTTAGGACTGCACTTAGCGTAATAGAGGAAGAAGGCTCAATAATTATTTTCATCCTTTCCCAAATCATTTTCATGGATTTAATAATTTCTTCTTCTGTTAATGTTATGACTTCTTGAACATGAGATTGAATGATTGGAAAAGTGATGGTTCCAATCTGAGCCCGCAAACCATCGCAAATGGTATTTATTGTTTTATTTGGTACTATTTCTCCTTTTTTAAGAGAGTGATATGTATCAGCTGCTTCTAATGGTTCAGCACCATAGACTTTTATTTTCGGATTCATGCCTTTAGCTGAAATTAGCGTCCCACTTAATAATCCACCCCCACTTACTGGTGAAATAATAGCATCTAAATCTGGGTGATCTTCAATCAACTCTTTTCCAGCCGTTCCCTGCCCCGCAACAATGCGTTCATCATTATAAGGATGAACTACAGTAGCCCCTGTTTCATTTACTAGATCTTTGAGAACTTTTTCTCGAGAAGTTTGGTCTGGTTCACACCAAATCACTTCACCACCATTTCTTTCAACATTTCTTACTTTAATCTTTGGTGTATTATGAGGCATTACTACTTTAGTTTTTCCATATCTCCGAGAGACTGCCATTGATAAAGCTGCTCCATGATTTCCGGAGGATGTTGTAGCAACTCCTCGTTCTAATTCTTCTTTAGATAATATCTCAACCGTGTTTGTAGCACCCCTGATCTTAAATGATCCTGCCTTTTGAAAATTTTCACACTTAAAATAAAGCTCAGCACCAGTTAATTTATCTAGGCTTTTATTAGTTAAAACAGGTGTTCGATGAATGAATGGAAGTATTCGATCATGTGCAGCTACAATATCTTTCAGAGTTACCATGTCTAAATCTAAATTCATTTATATAGAAAAACACATTTTTTAAGGTTAAACATGAATAAGAATTCAAAAATACATATGAAAACAGAAGAATTTAGGAAACAAGGCTATAAGGTCATTGATTGGATTGCTGATTATTATGACCATGTAGAAGATTACCCTGTGCTCTCTCAAGTCAAGCCAGGTGATATACGTTCGCAACTTCCAGGTAAGGCTCCAATCAATGGTCGAAGTCATGATGAAATTTTAAATGACATGGATATTTTAATGCCTGGAATTACGCATTGGCAGTCTCCTAATTTTCATGCATTTTTTCCCTGTGCGACAAGCGGACCTGCTATTCTTGGAGATTTAATTTCAACAGGACTTGGCGTTAATGGAATGAGCTGGGCAACTAGTCCAGCTTGCACAGAACTTGAAACCCATGTTTTAGATTGGCTTGTAGATATGATGGCTCTTCCAGAAAAATTTAAATCAAATTCCACTGGAGGTGGAGTCATTCAAGATACAGCTTCGAGCGCCAGTCTTGTGGCTCTTCTTTCTGCTCGTGAAAAAGCTTCCAATGGTAAAACCAATGAAAATGGAGCAAATGGACAGTTTATTGCCTATACCTCATCACAAGCCCACTCATCTATTGAAAAGGCCGTTAAGATAGCTGGAATTGGTAAAAAGAATATGCGTATGGTTAATGTTGATGAAAAGTTTTCAATGGATTCATCTCATCTCCGTCAATTAATAGAAAAAGATATAAATGATGGACTAAAACCTATATTTGTGTGTGCTACAGTTGGCACAACATCTAGCACCGCTTTGGACCCTGTAGATGAGATTGGTGAAATCTGCAAAGAATTTGATATTTGGCTTCACGTCGATGCCGCGATGGCTGGACCTGCTGCTTTATGTAAAGAATATCGTTTTATTCATGAAGGTTTAGATCATGCCGATAGCTATAATTTCAATCCACACAAGTGGATGCTAACTAGTTTTGATTGCAGTATTTTTTATATAGCTGAACGATCTTTACTTCTAAATGCCATGTCAATTCTACCTGAATATTTGAAAAATAAAACAAGTAACTCTGAGCCTGTATTTGACTTAAGGGACTGGGGAATTCCATTGGGACGACGTTTTCGTGCTCTTAAACTTTGGCATGTGATCAATTACTACGGTGTAAGTGGTTTACAAGAATTTATTAGAAGTCATATGGAAAACACTAAAATCCTTCGCTCTTGGATAGATTCAGAAAAAGATTTTGAGATAGTTGCACCTACCCCATTAACACTAATCTGCTTTCGTCATGCTAACGGGAATGCTTTCACAGAGAAATTACTAAATAGAATAAATGAAAGTGGAAAAGCTTACATGACGCATACTAAACTCAATGGTCAGTACATTATTAGATTTTCAGTTGGTCAAACTTCAACAACGCTAGATCATTTAAAAGAAACGTGGAATTATATTGTTAAAACTTCAAATGAAATGAATATGGACTAAGGTTTTTCTGCGAGCTCAACTAATACACCACCCGTACTTTCAGGATGTATAAAGACAACTTTATAACCTTCAGCACCTCTGGTTGGATGGTCAGATAAAATATGAATATTTAATTCATTAAGTTCATTTATTGCCTGGTTTATATCATCTACTTCAAAACATACATGATGAACTCCAGGTCCTCTTTTTGAAAGGAATTTACCAATAGGCGTAGCATCGCCTAACGACTGAAGTAGCTCAACCTTACCTTGCGTTGTATCATAAATATCTGTTAAGACCCCTTGATCTTGAACTATTTCTTTACCCTTATGGCTAATATTAAGGATATGGCTCCAAAATGGAGCAGATGTATCCAGATCATTTACTGCAATACCAATATGTTCTATTCCAAGTATTTTCATATCAATTTTTCCAAATTTAATATATTTAAATTAATCTTTTGTCATTTGAAGATAAAGAAATACCCAAGCCATTTTCATTTGGTAAAATTAACTTACCATTATCAACGCTAACACCTGAATATGGATCATTATTTATTAGTAGGTTGCCATCAAGGTCAGCATAATCAACCAACGGAGATAAATGTGCTGCCGCTGTAATCCCGATTGATGATTCAATCATGCATCCTAGCATGATTTTCATCTCTCTCTCTCGAGCCATTTTTATCATTTTTATCGCTTCAAATAAATTACCACATTTCATGAGCTTAATATTTATACCATCAAAGACTCCATGAATTTTAGGAATATCAACTGAATTCAAACTATTTTCATCTGCTATAATTGGCAAAGGTGATTCTTCACGTAATCTTGCTGTATCTTCAAGGTTAGAGGCTTTAAATGGTTGCTCAATAAATTCAATATTTTGAGTTGCCAGCCAAAGGGTCATTTCTATTCCTGAAGCTAAATCCCAACCTTCGTTAGCATCTACTCTAATGACTTTATCTGTTTCTTGACGAATTGCATTAATAATAGCTTTATCTTGCTTTATCCCCATGCCTAATTTCACTTTTAAAATATGGTAAGGTGTGCTTTCCTTAATTTTTTCAGATATAATAGCCATATCACCAATTGAAATTGTATAGGATGTTTTAGGTGTTTTAATTGGATCTGCTTTAAAATATTTATAAAGAGGGGTACCTTTTTTCTGACACCACCAATCTAATGCAGCCATAGAAAATGCAACTTCTAAAGCTTTAATTCCTGAACATAGCGGTGTAACTATTCCTGTGAATTCTTCAGGGTCTTCAATTTTTTCAGGTAAATTAATTCCATTGTCTAATATGGTTAAAATATCTTTCGTAAACTCATTATATCGACCTGAAGGTGCCGCTTCTCCTCTTCCGATAATCCCCTCATCTTCAAGATATATATAAACTATATCATAATAGCTATGACTACTTCTAGATATACCAAAAGGGTGTGTGCATTCTATCCGGTATGTTGTATGTGATAGTTTCACTTAATAAAGAGAATTAAAAAGAAGCTTGAAAGTATTTCTAGGTTGAGCTCTAAACTGAGGTCGAAACCCAACCAAAACGACACTTCCTTCGCCTATTGCAACTTCAGCCATTGCAATTTTTCCACCAATATTTTTTTCTTCACCCATAGCCCAGCCGCTAAGTAAAATATCTTTTTTAGCATAACGTGCTAAAACTTTTACAGGTTGCTTAGGCGGCCTTTGTTTTAATGTTTCCTTACCACCTTCACCTGTATCTCTTAACTTTACAATATCAAAAGCGCGACTACGTACAAAATAAGCTACGGATTCCTTTTTCATACCAAACGTTAATTGATTCCCTATCTCAACATTAATTCTCACTAAAGATCCAGGTATGAAAAAGCTGGTTGAAGGCGTATTTTTAACAACATTTCTTATAGGCAGTCCTAATTGATCTATTAAAAAATCACTTGATTCATCAAGTGCGATAATTCTTCCACCTTTTTCAGCGTATTCTTTTAAAGCTAAAGAACCATTTAATCCTATTCCTCCAGCAAATTCCTTTGGATACGTATTATCTGTATATCCATGCAAAATTGCAGAACCACTCTGAGATGGAATAATAATAGCACTGTACTGACTTAAATTTCCATTAATTATATCTTGATTATGTAATGTATCTAAAGGAAAACCGTATTTCTCAAGTACCCAACGCGTCCACCCTTCATCCATATTTGCACGCCAAGATTTATAAATGCCTACTTTTGGCAACGTTAACTTCTTTGAACCTTTGGATAGGTCTTTAGATGTTCCAGAAAACGAAATACTATAAGCTTTTGCTAAATAACTGATTTGATCTTTATCTTGGGTCTTAATAAAAAAGTCTCCATTTGAAAGACGATATACTTCAGAGCCATTCGCTAGTAATTTATTAACTGCAATAATAGAAGCGTTTGAATTTTGTGACAAAACATACCCTGCCTTACCACTTTTGAAATTTCCGGGCTGCATGGAGACTTCTAATGATTCAATTAATTCTGTTCTTACTTTAAATGGCTTCTCAACTCTATTAACGTCTATTCCCATTTGTAGAGTTAGAGTCCAGCCTGCCAAATCATAAGGAACTTTTGGCTTCCCGTTAGCATCTTTTAATTCTGGGTAAGCTTGTGGCTCAAGCATATCCATAAGGTGTGGGCGAAAAGCTTGTCCCGCAAAAATAATATGTGTGCCTTTTTCATAATTTTTTCCGTTAGCTTTAAATGCACGTGTTGACCTGTGGACCTCAACCCCACCTTTACGAAGAACGCTTAAAAACTTACCCGTTTCATATAAATCCCACTGTTCATTTGGAACCACGTAAGCAAAAGGTCCTCCTTTTTCACCTAATTCTATAGCATCTCGACCCATCCTGTAAATATCGTACAACCACTTTTCACGAAGATCCGCCGCAATATTTAACACCCCCATAGAAGCTGTGAGCATATAGTCAACAGCCTGACGAAAATGTGATTCACCTGCCTCCCATGGCAATGGTAAAAAGATATCTGTTCCAGTATTTACCATTCCACTTCTTCGACTGCCAATTGTTTTTGGCTTTTTTTCTGGATCATAATACCGTGGTGTGGGAGTTGAGTGGCTTGTCTCTGTTAAAATACCGATTTGATTATGATAATATGGAGCTGTTCTCATCCCACCATTCCACCACATACTATACTGAAAATCAGAAACAACACCTCCCATTTTTTTCATAGCAAAACGGTTTGCCATTGCTGTACCAACTAGATTTACTCCTGTTGTTACTCCAGGATGAATATTGGGATTAACAGGATCAGAAAATGGAGGTAAAAATATACGCGCCCATGCAGGTCCGGTCTGATGATGATTATAAACGATCTGTGGGTACCATTTATTATAAAGTTGGTAAGATACATTCTGCGTTTCAATCATATTATGCATAAACCAATCTCTGTTATTATCATGGCCTACATACTTTTGATAAAGAACTGGCGGTCCAGTAGTCTCATAAGGAGTTCCTAGTTGTTTTCTGTACCAATCAACAACTATATCCATACCGTCAGGATTAATAACCGGTAAAAGTAAAACAATGACGTTTTCTCGGACTTTTTTCATCTCATCTGTTTCTTCAGTCGCAATCTTATAAGCTAGTTCCGAAGTCATTTGCCCGTGTGCTTTTTCTGTCGCATGCATTCCACCGTCAATCCAAATTATAGCCTTTCCCTCCTTGGCATAACTTTTTGCAGTTGGCCTATCAATTCTTGCTCTAGATAGTTCAGAGCTAATTTTTTGCCATTGGTTTAATTTTGATAAATTTTCAGAACTAGAAATAAATAATAGAATCATTGGCTTACCTTCTGATGAAACGCCAATTTGTTCTAATTTCACTCTATCAGAGTTTTTAGCTAATTGCCGATGAAATTCGAGCATTTGTGAATAATCAGCTAATTTATAATCAGCACCAACCTTGAAGCCAAAAACCTCTTCAGGAGATTTTAATTGAGCAAAAACAACTGAAAATAGAATAAAATGATAAAATATGATCTTTCTTAACACGTTAACCTCCATAAATTTTTTATTTTGGGGAATCCGCACTACCTTCCCAATCTGGATCTGCTACTCCTATCCAGCCTCCATTCTTATTATCTTTCATAACAGCGTGAATTCTTCCAAATTTCGCCGATTTCCTTTGAACTGTCACTTTATGGCCCAATCCATTAAAATAGGCGCTATCAGCCAATGTAAAGCCTTCATTACCTGTAAATTCTATATCTAGTCCATCTTCTATGGGTTGCACTCTAGGCATTCCTACCGCTTTTTCTAAACCATACCCTTGATCAACTATTCTACTAATAACTGCAACAATTGAAGATGGAATACGAGATCCTCCAGCAGCACCTAATCCTAAAAACGGGGTACCATCTTTAGCCACGATTAGTGGTGATATATGAGAAGCTGCTCTTTGACCTGCTTTTACTTCTCCTAGATAGCCTCCAAGCGTTTGAGCGTAAATAAAACCTAAGCCAGGCGTTGCAACTTTTGACCCCATAGTTGTACCCACAGTTTGCGTTAAAACAGCGATCATTCCATTTTTATCAACAACGGTTAAATGTGTTGTGTGTCCCATAGCTGCTGTGAATGATTCAGGTAATTCTTTCCATTCTAATTGAGTTTGCTCATTATGAATTTCAGCGGCTCTCTTTTCAGCCCACTCTTTTGAAGTAAATCTTTTTGCATCTTCTAAAGTATTCTGATCACGGCGATCTAAATAAGCTCTTTCTATTGAATGATAAACGGATTCACCCCAATCTTGATTATTTGAGAATTCACTTTTGTATGCTTCCAATATTTGCAAGGCTTCAATTGTAATTGCTCCGAATGAGGGCATCCATAATCCTATTAAGTCATTATCGCGATAATTCCCTTTAACTATTTGCGCATCTAAAGCTTCATATTCCTCAAGGGCTTTCATCGAAAGAACTCCACCGTTAGCAATATTATCTGCCACAATTTTCTCCGCAATCCACCCTTTGTAAAATACATCAGGGCCTTCTTCAGCAATTGCCTGTAAAACTTTTGCTAAATCTTTTTGCTTAACCCATTGACCAGGAAGCCGTGGAGTTCCATTAAGATTTAAAAAATGTTGACGAGTGCCTTCAAATTCTTTGAGCTGTTCATTAACTGAAGATTGACGAATCGCCTCACCAAAAATTAAAGAGTGGCCTTTTTCTGCAAATTGGATTGCCGGAGCCATTACATCAATACGCGACATTGTACCAAATTCCGTCAAAGCCTTTGTTAAACCTTTAACAACACCCGGGACACCAATGCTAGGGTAGCCATACCTTTTTTTAGGTGCATTTTCATAATCATAATCATTGGGAGCAGAGGTCGTTGCATCAATACCATGATAACCAGTCTCTGGGGAATAAATTAAAATTTGCGTTCTACCACCAATGCCACTCATTGAAGGCTCTACAACTGCCAAGGTAAATGCAGCTGCCACAGCAGCATCAATCGCATTCCCATTTTGAGCTAACATTATTGCACCCGCTTTTGTAGCTAGTGGATGGGCAGCAACAACAATTCCTTTATTAGAATGTTCAACTTTATGTAATGATTCAGCATAAAATCCATCTGCTTTTTTTATAGGCTGCGAACAGCTCCATAAAAGTATAAGTACAAAAAATAGTATTTTTTTATTCATTATATTAAATCCTTTAAAGAATCAATCATTCCTCCATCTCCAAATCTAATTAAATCTGTTGTTGCAATACCATACTCCTTCTGGGTCCTATCTATTTCAGATATTGCATCTTTATCAGAGAATGTCACTGTTAGTAAATTTATCCCAACAAACTTTGACTGTTTAAAATTTTTCATTAAGTCTAAATGGAGTTGCATAACTTCTCCCATTGAAGACATTGGATAATCGGTTACGTCTAAAGGTCTCCCAGGGTCATGAGTCATCAACATATAGTCTGGCATCGCTCCGTGAAGAAGACCCAGTGTTACACCCGCATAATATTGATTGGTCAGCGAACCTTGCCCCTCGACAATCACCAACTCTGTGTCGGAAGGAACTTCATCGATAAGTTTTTCAATCTCTCCAGCCATAAAATCTGCTTTTACCGCATCAATAGGAACACCAGTCCCGCTGAGTAAAATCCCGGTTTGACCCGTACCAATAAATTCCACCTTTTTACCTCTGCTACTTAATCTTTTAGCTACTTCCCAAGCTGTTGTCATCTTTCCAGAGTCACAATCAGTCCCGACAATGAGGAGCACCGGAATTTGACGATCTCTCCATGAACCTTTGGGAAAGTTAGCTGGGTGTGGAGGTTTACGAAGATCAGTTAGAATTACATTATTTTTTACCGCCAATTCTCTAATTTCTTCATCATCATTTAATAGATGATGCATGCCGTTTATTATATTACAGTCAAACTCAATTGCTTTAATTATCTCTCCTCGAAACTCATCACTTATAAATCCACCCTGAGAAGCACTTCCAATAACCAGAGTGTCTGGATTTCTAGATAAACAAGAATCAAAACTTTCAACTACTGGAATATCTCCACCATATCCTAATTCAGACTGAGCGGTCTCACCCACTTTTGTATTATCAATAATTCCCACTACCTCATCTGTCCGATAGCGAATCAACATATTCCCAGTTTTATTTTTGACATAGTTAAATGCACCATGACATAAAAT
>Ga0209403_10003894_pt1 | contig 16565 bp, 17 predicted proteins | sample ArcticOcean_MG_C_8_FD_187440 | JGI IMG/M metagenome (GOLD analysis project Ga0209403, IMG submission 187440) | Marine microbial communities from western Arctic Ocean - ArcticOcean_MG_CB11_86 (SPAdes) (version 2) | ecosystem: Environmental > Aquatic > Marine > Oceanic | place: Arctic Ocean... | reverse complement strand
AAGAGTACGGCCACACCAGCGGCAACCCCAAGTGCCAGGACTGCATGGTCCACTCCGGTTATGAACCTACCGCCGTTAATGCAACCTTCGGCTCCTTGAGCGGTTTCAAAGACACCGTGGTCGCAACCATCTCCGGCAAGCTGTAGCATTTACCAATGAACGAAGAACAGAATTTGCAAGATTGGGTCCCTGAGTTGAGCGAGGAGCTATCCCTTGCTCATGTTATCGACCTTGCGTTTGACTACCGTGGAGACGTGACTGTCGTTAAGCACGACGGCTCTGAAGCGGTTGGCTACCTGTTCAACAGAAACGCCAACGGGACAACGCCAGCCATCAGCCTGATGGCTCCCGGCGGCGTGGAGCAACCCTTGTCGATACCATATGCAGACATAGCCAACGTCAAGTTCACCGGTAGAGACACGGCTGCGGGCAAGTCCTATGCCGCCTATCAAGACAGTAAGCAAAAAGAGCAAGCGTCAAACGCTGGCTCTGACCAGTAACCTCATCCGTACAGCACTCTTCCTCAACGGAGCGCAACCATGACCCAACCCGCCAGCCAAGGTCTGGAACCACCAGTGCTGCTGGTCGTCGCGCCAACGTGGCGAGAGCTAGGCGGTCTACAGCCCGGCAGGATGGGGTTCGCCCAGGTTGCGGAGGTAGGCATAGGCCATACCGCCGTTGCTGCATTCACAAGGCTCTTAGACCAGGGGCTCCCGCAACTGGTCATCTCGCTGGGGTTCGCCGGGGCCGTCGCAGGAGGAGTCCCCAGTGGTTCGATAGTAGTCTGTACAAGCTTCGTCTCCGCTGTAAACGATGCGGACGCTCCCATTGAAGCCGACGTGAAAATTGCTGGCATAGCAAAGGGCCTGATGCCCAACGCTCTTGCAGGCGCGCTGCTCACCGTACCCACTCCCCTGCTCACGCCTGGAGAAAAGCTCCTGGCTGGCGCTCAAACAGGTGCCGTCGTGGTGGACATGGAGGGCTATGGCATGGCCAAGGCAGCGCAAGAACATGGCGTGGAGTTCTTGGGATTGCGAGCGGTGCTGGACACCGTGGACCTTCGCCTGCCTCAATTCGTCGCTGACATCATCGCTGACGGTGGCCGCAACGAGTGGCGACACTCGCTGCGCGCCTTAGCCAAACGGCCCTATCTGGCGCCCCAGGTCATAAGCCTTGCCCTGCTCTCCAGGCGCGCCAAGAAAACCCTCACCCAAGCCCTTCTCGACACGCGGCCCGGCATAGGGAGTTATCTCTCTGATCAATCGGGCCAAGGCGTATGAAGCGAGTCATGCTTACCGGGGCCTCCGGTTTCATTGGAAGCCATGTGGCCACCGCGCTGCTCGACTCCGGGTATGAGGTGCGGGCTTTGGTCAGGCCAGGCTCCACCCTACCGTTCATCAACCCTGCGCTTGAAGCTGTCTCCGGCGATATTTTGGACGCGGATTCGGTAGCCAAAGCCGTTGAAGGGTGTGACGCCGTCATTCACACCGCGGCCCTCTACACCTTCTGGACGCCACGGCCAAAGCTGATGTACGACGTCAACGTAGGCGGAACGCGCACCGTGCTGGACGCGGCGATACGACGTGGCGTGGAGCGCATCGTGTACACCAGTACGGTGTCCACAGTGAAGTTGTACACGGACGGACGGCTCGCTGACGAAACGCTGGACGCGGAGCCCTCTGACCTTGCAGGCCACTACAAGCGCTCCAAATTTCAAGCTGAAATGGAAGCTCGCCGCTACGCCAGTGAAGGAGCCCCTATCGTGATTGTGAACCCAACATTTCCGGTAGGCCCGCGTGACATGAAACCGTCTCCCACCGGACAAACAATAGTGGACTTCCTACGGCGGGCCTTCCCCGCTTTCGTGGACACCGGCATCAACGTTGTGGATGTCAGAGACGTCGCAAAGGGTCACGTGCTCGCCCTGGAGCGAGGCACGCCCGGACAGCGTTATCTACTGGGCAGTGCACAAGGCAACATGACCCTGCGTGAACTCCTGGGCCTACTCTCTGAGGTTACTGGCCTGCCTGCACCAAACCGGCGCGTTCCATGGTGGTTGGCCCTCACCGCCGCATACATAGACCACTTCATTGAGGGAATGCTATTGCGCCGCCAGCCGCGTATACCACTGGAGGGTACAAAGCACGCGCGCAAGGTGATGTGGGTAGACCCATCCAAAGCCATTAGGGAGCTTGGGTTGCCGCAAAGTCCAGTCAAGGACGCGCTCCGTAAAGCGGTGGAGTGGTATATTTCCACAGGATACGTGGACAAATCCGTACCACCGACAGCTTAATTAGCGCAAAGGAGAATACCCATGAGTGTCGATTTTAGCGATATAAATTACCTAGCCGTCATCGTCGCAGCCGTGGCGAGCTTCGCGTTGGGAGCTGGTTGGTACGGCGTGTTTGCGAAGCCTTGGATGGAGGAGACGGGCATGACGCCTGAGATGGCCGCCGGAAGGGGTGCCGCTGCCACACGGGGTTACGTGACTGCGGGCGTGAGTTGGGTCATTGCCGCGCTGGCCCTGTCCATGCTTGTCCAGCTTACGGGCGCAGATGGCGTTGTGGATGGTCTATGGCTTGGGCTTATCGCGGGTATAGGACTGGTGGCAGCGTCCCAGGCCCCTCATTTCAGTTTTGAGGTCAAATCATTAAGGCTCTTTATGATTGATGAGGGCTATCCTGTGACCGCACTGGCAGTAACAGGTATCATTCTTGGCGTTTGGCAGTAGCTAACATTCCAGGCATTGGTCGTGGAGCAAGGTATGTCCGGGAGCACAGAACCAATGCCGACCTCCGCCCTTGAAGGCAACGTTGCCGAGTCACTGCGTCGTACTCAGGCATATTTTCTATCTACCCAGCACGCTGACGGCTACTGGTGGGGTGAGTTGGAATCCAACCCCACCATGGAAGCCGAGTATCTCCTGCTGACGTACTACCTTGATTCGGATGAGGGGGAGCGATTGCCCCTCATTGTCAAAGACATCCAGCGGAGACAGCGGGAAGATGGCTCCTGGGGCATGTATTACGGCGCGCCAGGAGATCTCAGCACCTCGGTTGAGTGTTATTTTGCGCTGAAGCTCATGGGCGTCTCACCAGATGAACCCGCCATGCGGCGCGCTCGTGAGTTCATTCTCAGCAAGGGCGGCGTGGAGCAGACCAGAGTCTTCACCAAGATCTGGTTCTCGCTACTCGGTGAGTGGGACTGGGGTGGCGTGCCGTTTTTGCCACCTGAGTTGATGCTTCTCCCCAACCGTATTCCGTTCAACATCTACCAGTTTGCGATGTGGTCGCGCACAACCATTGTGCCAATGTCTGTGCTGCTCTCTGCTAGGCCAATACATCCCGTTGCCGAAGAGGCGACTATTGATGAGTTGTATGTGAATGGCAGGGAAAACGCCGACTACTCAATGCCAACGCCTTCTGGATTAGGCATAGAACGCCTCATGTACACAGGAGACCGCATTCTCCGGTTCTCCAACCTGCTGCCGTGGAACCCTGGCCGTGGGCGTGCGTTGAGGATGGCAGAGAAGTGGATTGTGAATCGCCAGGAGCAAGACGGCAGTTGGGGTGGGATTCAGCCACCGTGGGTCTACAGTCTCATGGCCCTAAACGAGTTGGGGTATTCCAACTCACATGAGGTCATCAAAAAAGGCATGAGCGGATTCGAACTCTATGGAATCGAATCAGAAGACACATGGAGATTGCAGGCATCTATGTCACCGCTGTGGGATACGTGCCTCTCAATAAACGCGCTGATCGACTCCGGACTCGACCCAAATCATGCGTCGATTGTCCGAGCCGCTGACTATCTGCTTGATCGACAGGCCAAATCGCCGGGGGACTGGCAGGTAAAGGCCGGGGACGTGGAGCCGGGTGGCTGGGCGTTTGAGTTCAACAATGAGACTTATCCCGATACTGATGACGCCGCAGAAGTTCTCCTTGCTATTGGCGCTGCCGGCGTCACCGATGATGGCAGGAGAGATGATGCGATCAAGCGCGGCGTGAACTGGCTGCTGGCCATGCAGAGCAAAAACGGTGGCTGGGGCGCCTACGACAAGGACAACACAAACACCCTTGTGACCAAGATGCCGTTCTTCGACTTTGGGGAAACGATTGATCCTCCCAGCGTTGACGTGACTGCCCATATCGTAGAAATGATTGCAAAGCTCCGTTTCCCAACGGATACACCGGAAGTTGAGCATGCAATTAAATACATCTGGGAAGAGCAGGAAGAAGACGGATGCTGGTTTGGCCGATGGGGGGTCAACTACGTCTACGGAACGGCAGCGGTGCTGCCGGCGCTAGAGTCCCTGGGAATCGATCATGAAGATCCTCGGATTCAGCTAGCTGCTGATTGGTTGGAACGGCATCAAAACAGCGATGGCGGATGGGGCGAATCTTGCGCTTCGTACGCAAATCCAGCGCTTCGTGGTCAAGGAGTGAGCACTCCCTCACAAACCGCGTGGGCTTTGATAGGCCTGATATCCACAGGCAGAGTTGATGGGGCATCAGCCAGAATGGGGGTGGAATATCTGCTTCAAACTCAGTTGGCGGATGGCTCGTGGAACGAGGACGATTACACTGGGACTGGCTTCCCGGGATACGGGATTGGGGAGCGGAAATTTACCGGTCTTGAGACAGAAGATCATGAATTGATACCAGAAGAACTGCCCGCGGGCTTCATGATTAAGTATCATATGTACAGAATATACTGGCCCCTATTGGCGCTTGGACGGTACAGAGCGACCCTTTTATCAGGTGAATAACATGCACTTGTTAGATACTTTTGGGAGGGTGCTTTGAGTACGAGGAATATGTTGCAAAGCAATATCTCGCATGCTAACGTACCGCCGGGATTTGACGCCTTTTTCAAGGCTGAAACAGGGTCTGCGAAGAGGACATAACTTGAGGACATTCTCAGAGACCGTCACGGTCGAAACGGATCGCGCTCCAGCTTTCGTCGATATCACTCAAAAGGTGACCGACGTAGTTGAACGTTCCGAGATCGAAAATGGTTTCGTTGTTATTTTCAGCAAACACACCACAGCCGCGATCAAAATCAATGAGGCCGAGCCTCTTTTACTCAAGGACATGGAATGCTTCCTTGAGAGGCTCGCCCCCAAAGAGTCCTACTACGGACACAATGATTTCGCCATTCGAACTGTGCATATGCATGAGGACGAATGCCCCAACGGTCACGCCCACTGTCAGCACTTGATGCTGTCCACAAGCGAGCAAGTGCCGCTCATTGAAGGCAAGATGCCGTTTGGCGAGTGGCAGCGAATCTTCCTCGTCGAGCTTGACGTGGAGATGGTTGAACTGCCAAAGAACCGCGGCGTGGTTGTCCAGGTTCTAGGCGTCTGATTTTCTCGAGTTCTCCACTACCCGGAGAGCTTGAGAATAGGTTTGCGGCGCATTGAGCAAGGCAAATCGCCCCAGCGTTCTGCCTTTCACGCCCTCTGTTTCCTCAGAAGCAGAGGCGTTTGCCGTTTGCGAGCGGCTGACCAAAGATCACTATGAGAACTTCTCTGTGGCCACTCGGCTCATGCCGGACGAGCTGCAGAAGCACTTCTACTCGATCTACGCCTTCTGCCGTGGGGTGGATGATCTCGGCGACGAATTTGAAGGAGACCGGCTGGACGCTCTAAACGCGTGGGAGGCGGAGCTGGAAAGCGCGTATTCGCGCGAAGCTACGCACCCCTTCTTCATCGCCCTGCAAAGTACGATCAAGCAATTCGACATCCCTCGTGAACCGTTCCTGCGGCTCATTGAAGCGAACCGGCGTGATCAGACCATCACACGGCACCAAACGTTCGACGATGTACTTGAATACTGCACCTACTCCGCTGATCCAGTTGGCCATCTGGTGCTTTATTTGCTGAACCACAAGGAGCCTCAGCTCCACGAACTATCAAACTTCACCTGCACCGCCCTACAACTAGCCAACTTCTGGCAAGACGTGTCCCGCGACTACGACATGGGCCGTATTTATATTCCTCAGGAGACTCTTGATCAATTCGGCGTGAGTGAATCAGACATTGCCGCAAAAACTCCAACGAGAGCATTCAAAGCGGCGATAAAGTTTGAGGTCGATCGGGCACGCGACTACTTCATTCGAGGTCTCCCGCTAATAGACCATATCGAGGGCAAAGCCAAAATCGACATCGCTCTTTTCTCTGCTGGAGGAATATCGGTCCTCAACAAGATTGAGCAGCAGGACTATGACGTACTCACCAGTCGCCCAAAACTCTCAAAATTTGAGAAGGTAAGGATGCTCGCGAGCACGTACATCCGAGCTAAGCTTGGATTTCACCCACTTAGCAAGGCGATGCGTAATTGAGTACGGCCACGAATCCGTCGATTCGGCCCCCGTTTGGAGGCCCCACCAGCGATACCGCTGATGCCTACTCAACCTGCCAGATCATCACCAAGGCAGGCGCAAAGAACTTCTACTACGCCTTCCTCACGCTCCCGAAAGAGAAGCGACAGGCCATTTACGCTGCTTACGCGTTTTGCAGGATCACCGATGACATATCAGATGACCTGGTCGGCGATGAGCGCGAACAGGGGCTGTCTGATCTCCGCAAGGCGCTGGATAGCGCCTATTCAAATAGTCCAGACGGCGCTGTGTTTGTTGCCCTCGGTGACGCTGCAGATCAATTCCACATCCCAAAGTCTTACTTCGAAGACGTCATCAAGGGCGTCGAGATGGATCTCACCAAGAGCCGTTATGAGACGTTTGAGGAACTACGCGAGTACTGCTACCACGTGGCAAGCGTTGTTGGGCTAATCTGCGTTGAGGTGTTTGGCTACTCAGACGATCGCACGGTGGCGTCGGCAGTTGACCTGGGAATAGCAATGCAACTGACCAACATCATGCGTGATGTTGGCGAAGATGCAGAGCGCGGCCGCATCTATCTTCCATTAGAAGACCTTCGCCGATTTGGCTATACCGAAGAGCAGCTACTGGCCGGTGAGTGGAATGAGAACTTCCATGAGTTGATGAAATTTCAGGCGGAGCGTGCCCACGATTACTTCGACCGCGGTACGCGTCTGTTCAATCTGCTTGATCGGCGCTCGAGAGCCTGTCCTCAGACACTGGCATCGGTCTACAGCAAGATACTGAACAAGATGGAACACGAGCAGTTCCCTGTGTTTGAAAAGCGGGTTGGCATTAGCAAGTTCTCCAAGCTGGCCATGGTTGCCCGGCTGTGGATCATGAGCCGAATCCCCCGGCCCGTCTAGCGGTAACTCAATCAGCTTGTGATATCTCCCGATGCACCCACAGTAGTGATAGTTGGCGGCGGCATTGCCGGTCTAGCCGCCTCTGTTAGATGTACCCGAATAGGACTCAACGTCCAGCTATTTGAGAAGCGGGCCTATCTGGGTGGACGAGCTTTCTCATTCACAGATCGTGAGACGAACGTCGAGATAGACAACGGTCAGCACATCTATCTGGGTGCGTGCACGGCGTTCCGTGACTACCTGTCCGATATCGATGCGGTGGGATCGGTGCATGAGCAAGACCAGCTCAAACTGCCAGTTCAACGAGACGGCGTGATGAGCACGCTTGAGTGGTCAAGCATTCCGGCCGCTGGCATGCTGCCTTCACTTCTTCGATACAAGCACCTGAGCTGGGCCGACAAGTTTCGAGTAATCCGGGGAATGGTGGCGATGAAGTTCGTGTATCTCGCCCGGGACGGAGATGAACTCGACAAGATCACGTTGCGGAGTTGGCTTGAGGCACGCGGTCAGACGGCCGCTGCAATCGATAATCTCTGGAACCTGATCGTGCTGCCGTCTCTGAACGACAATATTGGCGATATCAGCGCGCATGCCGGAATCATGCTCTTTCAGACTGCCCTGATGGGAAGCGGGGATGATGCCAAGATCGGCTACTCACGCGTCGCCTTATCTCGGCTGGCGGGAGAGCATGCGCGCGAGTATTTGGAGACTCAGGGACAGACGATTCAGATCGAATCGGGCATTTCAAGCCTTACTTCGGCCGATGGACGTATCACCGGTGTGACCACTCTGGATGGCAGGGAAATTGAAGCTGATGCGGTTGTGCTCGCAGTGCAAAATACCGATGTCAAACGTCTGCTGCCCGAGGAGTTTGCCGACGAATCATTCGCGGATGACGCAGAGGCACTGGGAACGACTCCGATTGTAGGCATACACATCTGGTATGACCGCCAGATCATGACAGAGGCGTTCCAGGCGGTCTTAAATAGCCCGTTGCAGTTCCTATTCAACGTTTCAGAGATGCAGACCGGCGCTGATGATGTTGGCGGAGAAGCCGGTCAGCACATCGTTATCTCGCTGAGTGGCGCGTGGGAGTGGGCCAAACTCGATCGCACACAGCTTCGTGAACGATTCGTGGCTGAGATGGCGATGGCGTTTCCTCTGGCGGGTCAGGCTGAGGTTGTCCGGTTCGTTTCGGTCAAGCAGGTCAACGCTACTTTCCGGGTAACGCCCGGTTCGATGGTACACAGGGCATCGCAGCGAACAGACGTTCCGAATCTATACCTCGCAGGCGACTGGACCAATACCGACTGGCCGTCAACTATGGAGAGCGCAGTGAGAAGCGGCAATCTGGCGGCTGAGGCCATAGCGAAGCAGTTCCACTACAGGTCGGTCTCATCATGAAGGTGCTTGTACTGGCTCCGTTTAGCCGAGATGGAATTGCGCTGCTCAACACGTTCGGGTCGGTGACTCATGAAGATTGGCGAGACACGGATGTGATGTGGGATCCGGTGGAACTTGGAGAGCGTGCAAGTCGCGAAAGCTTCGAGGCAATCATCGTCGAGCGCGATTTTCTATTTGACGAGACGTTTTCGGCAGCGCCCAATCTCAAAGTGGCTGGAATTACACGCGCTGGCGTGAACCAGATAGATGTGGATGCAGCAACAGACGCTGGAGTGATCGTCCTCAACACTCCCGGCCGGAACGCCAACGGTGTGGCCGAACTGGCTATTGGACTGATGTTCGCCGTCGCAAGACGCATCGCGGAATCAGACAGATATATACGTTCGGGATCATGGGAGTCCCCAACTGCCCCATATATTGATCTTCGGGGCATGGAACTTGCCGGCAGGGCATTGGGCATTGTCGGATTCGGTGCCATTGGGCGACGGGTCGCGCAAATTGCACATGCGCTGGGAATGACAGTGATCGCCCATGATCCGTTCGTGGACCACCCCGGCGATGACTACGGCTATGTGGAACTGACGCCGTTGGATCAGTTGCTTGCGTCATCTGATCTGGTGACGCTGCACTCCCCTCCTACCGAAGATGGCACGCCAATGCTTCGCGCGGACCAACTGGGCGGCATGAAGCGCGGCGCATTGCTCATCAACACAGCATCGGCCGAGCTAGTCGACACCAAGGCACTTGCTGAGGCACTCAAGTCACGGCATTTGGCAGGCGCCGGATACGACATTTTTGAGACGACGCCGATTGAGCCAAATCATCCGCTCTCGACGTTGGACAACGTGGTGCTGACGCCACACATAGGCGGAGCGACGGACGAATCGGTGGAGCGCCACTCAAAGATGATCGCGGAAGACTTGCGCGGAATCGCGTCCGGTGAGTTGCCAACGCACATCGTCAATCCTGAAGTTTGGGAGCAGCGGCGTGTCTGACGGCCGACCGAACGACCGATATTTGCTCTGTATTGATCTCGGCTCATCTTCCGTCAAGATCGCGGTATGCACTTCAGGTGGCGATATCGCTGGCAGAGCGGCCATGTCTTCGGTATTCGAAACGTCGAAGTTAGATGGCGACCTGGGTATGCGCTACAACTCTGGCGAAATGCTGCGCCGGGTATCGGAGTGCGCCGTATCCGCAATCGAAAACTCAGGCATCGATGCAAGCCAAATCGCTGGCTGCGCGATCACGTCTCAGCGACAGGGGCTGGCAGTACTGGACTCCGATGGTTCCCCGCTGTTGGTGAGTCCGAACCGAGACCTCAGAGGCGTGTTTCAGGGTGCTGCAATAGACGAGCGCATCGGTGATCTGGTCTGGCATGAGACTGCGCATCTGCCCTCATATCTTGGTGCCTGGGCAAAGTTGCAGTGGCTATCAGGAGAACAACCTGATTTGTTGCAGCGCGCTGCACACGCGATCACGCTCAGCGACTGGCTGGTAGCCGAGATGACCGGGTCCGTTGCCATCGACGCAACTAACGGTGTTGAATCAGCTCTGGTAAACGTTGATTCAGGGAAATACTCTAACGCGCTGGCTGGTGAGTTTTCTTTTGATGTAAATGGCGACGTAGTCGTCACGAGATCAGGCTCGATCTCTGGAGAACTAACTGACGACTTCGCCAACGTCCTTGGCGTTATACCTGGATTGCCCGTCGTCAACTGCGGGCCAGACACTCAGGTTGCGCTTGTTGGTCTAGATTGCGCGTCACCGGGCGATACCGCCATAGTGGCTGGCTGGAGTTGCGTACTGCAGCGCGTCACACCAACTGCCGTGCGAGATCCCGAACACCGCATGTGGACCGGCCGCCATGTGTTGCCCGATCACTGGGTGCTAGAGAGCAACGCCAGCGTGATGGGCGGGGCGTACGAATGGCTCACTAGCCTGCTCTATGCTGATGACACTTCCGCCGACAGAATGAATGAGTTCGACGAGCGTCTCCGGAATTCAAATTCGCTCCCAACTCAAGCCTCCGTGCACCTCATACCGCCACTGGTCGATATCTCCAATCCCGGATTGCAATTCGGTGGAATCGGATTCCCCGTGCCCCTCGCGCTAGACACTCCTGACCGTCTGGACGTTATTCGAGCGTCGTTGCATGGATTTGGGTTTGCGATCAGAGCGAATATCGAGAGGCTAGACGGCGCCGTGGGTAGATCGGACTCAATGCTGAATATTGGTGGCGGGATGACTCGCACTTCATATTTCGCATCCACGCTGTCGACCATTCTTGGTGAGCCGCTGCGGATCGGGTCGCCGGACGCCAGTCTAGTGGGTGCGGCTCGCATGGCAGGGGATGCGCTTGGAATAGGCTCAGGCGCTGCTATCGATAAGTTCACCATTGCCGAACCTGATGACACGCTCACCTCAGATTTCAACTATCTGTATGAAGAGTGGGTTGACCGCTCTCAACGCCTTTCTGATATCCCTATCTAGGTATCATCACTTCGACTTCCCACAATAATCCCGAGATTTCCGACCAAACAATGAGCAACGATTTCCAGACCAAGCGACAAGAACTCCTCGACGCGTCAAAAGCAATGCTAGATCGCGGGCTTATAACGGGGACTGCAGGTAACGCAAGCATTCGGCTGGCGGATAACGAAGCATGGAGTGATGCAGCGAATGCAGCGTTCGTAGTCACACCATCGTCGGTGCCGTATGAGTCGTTGCAACTGGACGATCTGGTTGTGGTCAACTCAGATATTGAGCCCCTGAACGGGGAATCGATTCCGTCCAGCGAGTCTCTGCTGCACCACGCCATCTACACGGCAAGACCAGATGTCCAGGCGATCATGCACACGCACTCCACCTTCGCCACAGTCTCGGGCATCGCCAACAAATCCATTCGCCCCGTCATAGACGAGGTTGTCGTCTACGTTGGCGGTTCGGTTGATGTTGCTGAGTACGGGGAACCGGGATCAGACGAACTGGCCGAATACGCCGTAGTGGCGCTGGCCGAGAAGGCCGCATGCCTGTTGCCGCACCACGGCATGTGTGCGGTTGGCTCCTCGGCATCGAAAGCATTGGAGATATGCACTCTGGTTGAAAAGGCCGCCCAGATATACTTCTATGCTGAACTCTGGAACGGCGTGGTGGAGTTGCCTCCCGACGCTATTGAGCGCGAGCGGGCCATCTACAGGATGCGATCTGGGTTTGACGTTTAGTCTGGTTCGTCTAGTTGATTCAGACTCATACAACCCATAAAAGATTTTAGGAGTAGCCAGTGCCGGGAGTTCCCGCATTCATTCTTCGGCGTTTGTACGTCAAAGGAAGCCTTCACAATCGTAATGACGGCTGGGGGTTCAAACTCAAGAACACCCTTGGCTCCGGCTATGCCAAAGGCCTGATTCCAGTGACCGTGGATGGCACTGAGATCGCTCTCGATCACTCGTTCTTCGATAACGAAGGTGAGGAGACCTCTTTCACCGCGGTCACAGATGAGAACACGTTTGGTCTCAAGTTGAACCGGGATATATTGATCTACTTCAAGGCTGATCAGTTGAAATCAGGCGACCGCAAGATTGCGATGGGCTTTATCGTGCCCGGGCTTGGGACTCTAAAGTTCGATTTCAACGACGAGGTTGGTTCAGGCGAAGAGGTTGCCTGATATCCCATCTCGAGTAGCGATTACGGGTGCCTGTGGGTTCTTCGGCCGGCACCTGATTGAGCGTCTCATTCAAATCGACGGGATTGAGCGAATCGTCGCGACTGATGTCCGTGGATCAATCCTTCCCCATCACGAAAAGATTAAGTTTGTTCAGCGTGACGTTCGGGAGTCTCACGATGACCTCTACTCAATGCACGACGTTGAGGTTATTTTCCATCTCGCCTATATCGTCCGCCCACCAAGGCGTCCGCTGGAGGCCAGAACAGTCAACGTAGGTGCAACGGCTAGGTTACTCAAAACCTGCACAGACCTTGGGATACGACGTTTCATCTACCCGAGTAGTACCACCGTATACGGAGCAAGGGAGGAAAACGATCATCTTTTCTCCGAGAGTGAAGCACCTCGTCCACTACCTGGATTTAATTACTCGGTAGATAAAGTTGCAGCTGAGAAGCTGATCCAAGATTGGAGTGCGGACAACCCGGATGCTACGACGATCATCTACCGCGGTTGCCCCGTAATCGGCGCCAATTCGGAGAACTTCATTCTCAACACGTTGAAGATGAAGTTTCTGCCGTTGCCTGCATTCAAGAATCCGCAAATGCAGTTTCTGCATATCGATGATCAGACATCGGCGTTTGAACTTGCGCTCACCGCAGATAAATCTGGGCTCTACAATCTGGCCGGAACTGATTCGATCGACTGGCGCAGCATGGCGTCGCTATTCGGAAACATTTCCATCCCGGTTCCCGCAATGCTACTGAGGGCTATGACAATGGGGACGTGGGCGGCGCGTATCCAGAGTAAGTCACCTGCCAGTGGCATCAATTTTATTTCGTACCGATGGAGCGCAGATATCGAACTCGCTGAAAAAGAACTCGGCTGGCGACCAAAATACAGTTCCAAACAGGCTCTAATGGCGGCAAAATAGGTTTATGGCACAACAATCTTCATCGACACTCCCTGTAATCATCGACGCAGACCCCGGTGTTGACGACTTCCTGGCAATTGCCATGGCGGTTGCCAGTCCGGCGATCGATCTACTTGGTATTGCAACGGTTGGCGGCAACTCACCGCTGGAAAACACCACGCCCAATGCGCTGAAAACGCTTCATGCGCTGGGAGCCGACGAAGTTGAGGTTGCGAGCGGAGTGAATGCGGCGCTGACTCGGCCATTTCAATTCGCTGCCGGGTTCCACGGCCCAACAGGGCTATCGATGGAACTTCCCTTGCCTGATCGATCACTCGCATCAACCGATGCCATTGAGTGGATGGCGAAGAAGCTTACCGATGCATCGGAACAGATCACCCTCCTCCCGATTGGCCCGCTGACCAACATAGCACTGCTTCTGGAGCGGCATCCTGAAGTGGCAAGCTCTATCAAGGAGATGGTGGTGATGGGAGGTGCCGTCGATGGCCCCGGAAACCGCACGCCCGATGCCGAATTCAACACCTGGAATGACCCGGAAGCGGCTCAGCAGGTGTTTGAGTCAGGCATTCCGATTACCCTCGTGAGTCTGGACGTGTGCAATCTGGTCACACTGACGCGCCCTGACGTTAGCGACAGCCAGACGCCAAGTGGAGCGATGATGAGAGCGTGGTTTGAATCCCACATGGATCGCGAAGTATTCCAACTTTGCGACCCGCTTGCCATGGCAGTGGCCCTTGATCGGTCTATCGTCGACATTGAGATCGCAGGAGTCTCAGTGGATTGTTCAGATGATCCCTCACGTGGCAACACGTTCAGAGACACCGACGGTCCTCAAGTGGGCGTCGCAACACATGTGGACACAACTCGGGCACGGAAGGTAATTACCGACCTAGTTCTATGAAAACTCGCTCTTGAACTCACACTTCACTCATCTATGCTTATGTAGGCGATCGATACAATCATCGTTTCTATCCAAATAATCACACCGTTTTACGAGCCTGGGAAGCGTTGGCCTACAACCTTTGTCTACCGCAAAAACTTTCGGAAAAGTCGAACAGGAACTACTGAATCTAATTCAGTCAGAATTTCCTCTCGTAGAGGAGCCCTACGAGGCAATAGCCGAACGGTTGGGCACCTCCGAAGAACACATCATGGAGCTGATGACAGACCTGAAGAAGCGAAACGTGGTCCGCCAGGTCAGTTCCATATATGACACGCGCCGCCTCGGATACAAGTCATCGCTCGTCGCCATGAAGTTGAATGATGAAGATCTTGATCGCGGCGCGCAAATCATCAATGAACATCCCGGTGTCAGCCACAACTATGGTCGGACCGGTGATTTCAATCTCTGGTTTACGGTTGCCGTAGCGCCCGGCGTTTCCATTGATGACACGGTGGATCAGATGGGCAAAGAGACGGGTGCTCTGGGCTGGCGCATGTTGCCGACCATACAGTTCTTCAAAATTGGCGTGAATTTTGACATGGTCAACAAGCGCAGCAACGCAAAAGAGAACTACGCGGTTGCTGACCCTAAAAAGAATGTTGGCTCTGATGTTGACAAGGACTGGGACAAGGCCCAGCCTGTTTCAAAACGCGATATCGAAGTAATTCGCGAGATGCAAGAAGACTTGGAAGTAGTCTCGAGACCATTCGATGGAATGGCGGAACGGCTGGGGATGTCCGTGCAGGAGATGTTCGACTACTCCGCCGACATGGTGAAGCGAAAGTTGATGCGTCGATTCAGCGCCGTCCTCTATCACCGCCGAGCGGGTTTTAGCGCCAACGCAATGGTTGTGTGGAATGTCCCGCCAGAACGATCACAAGAAGTTGGCGACCAGATGGCGATGTCACCTCACGTGACTCACTGTTACGAGCGCCCAACTTACGATGACTGGAAATACAGTCATTACACGATGATTCACGCAACCACTGAAGAAGAGTGCCAAGAGATTGCTGTTGAGATCGCCAATGAAATTGGCATCGATGATCGGCAGCTTGTGTTCTCAACACGAGAGTACAAGAAGACTCGCGTTCGATACTTCGTCTAAAAAAAGCTCTAACACGCATCTGACCTGATACCCAACAGATCTTTTACGGGAGAAACTGACTGTGCCTGCTTACTATCCAATAAACCTTGATATCCGAAGCCGATCTTGCCAGGTTTACGGCGGAGATGGACACGAGGCAGAACGCAAAGTGCGGTACTTCCTGGAGTGCGGCGGAGATGTGACGTTCTTTGCCCCAGAAGATGAAACATCCGATGGGCTTAAAGAGCTGGCTGCCGCTGGCACCGTCAAGTGGGTGAAGCGCAAGTACCAGTCTGGCGACATTGAAGGCGCATGGATCGTCGTCATCGCTGACACATCATCTCAAGAGACCAATGAGGCGGCGGCTGAAGAAGCCCGTGAACGCAACGTTCTGATGAACGTGATGGACGTAACGCCGCTCTGCACGTTCATCGCCCCTGCAATCATCCAACGCGAAGATGTCACCGTTTCCGTCTCCACCGCGGGCACCAGTCCGGCACTGGCTCGTCGATTACGTCAGCAGATCAGCGACCACAGGTACTGCCAGTGTCTACGCTGGGCTGACGTCGGACCGATCCTCGCCGATATTCGGACAGACGTGCGTGCGCGTGAGTTGCCACTGACACCAAATAACTGGCAAGAAGTGATGACGGACGACGTGCTAGAGATGTTTGAGTCCGGTGATCCTGACCGAGCCAAGAAGATGCTTCTAACCGGCCTGGAGGCTATCGCGAAGAGAAACGCCGGGAACTAGATTCCCGACGCGTAAGTCTGAGCATCGAGTCAACAATGTCTAGCAACCAGACACTTCGTATTGGCACCCGTGGCAGCGACCTCGCGATGACGCAGTGCAAGACGGTCATCGATCAGCTTGCGACAGCGCATCCTGACGTCGACTACCAGCTTGTTGAGATCAACAGTCATGGTGACGCCGATCGCAGCTCCCGCCTGGATCAGATGGGCGTAGGCGTGTTCACAAAGGCTCTTGAAGACGCTCTTCTGGATGACCGCATCGACGTTGCCGTGCACAGTCTGAAAGACATCCCGGGAACAATCAGTTCAGAGTTTAAGATTGCTGTTGTTACAGAGCGCGAAGATCCTCGCGAAGTGCTCATCAATCGCTGGAACTGTGCGTTTGCGGACATGCCACAGGGCGCTCGTATTGGCACCGGAAGCCCGCGACGAACCGCGCAGATGCTGAATCAACGGCCGGACATCGTCATCAGTGAGATTCGTGGCAACGTGCCAACTCGCATTGAGAAGGCTCTGGCGGGCAAAGCCAGTGGATT
>Ga0209403_10003893_pt1 | contig 16575 bp, 12 predicted proteins | sample ArcticOcean_MG_C_8_FD_187440 | JGI IMG/M metagenome (GOLD analysis project Ga0209403, IMG submission 187440) | Marine microbial communities from western Arctic Ocean - ArcticOcean_MG_CB11_86 (SPAdes) (version 2) | ecosystem: Environmental > Aquatic > Marine > Oceanic | place: Arctic Ocean... | reverse complement strand
ACTCGGGAAGCGACTGGCGCAGCGGGGCCGCAAGAAGTGGTGGGCGTTCGAAGGGTTCTCTCGCGTCGACTGTTGCCTGATCAGCGAGACGGCCGTGCTCTTCGTTGAGGGCCAAGGGGCCGAACCGGCGTCGCCGTCGACGGTGTGGTTCCCCCAACGTAGCCGGTTGTGGCGCAACGTCGAAGCGGCGCAGGAGCTTGCCGGGGACAGACAGTTCGGGGTGATGTTGGCGGTCGAGAGCGAAGCCGACGGCGCTGCCGCGCTGGCCCACGCGGCAGACACGTTGGTGGGGAGCTTCCCGCACCTTGAGGGCGAACGTCGAGCCGAGCTGTCCACCCATTTGCTCGGTTTTGTGACATGGCCAGATGTTGTTCGGACGTTCGACGTGCCGCCTGACTCTGTCGTCTAGCAGATGGCGAGGCCCCACGAGCCGCAAGAGCGGTTACTGGATTCCCTCCAGAAACCGGTCTCGGAGTGCCTCGCGGTCGACCCGGTCGCCGCGCAGATACACATCAGCAATGCGGCGTGTGTTCGTGATGTCCGCGAGGGGGTTGGCGTCGAGCACCACAAAAGAGGCGCTCTTCCCAGCGGCGACTCCGCCTAGGTCATCGAGGCGCAGCAACTGTGCGTTCACCCGCGTGGCGGCCATGATGGCCTCCATGGGGCTGAGCCCACACGACACCATGTCCCGCAGTTCGGTGTGTGTGGTCCACGCCACGCTCGTCCCTGAGTCAGTCCCCATGCCGATCACCATGCCCGCCTCGCGGTTCCGCGAGAGGTTTCGGCATTGCAGCTCGAACAGTTCGCCGGGGCCCTCGACGGCCAGCCGCTCGGCGTGCGCGCGAAGCGCCTCCACCTCGAACGGCGGCAGCGTCTCGGCGAGCCACGGCAGGTCGGCGAGCGTCACTGGCGATCCTGGCAGGTTGGGGGTGGACCAGACGCCGACCCGCTGTCGCACGAGTGCCAGGTACTCGTCGTCGACATCGCGGTCACGCACCGTGTGGGCGAATCCGTCGATGCCGGCTCGAAGAAGCTCTTTCGCGTCTTCGAGGGCGCTCGTGGTCCCCACGTGGGCTACCACCCGCATGTTCCGGGCATGCGCGTCGTTGATGATCGCCCGGTAGACCTCGGGCGCCAGTTTCGGCACCCTCCCCCCGCGATCGTCGACCCAAATCTTGACCAGTTCCACGCCGTGGGACTGCAGCTCACGGACTGCCGTCTGTCCCTCGACTGGGCTGCGTGCTCCGCGCGGAATGCCAAGGCGGTACGGCTGTTGGGGACCTGCCGTCGCGGTCGCGGCGATGCCGCGTCCGGAGGTGAGGAACCGCGCCACCCCGGGGATCGGTTCGTCTCGGAGCGCGAATGCGAGCGTTTCGTCGGCCTCGAGTCCGAGGCTCATCGTGGCGGCAACGCCGTGATAGGCGAACCGTTCAAGATGCTCAACAAGGTTCGCCCGCGTGTAGTGGTCCTGATGGGTCGTGCCGGCTTTGACGTCGGTCAAGCCGATATGTTGGTGCGCATCGATCAGCGCGGGGATGACCGTCTTGCCGTGCAGGTCGACTCGGAGGGCACCGGCTGGCGCGTCCCGCTCTTCCGTACGGCCGACCCACGTGAACAGGCCGTCTTCGACCAAGAAGGCCGCGCCCGCGAGGGGCTCACCACCGGCGCCATCGATGAGGATGGCGCCCTCGAACCACGTCACCGTCGCAGCGGTGTGCGGCAGCTGCGACGCGGGGGTGCACGCCAGGGTCAGGAGTAGCAGGCCGACCGGCACACGTCGAAACGGCGGCTGGTGCGGTGTGCGCATGTCCTGCCTGGTGACCGTCAGGGTTGCTCGGCGAGGAAGCTCACTCCACGCAGCGCGGACGTGCGACTGCCCAGCTCGGCGTCGCCGGCCGGAAAGCCATTGGCTGCGAGCAGGTAGGCCAGGATGTCGGCCTTGTCGGCTCGGCTGACGCTGCGGGGATCCGCCTGCGGCATGGAGACCCGGACCCGCTCGAAGAGGTCGCCCATGGTGAGTCCATTCCAGTTCCAGGCGAACTCGCCACCGAGCAGGCCCGGTGCCATTTCAAGTCCCGCCAGATCGGACCCGTGGCACTCGGCGCAAGACGTTTCGTAGAGTGGCTCGCCACGCTGCGCCTGGGCCTCGGTGTAGATCCCGTCCCAGTTCGATCGCGCCTGGACCCTTGTACCCGCGCCGGCCAGGGTACCGCTGACACCGATCGCGGCCGCGCCGACCGTCCTGACCCCGAGGCCAACGGCGAGGGCCGTGACGACGCCGACGGCGGCCAACACGGCCGGGCTCGGGGACGTGAGCCAGCGTGGACGCTTCTTCACGGGAGACATCTTCATCACGCACGAATTCAATCATGAAGCCGCCGCGGTCGCAAACCGTCGCCGGACCGGTTGGCCCCGGACAACGACTGTGCGAGACTGCTCGCATGCTCGGGAACACCGTGGTGGGGGACAAGGAATGAGACGAGTCGCGTGGTCGCTGTTGGTCGTGCTGGCGCTGTCGTGCGGGGCCACCGAGCTGTCGGCCCAGCAGGGCGCGGTCGACGGACAGTGGACAACCTATGGTGGTGATCTGGGCAGTACGCGGTATGCGGCCCTCGACCAAATTGATGGCGACAACTTCAACGAGCTCGAGGTCGCGTGGCGATTCAGTGCGGTGAATTTCGGCCCCTCGCCAGACTTCAACTACCAGACTACGCCGCTCATGGTCGACGGAGTCTTGTATGCCACGGCCGGAAGCCGCCGCGATGTGGTGGCCCTGGACGGGGCGACGGGGGAACTCCTGTGGTTGTATCGCATCGACGAAGGTGAGCGGGCCGGCAACGCGATTCGCCGCATGTCGGGGCGCGGGGTCGGCTACTGGACCGACGGGGCGGGTGACGCGCGTATTTACGTCGTGACCATCGGCTATCAGCTTGTGGCGCTCGACGCCGGGACGGGTCGGCCGGTGCCGACGTTCGGTGTCGACGGCGTCGTCGACCTCAAGCAAGACAACGACCAGGCTATCGACCTGCTGTCTGGCGAGATCGGGTGGAACGGTGCGCCCACGGTCGCTCGCGACGTGGTCATTGTCGGGGCCGCGCACCGCGCGGGCAGCGCCCCGCCAAGCCGCGAGAACGTGAAGGGCTACATTCGCGGGTTTGACGTGCGCACCGGCGAACGACGGTGGATCTTCCACACAATCCCCACGGCCGGGGAGTACGGGCGTGACACCTGGCTAAGCGACTCGGCGGTCTACACCGGCAACACCGGCGTCTGGACCAATATGACGGTGGACCCCGAACTGGGGCTGGCCTATCTGCCCGTGGAAATTCCCACCGGCGACTACTACGGCGGACATCGCCCGGGCGACAACCTCTTTGGCGAGAGTCTGGTGGCGGTAGACGTCGAGACCGGCGAGCGTCGCTGGCACTTTCAGTTCGTGCACCATCCGATCTGGGACTACGACGTGCCCTGTCCGCCGATTCTGGTAGACATCACCGTCGATGGGCGCGAGATTCAGGCGGTGGCGCAGCCGACCAAGCAAGGCTGGGTCTACGTGTTCGATCGCCTCACCGGCGAACCGGTGTGGCCCATCGAGGAACGCCCCGTGCCGGCTGGTACCGTCCCAGGGGAGTGGTACTCGCCGACGCAGCCGTTTCCGACCAAGCCACCTCCGTTCGAACGTCAGGGCTTTCCCGTCGACGAGTTGATCGATTTCACACCCGAGCTGAAGGCCGAGGCCCTGGAGTTCGTGTCGCAGTATCGGACCGGACCGGTCTTCACGCCGCCGATCGCGGCAGGGGAGGATGGTCTGCTTGGCACGCTGTTTGTGCCGAATGGCGCCAACTGGCCGGGTGGGTCCTACGACCCCGAGACCGGCATCATGTATGTGTACTCGCACACGCTGACCCGGTCGGTCGGGCTCGTCAACCCCGATCCGGAGCGATCTGACATGGAGTACGTGAACGGCCGAGGACGGCCGTTGACCGTGCGGGGGCTCCCGCTCCTCCGGCCGCCCTGGGGGCGTATCACGGCCATCGACCTGAATGCCGGGGAGATCGTGTGGCAGGTGGCGCATGGTGACACGCCGGACCGGGTGCGGAACCATCCATCGCTACGGGGACTCGACATTCCGCGCACTGGTCGCACCGGCGGGGCCGGTGGCAGTTCCGGCGGCATTGGCACACTGACCACGCAGACGCTGGTCATCAGCGGCGAGGGCGGCACCGTCACGATGCCGTCAGGCGAACGCGGCGCCATGGTCCGCGCCTACGACAAGGCGACTGGCGAAGAACTGGGGGCCGTGCCGATACCGGCCGCGCAGACCGGGTCGCCCATGACCTACCTGCTCGATGGACGGCAGTATCTCGTGCTGGCGGTTGGTGCCGGCACCCACCCGGGCGAGCTGATCGCGTTCGCGCTGCCCTAACCGTCGGCCGCGTTCTACTCGAGGTCGGCGAACGACACGCCACGTGCTTCAAAGGCTTCGGCTGCGAGCCGCCCGGCATTGACCGCCTTGGGCCAGCCGGCATAGAAGGTCACGTGGAGGATGACCTCGGAGATTTCCTGTGGCGTGACGCCGTTCTCGTCGAGCGCCCGCCCGATGTGTGTGCGTAGCTCGCTCGTCGCATAGAGCGCTTGCGTGACGGCCACGGTCACCAAGCTCCGGTCTCGTTTTGATAGCTGAGGCCGTTCCCAGATGTCGCCGTAGAGCAGACTGTTCCGCAGTTCGCCCAGACGCGGCACCGCGGCGTAGGCCCCGCTGGCGGCGGCGGGGGTGTCCGGCTGGTTCGTCGCCGTGGGCGCGCGAGCCAACGGGCCGAGCGAGAGACCACGGTCCTCGAAGACACTGGCGGCGGTGAGCGAGGCTTGGACCCCGGTGGGCCATCCGGCATAGAAGGTGACGTGGAGGATGATCTCTGAGATTTCCTCGGGTGTGAGCCCGTTGTCGAGTCCTCGCGGCACGTGCAACTCCAACTCATCACGGACCAACGCTTGGAGCACGGCGACGGTGATGAGGCTCCGGTCTCGCTTTGAGAGCTGCGGCCGCTCCCAGATCTCGCCATAGACCAGGCTGTTGCGCAGGTCGCCAAGGTAGGGCGAACCGGCATAGAGGTTGCTGCTCGCCGGTGGAGGAGCGGCCGCGGCGGCCGGCGGGTCCGGCTCGCGCTGCGCCTCGGTTCCGGTGCACCCGGATAGTGCGGCAGTGGCGGCTAGCGCGACGAGCGCGTACGACGTGGCTCCGTGATAGATCGTCATCAGTGTTCCTTGTTGGTCCTGCTCAGCGGTTCCAGCCAACTAAAGTGGTGACGGTGCGTCCCACGCCCTGAACGGATGCGCGTCGCCGGTTATCCACCAGGTCTCCGCTGTCATCGAACGCGGCACCAGCCTCGCCCACCGCGACCTGGTCAGGAATGACGAGCACACCGATGTTCGACAGAATCGATCGCAGGTGCACGAGCCCTCGCAATCCACCCAGTCGCCCTGGCGAGGCGCTCATGAGACCGGCCACCTTACCCTGGTACGCCGCGAGCATTTGCTCACCGTCGGCGGGTCGGGACACCCAATCGATGGTGTTCTTGAGCAACGGCGAGATCGAGCTGTTGTACTCAGGAGAGGCAATGAGCAAGCCGCCGTGAGCGCGCATGATCTCCTTGAGCCTGCTGGCCTGCGGCGGCGGACCATCGGTCGCCTCCAGGTCCTGGTTGAACAGTGGCATCGGAAAGTCATTCAGGTCGAGTACAGTGACCTCCGCCCCCGCGGCTCTGGCACCCGCCGCGGCAATGTGCACCAGCTTCACATTGAACGAGTCTTTACGCGCACTTCCCGCGAAGGCGAGGATGCGTGGCTGGTCCGTCATGATGGGCGGTTCCTCCTGGTCGTCGGGTCGTGAGTCGGGGGCAGACCTCGTGAGCGTCTGATTGTCCAGCTTGGCAGTGATATTACTCGACGCCCGCTCGTGAGTTGGCACGACGGCCGCCGGCCAGCCGGGCGCGGCCTGACGGAGGGCGCTGGCAATCTACTGATAGGGGCCACTAGCATGGTGCCGTGGCCCGTATTACACTTCGGCCGTAGCTGCGGCAGGCTGAGCGATGTGTCGCGGCGCAGACACCACCGAAATGAGGATGCCATGAGTATGAAACACCTGTTCGCGTTGGGCACCATCGGCGCCATTTTTCTGGTCGGCGCCACGCCCCGAACTGCGGCAGCACAGGACTTCAGTGCCGACGACTTTGAGTACGGCTCTCGCTTTGCGTCCGACGACGACGCAACCGGTGAGATCTGGAGTGCGGCGAAGCGCAAGCTGATTGCGGGCGGCCCGCTCATTGGCGGTACCGTCCGGGCGACCGACCCGCGCACGTACTGCGCGATGGCCGCGGCCGGCTATGACTTCATCTGGGTCGAGATGCAGCACGAGGCGACGTCGTGGGAGCAAGTGGCGCGCTTCTGGCGGACCTGTCCTGGACCCGCCGTGCCCGGAGTGCGTGTGGCGTACGCCGACGAGCGCGAAATTCAGCACGCCACTGACATGGGCGCCGCCGTCATCGTGGTGCCCACGATCGATTCGGTCGAGGAGGCACAGGCGGCGGTCGACTGGACCTACTTTCCCCCGTTGGGACGTCGCAGCAATGGTGGCGGCCAGGGAGCGAGTGAAATTTGGAACGATGTGCCGGGCGGATACCGCCAGACCTGGAACGACAACGTCATTCTGTTTCTGATGATCGAGACCTTGGAAGGGGTGGAGAACGCCCGCGAGATTGCCAAGGTGCCGGGCGTCACAGGGATCTTCGCCGCGAGCGGCGACCTCGGCAACTTCTCCGGTTTCGGTGAAGGCGATGCCGAATACGAGGGGCTCATTGACGAGGTACTGGCTGCGGCCCAAGGGGCGGGCATTCATGCGTGCGCTCCGCTTCGCTGGGCGGACCGGCCGGGCTTTACGTGCTTCCAGGCGGGGACCGAAGCGTCGAATATTCGTCGTGGCGCGACGGCCGAAATTCAGCAAGCGGAGGAACGTTTCGGTAGCAGCGGTCCGGTGGCCGCTTCCGGTACCGCCGCGCTGCTGGCCAACCTGACGGCCGAGTGCGGGTCGATTACGTACGAGGCTGATTGCCACGCCGCGGTGCGGGACGCTGCGACCGGGGCCAGCTCGCTGGACGCGGCGCAGAAGGCCCAGGTCGTTCGGCGCCTGCTCGAGGTCATGGGGGCGAACCCGACCCACGCGACTCGCATACGCGAGATCGCGACGCAAGCCGGCCTGACGGTCGGCTAGCGTCGGCGGGGGGAGCCCCCGCCGACCCGAGTCCAATCACCCGGCCTGGGGCCACCTGGTCCCAGGCCGGAGTGCCGACCGTGTCACGTTTCATCCCACCGGTTCCGTCTTCTTTCACCACGCGCTGCTAGTCGGGCGAGCACCCTCGGCCGCGCCTGGGACGGCCAGATAACCATGACCCTTCCTGGAACGATTCAATCCGCCCCGTCCGGTGTCTCGGGTTTCGACACGGATACCGTGCTGAGCGCGCAGACGGCCGCGCAGCTGCGTGGCGCAGGTTTCCGTTTTTGCGTCCGCTATGTGTCGCTGGACGCCCCCGAACCCGGCGATCTCAGCCACGGCGAAGCGCTGTCCATCCTGGATGCAGGCCTCGCCTTGATGGTCGTGCAGCATGTGCGCTCCGCAGGGTGGACGCCGACCGGGGCGCTGGGGTCGGCCTACGGGGCCGCGGCCGCGACGAATGCGCGCGCCGTCGGATTCCCGGTGGGTGTTAATGTCTGGTGCGATCTGGAGGGGATTGCGTCCACACTCAGCGCCGACGTTGTGGTCAGCTACTGCAATGCCTGGTACGACGCGGTCTCTGAGTCGGGCTACGTGCCGGGTCTCTATGTGGGCGCCGCCGCGGTCTTGACCGGAGAACAGCTGTATTACGAGCTCAAGTTTCAGCACTACTGGAAGTCTGCTAGCAGTGTGCCCAATGTTGCGGTGCGGGGGTATCAGCTGATCCAGGCCGGCCCGGATACCACGGCAGACGGCGTCGAGATTGACACGGCCGCGACGCAGACAGACCGCTCGGGCGGGCAAGTGCTCTGGCTCACGCATGAGACGGTCGACTAATACGGGGCGTCGGTCCGGCCGGACGTCCAGCGGATTGCGAACGTTTGAACGCTTTGCGATCGGCGGATGACGAGCCGCTAGCCGATCACGGGCCCGCGGGTGCGCGCGACGCGAGCGCGCGTTTCCGCGACAAACCGATACGGCGGCGTCGTGGGTCGACATCGAGCACTTCGACCTGCACCCGATCGCCGACTTTGACGACGGTCGTCGGGTCCTTGACGAAACGAGTGTCGAGTTCAGAGACGTGTATGAGGCCGTCCTGATGGACACCGATGTCGACGAACGCGCCAAAGTGTGTCACGTTGGTGACCACGCCCTCGAGTCGCATCCCGCGTTCCACGTCGTCGATCGAGGTCACCCCGTCCGCGAAGCGCATCGGTTCGAATTCCCGCCGCGGGTCGCGGCCAGGCGCCGCCAACTCAGACAGAATGTCGCGGGCGGTCGGCAGCCCGATCCGGTCGTCGACCAAGCTTTCCGCGGTCACCGTCCGTAGGGTGTCGCTGTTGCCCAGCAACGCGGCCGGTCGACACCCGAGACGGGACGCGATCTGCTGCACCACGTAGTAACTCTCTGGATGGACGGCAGAGGCATCGAGCGGTTCAGATCCGTCACGCACCCGCAGAAATCCAGCCGACTGCTCGAACGCGCGCGCGCCGAAGCGCGGGACCGTCAACAAGGCGTGGCGCGTGGAGAACCGGCCATTGGCGTCCCGATGCGCCACGATAGCGTGGGCCAGTTTGGGACCGATCCCGGCCACGTGGGAGAGCAGTGAGGCTGAGGCGGTGTTCACATCGACCCCGACTCGATTGACCGATGACCCGACGACCCGGTCGAGCGCGTGCTTGAGTTGCACCTGGTTGACATCGTGCTGATACTGGCCGACGCCGATCGACTTGGGGTCGATCTTGACCAGTTCGGCCAGCGGGTCCTGGAGACGCCTGGCGATGCTGATCGCCCCGCGGACCGTGAGGTCCAGCGCGGGGAACTCTTCTCTCGCTACAGCGCTCGCGGAGTAGATCGATGCTCCTGATTCATTGACGACGACCGTCGTCACGCCTGGCCGTGACCGTTCGAGCTGTCTGCAGAAGTCCGCTGTTTCGCGCGAGGCGGTGCCGTTGCCGATGGCAATGAACTCCACGGCGTAGCCGTCGATCAGTCGTGTGAGTTTGCGCTCGGCTCCCGCGATGTCGTTCGTCGGCGCGGTCGGGTACACCGTCGTATGCCCGACGAACTTGCCGGTACCATCGATGACCGCCACCTTGCATCCGGTTCTGAACCCCGGATCGATACCGAGGATCACCTTGCCGGATGCTGGTGGTGCCAGCAATAACTCGCCAAGATTCGTGGCGAACACGGCGATGGCGTCCTGTTCGGCGATCTCTCGCAGCGATGCCAGCACCTCGCTCGAGATCGACGGCTTCAACAAACGCGTGTAGCAGTCACGTACGGTGGCTTCGAGGTCGCGCCTGAATACGAAATGCCGATTGGTCAGCCATTGGCGGTCGAGCGCGGCCGTGATGCCGTCGTCGTCCGCCTCTAGGGCCAGCGACAACGCGTTCTCGGCCTCGCCCCGCTTCATGGCGAGAAGGCGATGCGAGGCCAGTTGTCCGATCGGTTCTCGATGGTCGTAGAACTGTTCGAAGCGGTGGTCGTCGCCGGCGTAGCCCCGTTTCTTCCGGGTTCTGATGAAGCCGCGCCCCAATTGGCCACGTAGCCAGGCACGGGTCGAGGGGGCTGCGGACCAGCGCTCGGCCAGGATGTCGCTGGCTCCGGCCAGCGCGGCGTTCTCGTCCGCGACGTCTCGGGCCGGATCGAGGAAGGGCGCCAGCACAGCGGCGCGTGAGGCGGTGCGCGTGGCCTGGGCGGCCAGGATGTCCGCGAGCGGCTCCAGCCCACGCTGTCGTGCGGTCGCGGCCCGTGTCTGGCGGGTCGTCTTGAACGGTCGATACAGGTCGTCCACCTGTTGCGTGTGGGACGCGTCCCGAATCGCTCGTTCCAGCGCGCGGTCCAGTGTGCCCTGCTCGGCGATCAACTTGAGGGCGCGGTTCTTGCGATCTACCAAGTCCTTGGCGGCGGTCAGCGCGTCGGCGATCGCGCCGATCTGTACCTCGTCAATGCCGCCCGTGCGCTCCTTGCGATACCGCGCGATGAAGGGGATCGTGTTGCCGTTTGCCAGGAGCTCCATCGCACCCATGACGGCGGTCGAGGCGAGCCGGAGCGCGGCGCCGGTGGCCGACGCGGTCGCGGCAAGGTCGAAGACCACGGGGGATGGCAGTGTGTGCATCGAGAGAGTGGTCGGACTAGGTCGACGTCAGCCTGACGGTCCCGGCAGGGTGCCGACGCCTGATGCAGCAAGTCGAAGCTGGGGGCGCGCGACACTGCGCGGAAGGCTGGGCGTAGCCCCGTCTGATGACTAATTCAGCAGGTCGAACAACGCGCTGTATTTGAGGGTCAACGTCCGGCCGGCGCCGGTAGGGATATGGCTGCCCAGTCCCTGAATGTCGTTGTAGACGATGAACAGACCGGTGTTGGCGTCCGAGAGGAGCCCGAACCGCAGGTTGGACGACCACAGGTCCGCTCGGTCGTTGTACTGGACCAGCGCTTGCAAAAACATCCGCGTCGTAAATGAGTACGACACGCGGAGACGGGCGAGATTGGTCGTGAAAGCCCCGCCTGGCAGCCGCAAGTCGTTGTAGCTCCACTCGAAGACCGCATTGACGGTCTCGCCGACGCGCGCCGCAACGGATGGTGTGATCGTCACGCGGTCGCCACCGAACAGCCCGCCGACGATGACGTTGATGTTGCCGTTCACCGGTGCGCCGAGATTGGTGTTGGCGGCCAGCTGCATCTCTTGGTGGTCGTACGTTCCTGGCGGGATAAATACATCGGGGAAAATCTCGAACTGCTCGAGGACCCCCTCCCGGGAGATATTCATTCCGGTGTGAATCTCGTATCCGTTCCGCCACTCGAGATGGTTGTCGATGTGGGTGAACTGCGTTTCGTGGTCGCCGGTCTCGAAGTCGAACACGGTGTTGTGAAAGACGTGAGGGCGCACCTCATGCAGGCCCCAGAAGTTCTCGGGGCGAAACGTGGTGAAGACGCTGCCGTTCACCTGCCGGTAGCTCTCGCGGGCGAGGAAGCCGGCCTGCGGGTTGAAGTTCGGGGCGACCTCCGTGTACCCCAGCGAGAGCCGGGCCTGCTCCGAGTTGTGCTGGGCTGAGACCGCGTACGCGTGCGAGCCTGCCGTTGGGTCATCTGGTGCGTTCGCCCCCCCGGGAGACGTGTCCGTGCTGGCCGCGAAGCCGGAGATATCGCCACCTTCCCCGATGCCCAGCCGTCCGTCGACGGCGAATGTCCGGTTGTAGTCGTCGCCTGCGACGGCGGTGCCAGCCAACTCACCATTGGCCTGCCGGTTCACGAACATGGCGCCGACGCTGGAGCGGTTCGCCAGGTCCTGTCTCACGCGTCCGACGGTAAAGTTCTGTCGCGGTGTGCCGGTGGAGCCGACGGCCGCGGTTTGCATGTTCAGGAAACCGACATTGGTGTTCGAGCCCACTTTGCCCGAGAGCCGTCCGCCACCCAGAATCGGAACCTGCGCGCCGTCCGCGCTCAAGCCGATACGCCGGCTGAAGAAGATGTCGACCTGCCCGGGCTGTCCCACCGAGAAGATGCCGGCGTTTTCGAGGAAAAACGGTCGTTTTTCCGGAAAGAACAGGTTGAAGCGGTCGAGATTGACCTGCTGATCGTCCACCTCGACCTGAGCAAAGTCCGTGTTATACGTCAGGTCGAGTGTCATGCTCGGTGTGACGCTGTACTTCAGGTCGGCACCGAAGTCGCCGGTCCTGATGGTGCGTTGATCCTCGGTTCGCGTGAGCGACTGACCCAGTAGATAGGGTGTGAGCTGCAAATTGCGCTGCGGAGGGACCTCGATACCCTGCAGCACCCCGGCCAGCGAAATCCGATTGATGTTGTACTGCCGCGGCAGGGGAGACCAATAGGCCTGCTCATTCTGCGCCCGGATATTTCGCTGGAAGTTGATCCCCCAGTCCTGCACGTCGTTCAGCGGGTAGCGAAGTGTCCTGAACGGAATCGCGATTTCCGCTGTCCAGCCAATATCGGTCACCGAGGTGACCACCTGCCACGCACCATCCCAGTTGAGATTGAAGCCGCCCCCCGACCCGCCCTGCTGCCGGTTGTTGCCGGGCCGCCCGCCACCACCGCCGAATCGGCCGCTGCCCTGGCCCTCGCTCGTGACTTGGCCGTCGTACTCGACTCCGGCCGGGTTGGTACCGAAGACGAAACCGTTCTGGCGGTCGAGATAGGTGTCGAGGACGATTTGGAAGCTGTCGGTCTCAGTGAGGTCCGAGTCGCGCCGGCTGTCAGCCGCGATGATGGTGCCGGCGTCTTCGGTGTAGCAAATGACGCCGAAATACAACGTATCGGCGGTGTAGACGATGCGCACCTCCGTGCGCTCTGACGCCGGTGCGCCTTCGAATGGCCGGCTCTGCACGAAGCCGGTCGCGGGAACGGCGCCCGCATAGGCCGGGTCGTTCAGGACATCGCCGTCGACCGTCGGGCCGGCAGCGACGCGAAGCGATTGGGCCATGGGTGCGTCGGCGGTGGAGGTGCCGCCGGGCTGCGCGAGCGCCGTCCCCGGGAGACACCACGCGATCACGCAGACCGACACACAGCAAAGATAGCGAGACAATAAGTTCATGGGTGCAGATTCCTGGTTGCGGACGAGCCGCCCATTCTAGCCGGTCGACCCGCTCTTCTTGGGTCTTACTAATCTCCCCCGGGGGGGGGCTTTCCCGCCGCCCTTCTTCTTGTCCCACCACTTCGCTTCGGTCTCGGCGTGCTTGGGCTTCGCGCGGGACGCGGAGGCGGGCTCGCCTTTGGAGTACGAACGGGGCCGTTTGGTTCGCACACTCTGGGGCCGGGTCCGCGCGGGGGGAGCGCTCTCGGTATCGAGCTGGATCGCCAGCGGTTGCTTGAGGACTCGCACCCGTCGCAGCCGCAGCAGCACCTCGCCCGGCAGGCCAGTCGGCAGCTCCACCGTACTGTCCGTCTCGTTCAACTGAACCCGACCGATCGATTTTCCACTGAGTCCGGCTTCGTTCGCCAACGCCCCGACGATGTGGCGGGCGGTGGCTCCATGGGAGCGGCCCACCTGGATCCTGTAGCGTTCTCGCGACGTGTCGCCTCCGTAGGACGGTGACGCTCCTCCCGACGCGGCGGGTCGTCGCTCTTTACGCGAGGCCGAGGGCTGTGGCGGGCGTCCTCTGTCCGGCGGGGGCTGCAGCGGTCGCTCGCGCTGCAGCTGGAACGCCAGCACCGCCGCGGCATCCTCCGTCGAGCAACCGTTCTCTGTCGCGAAATCTCGGATCAATTGGCGGAAGAAGTCGAGCTCCTCTTCGCCGGCGAGGACCGTTTGCATCTTCTGTTTGAAGACCCCGATCCGGCGTTCGGCGAGTTCCTTACGACCCGGGAGGTCGAGCCATGCGATGGGCGAACGCGTTGCGCGCTCGATGGCTCCCAGTAGTCGTCGCTCGCGCGCGGTCACGAACGTGATGGCCGTGCCGCCGCGACCGGCCCGGCCCGTGCGTCCGACACGATGGATGTAGGCCTCGGCGTCGTAAGGAATGTCGTAATTGATGACGTGGCTGATCCGAGGGACGTCGATGCCGCGGGCGGCCACATCGGTGGCGATCAGAATGTCGAGTGTGCCGCCCTTGAACCGGCCGACGGTGCGTTCGCGCGCCTGTTGGTTCATATCGCCGTTGAGCGCGCCACACGCGAACCCGCGTGCTTCGATGCGTTCGACCAATTCCATCGTCGCGGTCTTGGTGCGTACGAAGACCAGCATGCCGTCAAAGTCGGAGGTCTCCAGCAGTCGGGTGAGCGCGTCGAGCTTGTCCGAGCCGTGAACCAGACACGCGTGCTGCACGGTATCCGTCACGGTGGCCGTTTCCGACACGATGCGGACCTCGCTCGGCTGCCGCAGGTAGGTCTCGGCGACAGCGCGAATCCGTGTCGGCATCGTGGCGGAGAACAGGGCGGTCTGACGGGTCTTCGGCGTATGACGCAGGATCCACTCCACGTCGTCGAGAAAACCCATGCGCAGCATCTCGTCGGCCTCGTCGAGCACGAGCGTCCGCAGTCCGTCGAGCACGAGGCTGCCCCGATTGAGGTGGTCCATCACCCGCCCCGGGGTCCCGATCACCGCGTGCACGCCCCGGCGGAGTTGTCTGAGCTGACCGGCGTATTCCTGCCCGCCGTAGAGCGGGACGACGTGAAACCCCGGCAGTTCGCTGGCGTAGCGTTGAAACGCTTCCGAGACCTGAATCGCCAGCTCGCGGGTTGGCGCGAGCACGAGGAGTTGGGGTTTGGCGACGCTCAGATCGATACGGGAAAGCAAGGGGAGAGCGAAGGCCGCAGTCTTCCCCGTTCCCGTCTGGGCCATGCCAATCAAATCATCGCCGGCCAACAGGGGCGGGATGCTCCCGGCCTGGATCGGTGTGGGCTGTTCGTAGCCAATTTTTTCGATGGCGCGCAACACGGCCGGCGCCAAGCCGAGGGCGTCGAATCCGGGTACAGGTGGTGTCTCTTCGTCGTGCACGGGAGGCCTCGCGAGAAATGAACTAATAGTTTTTAGATGTTCGGAACGAAGGGCGGGGGCAAACAGGCTAGTGTAGCACTGCCGCGCCCAAAATAGGACCCTGTCTGCGGGTTATCGGCGTGGACGGTTGCTATCCGCCGCTTGGGCCTGTTTGACGCCCACGAAGATGGTGTGCTTCGAGCCGCCCTTCTCTCGGCGGGCTCGGACGCGGTCGGACTGCGCGGCAAATCCGTGGAACCGGAGGCGCTGCTCGAACTTGCGGTCGTCCCAGGCTGACCAGACCGCCAGTGTGCCGCCGGTCTTGAGCGCCGCATAGGCGGCTGCGACGCCGGCATTGTCGTAGAGGCCGCAATTGTTGAGCGAGGTAAACGCGGAGGGTCCGTTGTCGACGTCCAGGAGGATCGCATCGAACTGGCCGGGACTTGCGCGCAAGGTGAAGCCGACGTCCGTGACGGTAATACGCACGCGCCGGTCGTTGAGCGGGTGGTCCGCGAGCGGCGCCAGCGGGCCACGGTTCCACTGGACCACGGCCGGCACGAGCTCCGCCACCGTGACGATCGCGTCCGACGGGAGCAAGTCCAGGGTGGCCCGCAAGGTAAATCCCATTCCGAGTCCGCCAACCAGCACCCGGGGATGCTCGAGGGCCGCCAGCCTCCCGCACGCGCGTGTTGCGAGTGATTCTTCGGATCCATGCGCGCGGCTCGACATGAGGGTCTGGCCGTTCACCAAGATCACGTATTCGCCGTCCCGCTCCGTCAAACGCATGTCGTTGCCGTCCGGGGTGTCTGTCTGGCCGAGCTCTTTCCACGGTTTCATAGGTTCGCAGTCGCCGTCACTCTCTTCACATCCCGCGTGATATTCCGGGTCAGGTTCCGGGTGAGGTGCCCCCGCATATGCCCTTCGTCGCTACGACGCTGAGGGGATGGATGGTGTGCCCGGCTGCAGCAGAGTCGTCGATCAGGCGTTGCAGGCGACGGTCTTGCGTGTCTGGCCGCTTGGCGTTCACGACCCACCACGTCGCTGCGCGCCGATACGATGGTGGCCGTGCCCGGAAGAACGTCCAGGCCGCTGGATTCGCTTTCAGTCGGGTCAGGAATGGACGGGACAGCTCGCGTGGCCGGTTTTCGTACGAGTCCGTCAGCCCGGGCGGGGTCGCGTGCGGTGTCGGCCGCCAGATCGGCCGGTTGCATTCGTCGCGTCTCGACCATTACTTCCACACGCCTCAGGTTGATGACGCTCCAGTGGCTACGGGGTCGCCTTAGCGTAAAACGGATAGTATGCCTCGCGCCGTCGACCCGCCTCTGCTTGCCGTCGATCCAACCGTAACAGAGCGCGTCGTCGATTGACTCGGGCCACGTCAAGCTCGGCGTGTCGGTCGCTTTCTTGTAGAAGTCGATCCACACTCGCGCGCGGAGTCGTGGTGGCGGCGGAGCCATCGCCCAAAGGCGCCGGGAGAGTCGAAGCATGTCGGCTCTTCGGACATGCCTCAAGAGTATGCGAGGCGGGGCCCCTGTGGGTACCGCGGGTACGCCCAGCCGACGACGGCCCTCACTGCGGTCGAACGCTTCCCGACGCGAGTTAAGTAGAATCGAGGGCGACTTACCGGCAACACGGCTATTTCTGGAGTCCTACGATGTCCCAGCAACGCTTCGCTCTTGTACACACACTGGCCCTCGTCACCGCAATCGCGCTGCCTGGGCTGGGTACTGCCCCTGCCATGGCCCAGACCGCGGTGCAGAACGAGGGGTACGTTCCCGTCACCGATGCGATGCTGCAAGACCCGTCGCCAGACGACTGGCTGATGTGGCGCCGCACGCTCAATGGCTGGGGGTACAGCCCCCTTGACCAGATC
>Ga0209403_10003890_pt1 | contig 16580 bp, 15 predicted proteins | sample ArcticOcean_MG_C_8_FD_187440 | JGI IMG/M metagenome (GOLD analysis project Ga0209403, IMG submission 187440) | Marine microbial communities from western Arctic Ocean - ArcticOcean_MG_CB11_86 (SPAdes) (version 2) | ecosystem: Environmental > Aquatic > Marine > Oceanic | place: Arctic Ocean... | reverse complement strand
GCCGGCTGCGGCCAATACCTCACCTGTTACGCCATCGACCAGCACAGCACCCACCGGCACCTCGCCCGCCGCCCCCGCCGCCGCCGCTTCGGCCAGGGCCAATTGCATAAAACTGCTATTGTCCGCATCCATATTGGCAAAGTCGGCGGAAATGCGGAAATCGTCAAGCGCGCGTTGCACATGGCCGCGCTCGGCCCTACATTCCCGCCATGAACGCAACTTCCACACGTCCCATTATCGGCCTGACACTCGACCATGAGCCGGCGGGCGGTTATTCTAAATTCCCCTGGTATGCCATGCGGGAGAATTATTTTGGCGCCATCTCCCGCGCCGGCGGCCTGCCCATTGCCTTACCGCACGAGCCGGAAAGGGCTGCGGACTATCTCGCCCTGATCGATGGCCTAGTGGTCACCGGCGGCAATTTTGATGTGGACCCTGCGCTGTTCGGCGCGCCCGAGCGCCATGACAGCGTCTCCACCAAAGACAAGCGCACCCAGTTCGAGCTTGCCATCACCCGCGCCGCGCACGCCGCCGACATGGCGGTGCTAGGCATTTGCGGCGGCCAGCAGCTGATGAATGTGGCGCTCGGCGGCAGCCTGATACAGCATATTCCAGACGCCATCCCGGACGCCCTCGAGCATGAACAACCCAATCCGCGCGACGAGGCCGGCCATAGCGTAACCATCGCGCCGGATAGCGCCCTTTCCCGCCTGACCGAGCGAGCAAAAATGCAGATTAACAGCGCCCATCACCAGGCGGTGGCGGATGTTGCGCCCGGCCTGGCGGTAAATGCGCTGGCGCCGGATGGTGTGATCGAGGGCATCGAGGATCCGACGCGGCGTTGGTTCATCGGCGTGCAATGGCACCCGGAATTCGCTATCGATCCGGGCGACAATCGAATTTTCGATTCGTTCATCGCCGCGTGCCGAGCATAAGGAGGAGCGATGTCAGAATTGGGAGAAGGCGAGCGCATTGCCAAACATATGTCCCGGGCCGGCGTGTGCTCGCGGCGAGAGGCGGAGCGCATGATCACTGCCGGGCGCGTTGCCGTGGATGGTAAAGTCCTGGAAACGCCGGCCTTTTTGGTTACCGCAAAAAATATTGTTACGGTCGATGGTAAACCAATTGCCGGCGCCAAACCGGCGGAGCTTTGGCGCTATCACAAGCCGCCCGGCCTGATCACCAGCCATGATGACCCACAAGGTCGGCCAACAGTGTTCGAAAGCCTGCCCAAGGATTTGGGCCGAGTGCTTTCCATCGGTCGGCTCGATTTCTCTTCGGAAGGATTGCTGCTGTTGACCAATGATGGCGGCTTGTCGCGCCTATTGGAGCGCTCGGACTGGCTCCGGCGCTACCGGGTGCGCGTCTGGGGCCGACCGGATGAGGCAGAGCTCAAAGGTTTGGCCAACGGCATCACCGTCGAAGGCGTGCGCTACGACCCGATTGAGGCCAAACTCGATTCGTCCACCGCCAGTAATTCCTGGCTGTCACTCGGCCTGAAGGAAGGCAAAAACCGCGAGATCCGCCGCGTACTCGAGCATCTCGGCCTACAGGTAAACCGCTTAATTCGCACCGCCTATGGGCCGTTCCAGCTGGGTTCCATGAAGCGCGGCGCGGTGACGCGCGTGCCGCCCAAAGTGGTACGCGAACAATTGGGGAAAAATAATGCGCATCGTGGGCGGTAGTCGTCGCACCAGACGTTTAGTCGCACCCGAAGGGCGTTCGCTCAGGCCGACGTCTGAGCGTGCGCGCGAAGCTTTGTTCAATATTCTCGGCCATAAGGACTTCTCGCCAATTCCGATTCGTGGTTCGCGCGTGATCGACCTTTTTGCCGGCACCGGCGCGCTCGGGCTGGAGGCCCTTTCACGTGGCGCCGGGCATTTGACGGCAGTGGAAAGCGATTCCGCCGCCCTCGGCGCCTTGCGACAAAACGTGAAATCCCTCGACTTTAGCGACAAAGTGCGGGTTATCCACGGCGACGCTACCAGCCTGCCACTCGCACCGGAGCCTTGCGCTTACGCCTTTCTCGATCCGCCCTATCGCGGCGGCAAAGCAGCACCGGCACTCGCCTCATTGGTCGAAAAAAATTGGCTGGTAGACGGCGCTATCGTCGTTGCCGAAACCAGCGCCAAGGAGGTGCTGGAAGCGCCCGAGAATTTCGAGGAAATTGAGCGCCGACGTTATGGCGCTGCGGAAATTCTGATCATGCGCTATCTAGGCTAGCCGACCCTGGGTCGGTTTAGCGGCGGCCGAACAGCCGTTCGATATCGGCGAGTTTAAGCTCCACATAGGTGGGGCGGCCATGATTGCATTGGCCGGAATGGGGGGTGGCCTCCATTTGGCGCAGCAACGCATTCATCTCCGCCGCTTTCAACCGCCGCCCGGCGCGCACACTACCATGGCAGGCCATGCTGCAGCAGACCTCTGATAGCTTCTCCTTGAGAGCCACGGTTTCGCCGAACTCGGCCAGCTCCTCGGCCAGATCGCGCACCAAATTCTGCACATCACCCTCGCCGAGCATGGCCGGTGTTTCGCGGATGATGACGGCGCCGGGGCCGAAGCCCTCCAACACCAGACCCAACTCGCCGAGTTCCTGCTGACGCGCGACGAGGCGCGCCACGGCGCTTTCTTCGAGCTCGACGACCTCGGGCAGTAGCAGCATTTGCCGGGCCACGCCACCGCTGTTCAACGCCGCCTTCATCTGCTCATAGACAAGCCGCTCATGGGCGGCATGCTGATCGACAATAACGATGCCGTCAGTCGTTTGAGCAACGATATAGGTGCCATGCACCTGGCCGCGCGCGGCGCCGAGGGGGAAATCCTCACCCGCCTCCGGCGCTTCCTCGGCAACTTCCCCGGTTGGCGTTGCGAGTGGCGCTTGATAGGCGGACGCCACATCCGACAGGCCGCGCATGGCTGGCGCCGACGCGCGCGGATAGGTCTCACGGCTCGCGCCGCCATGGGCTGGGAGCGGCGGCTGAAAACTGCCATCGCCAGGGCGCAGCGCACCGAGCGCCGCATGAGATACCGTGGTCGCGGCGCGGTGACCGGCCTCGGCCAGAGCGCGCTTGAGCGAGCCAACAATCAAACCGCGCACCACGCCCGTATCGCGAAACCGCACCTCGGTCTTGGCCGGGTGCACGTTGACATCGACCGCATCAGGCGAAATCTCAACAAAAAGCGCCAACACCGGATGGCGCCCACCGCCGAGAAAATCGTGATAGGCGCCGCGCACTGCGCCGGCGAGTAGCCTGTCACGCACCGGGCGGCCATTGACGAAAAGATATTGCTGCCGCGCCGTGGCCCGGTTGTAGGTCGGCAGGCCGGCATAGCCGGTGAGGCGCACGCCTTCACGCTCGGCTTTCACCTCGACAGCGTTTTCAGAAAAATCGCGGCCGATAATCAAAGTGAGACGAGCCAGGCGATTGTCGAGCAAATCCGCCCCGGCCGGCGCGCGCAACACCTCGCGGCCATTATCCAGCAAGGCAAAGCCGATATCGGGCCGCGCCATGGCGAGGCGCGATAAAATATCGTTGATATGGCCAAGCTCGGTGCGCTCGGTCTTGAGAAATTTCAAGCGCGCCGGTGTGGCGAAAAATAAATCACGTACGCTGACCGTGGTGCCGGATGAGCGCGCTGCTGGCACAGGCGCGCCGGCAACACCGCCCTCAACGGAAAGCATCCAGGCATTCTCGCCGCCCGCTTGCCGGCTGGAAATTTCGAGACGGCTGACGGCTGCGATCGAAGGCAATGCCTCGCCGCGAAACCCGAGGGTCGCGATATTGCTGAGATCATTATCGCGCGGTAATTTTGATGTGGCATGGCGGGCAATGGCGAGGGTCAAATCATCGTGCGACATTCCGTGACCATCATCGCTCACCTGAATCAGCGCCCGGCCCCCTGCGCTAACCCGCACTTCAATATTTACAGCACCAGCGTCGATAGCGTTTTCGACCAGCTCTTTGACCGCCGATGCCGGGCGCTCAACGACCTCGCCGGCGGCGATGCGATTGATCACGCCATCCGGCAGCAGGCGAATCGTCATGTCGGCTCACGTAACAAATATTGGCGCGCTAATTCTTTGCCGCGCTCGACCGCCGGCTGATCAAACGGGTTTATGTTTTGGCACAATGCCACGAGTGCGGTTTCCAACATAAAATGCATCATCATGGCGCCCATGGCGGCCTCATCCAGATGAGGCACAATAATTTCACGCACCGGGCGACCTGCCTCGGCCAGGGCATCGCGGGTCGAGGCGGCCTCCGCCGCCATCAAATCGTTGAGACTACTGCCGGCAAGATAATCGGCGCCGGCAATCGCCGCAAGATCGGCATCAATCCGTGCGCCGCCTGGCGCTGCTTCAACCCGAATGAGGGTGAACAATTTATCCGCCGGGCCGTCGAGGTATAGTTGTAGCTGGCTGTGCTGATCGACAGCGCCACGCGCCACTACAGGCGTCGCGCCCTGACCTGACTTGCCCAACGATTCAGCCGATAGTTGGCGCATCCAATGGGCTAGGCCAAGCAGGCGGTCATCATAGGGCATAAAGACGGCGGCAGAGAGGCGGGGCGCCATGGCCAAGTTCAAAGCAGCACCTATGGCGGGCGGCGCAGTAGCGGGATCTTTGGCCACCAACAGCGCTTGCAATGTCTCAAGCGCGCCCTGGCGTAACGCGCCGGCATCAAGCCCGGCGATCATCGCCGGCAATATGCCGACGCTGGAAAATACCGAAAACCGGCCACCCAGATCGGGATCATGATCAAGCACGGTGATATTGCGCGCGGCGGCGATGCGGCGTAGTGGATTGTCGCCCGGCCCGGTGATGAAGAGAAACTGTTCCGGTTTCACCTGACCCAGCGCAAGCATGGTTTGCGCCAAGGTTTCCGCCGTCGCGCCGGATTTTGAAATGACGATAAAACCAATTTCTGTTTCGCTCGTTAGCTCGGCCTGCAAGCGCGTTGCATTTGGGTTGTCGAGAAATATGAGTGGCGTCGCGTCGTTGCTTTCTTCCGCCAAGGCACTCACCGCCTGGCCGCCCAAGGATGCGCCGCCGATACCGACAATTGCCACCTTGGAAAATCGCTGGCGCATGCCATCGGCCACGCGGCTAAGCGCCGCAAGGTCATCGCTTTTTCCGGGATAGCGGAGGAATGCCTGCGCGTCAGTCTCGAACCAGCCGGCGATAGTTGCCAGGGCCGGCACCGTCTCTGCCAGAGCGCGCGCATAGTCTTCCTGGCTTACACCTGCTGTTGCGCCGGAAGCTTTAATACAATGGGTCGAAACCTGCTCATATCGCATAATCGCGCTGCCGCCTCTCAAGAGCCGTCTGGCTCCAACCCCTCAGGGTCGCCGACGACGACGACACGCAAGCGATCCGGGTTCAACAAGCGCTTCGCCACGCGGGTAACATCCGCCATGGTCACGCCCTCCATATAGCCATTGCGCCGATCGAGATAATCGATGCCGAGCGCTTCGAACTGCATTTGCACAAGAATACCGGCGACTTTACTGCCGCTATCGAGGCGCAGTGGAAAGGCGCCCGTCAGATATTGCTTGGCCGCCAGCAATTCTTCCGCGCTCACGCCTTCCGCCGCCAGGCGGGCGATCTCGGTGCGAATGATCTCAAGCGTTTGCGCCACACCGTCATTGCGCGTCGCCACGCCGCCCATATAGAGGCCGGCACGTTGCAGCGGTGCCAGATAGCTATAAACGGAATAGGCTAGGCCGCGTTTCTCCCGCACTTCCTCATAAAGGCGCGAGGTGAAGCCGCCGCCGCCAAGGATATAGTTCATCACGTAGGCTGCGTAAAAATCAGCGTCACTACGCAATAATCCGGGCATGCCAAAGATGACAACGCTCTGCATCAAGGGCATACGTAGCACCTGCAGCGCACCAGCTTCTGGGAACACCGCCTCCGGCACCGGCGCACCAGATGCGTGCGCGGCCAGACCAGCCAAAGCGCTGTCGACAAGACGGGCAATCTCCGCCGGCGCCACATCCCCCGACGCACCGACGATTAAATTGTCACGCGCAAAGCGCCCCGCAGCCCAGGCTTTTAAATCCGCCGGCGTGATCGCACGGATGGTCTCTTCGGTGCCGTTAGCGCGCTGTGCATAAGGGTGATTTTTGAAAATATCACCAAACCAGGTGCGCGCCGCTATGGTGCGCGGATTGCGCGCCTCATCAGCGAGGATATTCAAAATCTGCTTGCGCACACGCTCAACCGGCTCGGCTTCAAAGCGCGCCTCACCCAATGCCATGCCGAGCAGCTTGAAGGCTTCATCGCGATTTTTTGTCAGGGTTTGCAGGCTGACGGTAATAAGGTCGCGGCTGGCATTGCTGTTGAGCTGGATCGCCTTGTTGACAATGGCGGTTTGAAATTCCAGCGAACTCATATTGCCAGCGCCTTCATCCAGCAGCCCAAGGGCGAAATTGGCGAGGCCTGATTTATCCGGTGGATCCAATACGGTACCGCCGCGAAAGCCGAGCGAAACGGAAATCACCGGGATGTTGACCTCCTGCACATACCAAATCTCGATTCCAGCCGGCGATATCACGCGCTGTACATTGGCAATCGGCGCATCGGCCCGGGCCAATGAGATTGAAGACAGCAAAAAAAGACCGGCAAACCCGATGACGAACCGGCGCACGATAATCAGTGGACGGAACAGCATCTAGTTCTCTTCTTCCGCCGGCAACAACAGGCCGGTCACCGAACGCTCTGGGCGTAGAACCTCACGTGCGATCACTATTATCTGTTCGCGCGTCACCGCCGCCACCCGATCCGGCCAGCTCTCGATCTGCTCAACCGTAATGCCGACACTCAAGGCATTGCCAAAAATACTGGCGACGGATTGCGGATTATCCAGCGCATAAACAACAACCGCCTGCAGGCGCGCCTTGACCGATTCCACTTCCGCCTCGCTCGGGCCGTTCAACAATAATTCGTCGATGACGACATCCATGGCCGCCTCAACATCTATAATGGCGATGCCGGGCAGGCTCTCGGCATAAATAAAGAAGCGCGATGAATCGAGCGCCATGGGCTGATAGGACGAACCGGCCCAAGCGGCGACCCCCTGCTCGACAACCAGCGCCTGATAGAGCCGACTGGTCGATTTATTGCCAAGAATTTCTGCAAACACCTGCAACGCCACGGCATCGCTGGACGCGCCGGATGTGCTGCTCGGCGCGAGATAGCTGCGCGTTAGCGAAGGATGGGCGATGCGCGCGTCGCTGAGGGTCACCCGACGCGGGCTGATCTGCGGCGGCTCGGCAGGGCGCTGACGTGGCACGATGCCGGCGGCCGGAATAACGCCATAATATTTCTCCGCCAACGGCTTTAGTTCAGCCGCCGTGATATCTCCGGCAACCACAAGAATGGCATTATCAGGCGCATAATAACGGTGATAGAAATTGAGCGCGTCTTCCCGATTGAGGGTCTCTATTTCATGCCGCCAACCGATGATCGGCGTGCCGTAAGGATGGCGTAAAAACTGCGCGGCGCTGATCTGTTCCGCGAGCAGGGAAGAAGGCTGGTTGTCAGTGCGCGAGCTCCGCTCCTCCAAAATGACATCGCGCTCCGGCGCGACAATTTCTTCTGTCAGCACCAGGCCGCGCACACGCGACGCCTCAAGCGCCATAACGATTTCCAGCCGATCCCGCGCCACGCGCTGATAATAGCCGGTGTAATCCCACGAGGTGAACGCGTTCTCCTGGCCGCCATTCCGTGCCACGATACGCGAAAATTCTCCCGGCAGCAGATCCTCCGTTCCCTTGAACATCAAATGCTCAAGAAAATGCGCGATGCCTGACTTACCGACCGGATCATCGGCCGAGCCGACGCGATACCACACCATATGGGTGACCACTGGCGCACGGTGGTTGGGCAAAACAACCACTTCCATGCCGTTATCGAGCACGAAATATTCCGAATTAAACGGTCCGGCCAGCGCCGACCGCGCAACAGGCAATACAACAGCCAGGACGGCAAGGGCGAACAATAAAAACAGCACCCTGCAAATCATGGCGCGTGACAGGATGGGAGGAAAGAGCGGAGTGGCACGCACCTGCTTAGAATAAGCCTTCGAGCAATGCCTTATCACGGCGCTCGATGGTTGGCGCCGCGCCTTCATTCGGCGGCAAACCCATAGCGGCATTTTCATTCAACCTTTGCGCCTCGCCCGATGCATCGATGGCGTCACCGAGCGGTTCATCGCCACGCCAGAACAACAGCGAATTGAAGAAGCCTTCCTCTTCCTGGGCGAAGATGGTGAATTCTTCATTGATCTGGCGCCTGATCTCAGGATTGGTCTCAAGCGCATCGGCCTGACGCAGGAAAGCATATTCACCGGCACTTTCAGGCCCCGCCGCCGCGTTGCTTTCACGGCCAAAAACCGAGCTTTCGGCCTGCACGTGAAGCGACTCCTCCTGCGGACGCGGAGCGCCCGGCTGGGGTGGCCGCAAGGTATAGTCAGGCGGCACCGTCAACGGCGCGTTACGCACCACGGCAAATTCATCCGGCGATTGCTTGCCGAAGCCCAGGGATTTGCCAAAGCCGCCACAGCCTGCCAAGCCTACCAAGCTGGCCACAGCAAGCAGCGCAACAAAAGCGCGTATAAGCGTCAAACGCCGGGTGTTATTCGCGGCTCTGCCGATAAGAGTAAGCATATCTCTTATTTAGGCTTTTTTGCCGGCCCGAACAAGCCATCGATCAACAACATTCCGACACCGACGGCGATTGCCGCGTCGGCAATATTGAAGGCGGGCCAATGCCAGGTCAATACATGGAAGTCGATAAAATCGATAACCCAACCGAGGCGGAGGCGATCAATTACATTGCCAATCGCCCCACCAATAACGAGACCAAGCGCCAGCGCCGGCCAGCGCCGGCGCACGCGATACATCCAAATGCTGAGCCCTAAGGCAACAATTATGGCAAAAGCCGAGATCAACCAGACCCCGGTACTGCCTTCACTTTGAAGCAGGCCAAAGCTGACACCGCGATTTTCCACCGGGACAAAATCAAGAAAACCAACCACTTCAACGCGAATCGGCGGATGCCACAAATTATCGCGCGCGATCCATTTGGTGATCTGGTCAAAGATCAGCGCCACGGCGGCAAGCGGCGCGCCCCAGCGCAGACCATAACGAATATCGCCGCGTATTCCGGAGCTGGTCATGCCGGCCTGCTCTTCGCCCGCTGCCTCATGGCGCGGCTATTCCGCCGCCGCCGGGGAAGCTTCAACCGCGTCCGCACAGCGCCCACAGATATCGGAATAGGCTTTATTAGTACCCACATCCGCCAAAACCTGCCAGCAACGGGCGCATTTTTCGCCCGCCGCCACCTCGACGACAACGCTGACACCGGGCACGTCTTCCAGCGCAAAAGCACCCTCCGGCGCGTCGCCAGCGGCGAAATTCGCTTCGGAGGTAATAAACAGCTCCGACATATCGAGGCCGTCGCAGCTTTGGCGGAATTCCTCGCTCGCGTAGAGGGTCACGCTCGCCTGCAGGCTGGAGCCGATGGTCTTGTCCGCCCGCTTGATCTCCAGAGCGCCAGTGACGACCCGACGCAATGTGCGGAGCAGCGCCCATTTCTCGGCCAAGGCATCGTCACGCCAGACATCAGCAAGGACCGGAAAATCGCGCAAATGAACGCTGTCGCCCTCTCCGGGATGGCGCAATAACCAAGCCTCATCGGCGGTAAAGCTCAAAAACGGCGCGAGCCAGGCGGTTAAACATTCGAACACCTGATCGAGCACGGTCCGTGCAGCACGCCGGCGCATATCAGCGGCGGCATCGCAATAAAGCGAATCCTTGCGCACATCGAAATAGAACGCTGAGAGCTCGACCGCGCAAAAATTATGCAGCACCGTGAAAATACCGTGGAAATCATAGGCCTCAGTGCGCGCACGAATGTCCCGGTCAATTTCGCATAAACGGTGCAATACCCAGCGCTCCAGTTCCGGCATCTCGCCGGGTTCTAGTTTCTCGGCCTCATCGAATTCGGCGAGATTGCCGAGCAGATAGCGCAATGTATTCCTAAGACGCCGATAGGCATCCGTCTGATGGCGCAAAATATCGTCTGACATGCGCAAATCTTCGGAATAATCCGAGGCCATCACCCAAAGGCGAAGAATATCGGCGCCGTAGCGGTCGATGATCTGCTGCGGCGCTACCACATTGCCGCTCGATTTCGACATTTTCTTGCCTTCGCCATCGACCACGAAACCGTGCGTTAACACCGCCTCATAGGGCGCGCGCCCGCGCGTGCCGCAGGATTCGAGCAACGAGGAGTGAAACCAGCCGCGATGTTGATCCGAGCCTTCAAGATAAAGCGAGGCCGGCCACATCAAATCATCGCGCGCTTCCAGGACGAAGCTGTGCGTCGAGCCCGAATCAAACCACACATCGAGGATATCGGTCACCTTGTCATAAGCATCCGGATCATAATCCGGCGCCAGGAAACGCTCGTTATCGCTGGTGAACCAGGCATCGGCGCCCTCGCTAGCTACCGCCTCGGCAACGCGCTCGATAATCTTTGCATCGCGCAACGGCTCGCCGGTCTTTTTGTCGACGAAGACGGTGATTGGCACGCCCCAAATACGCTGGCGCGAAACCACCCAATCGGGCCGGGTTTCGATCATCGAGCGAATACGGCGCTGACCCGACGCCGGCACCCAGCGCACTTCATCAATGGCCGCGAGCGCCTTATCGCGGAGATTCGTGGTGGTCATGCTGATGAACCATTGTGGCGTATTGCGGAAAATCAGCGGCGCTTTCGAGCGCCAGGAATGGGGATAGGAATGTACCAAGGTGCCGCGCGCCAATAGGCCGCCTGCTGCGTGCAACGCCTCGGCCACCGCGTCATGGGCTTTATAAACATGCTGGCCGGCAAACAGCGGAACATGGTCAAAGAAGGTGCCGTTGCCGCTTACGGTTTGCGGAACTTCAATCGCCGCTTGCCCATTGCCCGCCTGCACCAGGCGCGCATTGTGCGCCATCACTGCTTCATAATCGTCAGCGCCGTGGCCGGGCGCGGTATGGACGAAGCCCGAGCCCTGTTCGGTGGTCACATGATTTGACGGGATCAGCGGCACAGCAAATTCATAGCCGCTGGCACTTAAGGGATGAGCGCAAACTGTTGCCGTCAAAACGGCGCCATCGATGCCTTCGCGCAGCGTCTTCCAGGCAGCAATGCCACTTTCCGCGGCAATCCCCTCCATCATCTCGCCGGCAACGATCAGCCGGTCACCCGGCTTAGCCAGGCTCTCATCCGTCACGTCCGTCACTTCAATCAGGTGATACTCAATCGCCTCGCCGTAGCAGATGCAGCGGTTGCCGGGGATGGTCCAGGGCGTCGTTGTCCAGATCAACACATCGGCACCGCGCAGTTCTTCGACGCTGCTTTCAACCACCGGAAAACGCACCCAAATAGTGGTCGAAGTGTGATCGTGATATTCGATCTCGGCCTCGGCCAGCGCGGTTTTCTCGACCGGCGACCACATCACCGGCTTGGAGCCTTGATAAAGGCTGCCATCAAGCAAAAACTTGCCGATCTCGCGCACAATCTGCGCTTCGGCAGAGAAGCTCATGGTGGTATAGGGATCGACCCAATCGCCCATCACACCGAGGCGCTTGAATTCCTCGCGCTGAATGTCTATCCACTTTTCCGCATGCGCCCGGCATTCCTGACGGAACTGCACCAGCGGCACGGCATCCTTGTCACGCCCATCTTTGCGGTAGGCTTGCTCAATTTGCCACTCGATCGGCAGGCCATGGCAATCCCAGCCCGGCACATAGACCGAATCCTTGCCCAGCATCTGCTGGCTCCTGACCACCACATCCTTGAGGATTTTATTGAGCGCCGTACCGAGATGGATATGGCCGTTGGCGTAGGGTGGGCCATCATGCAAAACGAATTTCTCTCGCCCCTTCGAAGTCTCGCGCAAACGATCATAAATGCCGAGTTTTTCCCAGCGTTCCAGCATGGCGGGCTCGCGTTCCGGCAATTTCGCCTTCATGGCGAATTCGGTACGCGGCAAAAATACGGTCTTACGGTAATCGACGGTCATGATGAGGGCCTGTTGGATTGAGTATTGGTTGCGAGTGAAACTAGTTTTTGGGGGCTGGTGTCGGCGGCCAGTATTTCGCGGGCGCTGGCGCTGTCGGCGGCGATTTGCGCTTTAAGTGCATCGAGGCCGTCAAAGCGGCGCTCCGGGCGGACATGCGCGACAAAACAGGCGCGCAGACGCTTGCCATAAATATCACCGGAAAAATCCAGGAGATGCACTTCGAGCAATAATTCATTTTCATCGAATGTCGGGCGGCGTCCGAGATTGGCAACGGCTGGATGCCAAATCCAATCGCCGCTGCCCTCATCCTTCAGCCCGGCCCAGAGGGCATAGACGCCATGCGCCGGATGCAGCGTTCCGGCAATTGCCAGATTGGCGGTGGGGAAGCCGAGCTGGCGGCCGCGCTTTTCACCGTCCCGCACCCGGCCTTCAATTTCCCATGGGCGACCGAGGATGCGCGCCGTGCTTTGCACATCGCCGGCGCTTAATAGCGTGCGCGCCTCGCTGGCCGAATAGACGCCCTGTCCCGAGCCGGCAACGCTGACCTGATCGACCTTAAAATCGCCCTTCTCAGCATTCTGTTGCAGCAGAGCAAAATTTCCGCCGCGTCCTTGGCCGAAGGCAAAATCATAGCCGACCACCACATGGCTCACGCCGAGGCCAGCGGACAGCAATTTGTGAATGAAATCATCCGCCGGCAAAGCAGCCAATTCAGCGTCAAAACGCAATAGATAGAGAATATCGACGCCGAGCGCGGCAATTTCGCGCAATTTGATGCGGAATGGCGTCAGGCGAAACGGGCCATCGGCACGGCCCAGCACCTGGCGCGGATGGGGCTCAAAGGTCAGCACGGCGAGCGGCGCACCGGTAGTGCGCGCAATATGACGCGCTTGTGCAATAACGGCCTGGTGGCCGAGATGAACGCCGTCAAAATTACCGATGGCAACGACAGCGCCCTGCCCTTGGGCAGGCACATCGCGCCAATGCCTATAGATGCGCATGGCCGCGCCCGCTCCTTATTCTCGAACCGCCTCGTAAATCGGTGCCAATCGTCCTAAAACGGCGCAGAGAATAGGCGTTTGGCCGCTGATTGGCCAGCGTTTAACCGGCATCCGTCAGGGCTTGCAGTTCTTCGCGCGACGGCACCAGAATGAGCGCATCGCCCTTGAGCACCACTTGCTCACCAACATGGCACTTGGTATCCATTTTAGCGCGCCGCTTGGCGGTAAACAATTCAGCCACCGTGACACTCGCCACCACTTCGTCACCGGCCCGCACCGGTGCCATGAAACGCAGATTTTGGCTCATATAAATACAGCCCGGTCCCGGCATGCGGGTGCCGATCACCGCAGAAATCATTGCAGCGGTATACATGCCGTGCGCGATACGGCCCTGGAACATGGTGCGTGCAGCGAAGGCCTCGTCCAAATGCAGCGGATTAACATCACCCGATACCTGAGCGAAAAGCTCAATATCGGCCTGGGTCAGAACGCGGCTATATTCACCGCGCATGCCCACTTCCAAATCCTCAAAACAATAGCTCGTCAGACTGTCATCGTTCGTCGCGTGCCGCATTCCGCTTCCTTAATATCTGTAAGTCTGCTGCAAAGCTGCTTTTCAAATAATTTGTGCAGCGCAATATGCACGCGTTATAGCCTATCGGCCAAATTAGCTGCAAGCGTTAGTCTATAATCAATTTCACCCGAAACCGCTAATGGTGCGACGCACAATCGAGGCCAACGAATTGACAGGTACAGGCTCAAATCCTACAGATTAAATCTCAAAGGGGAGCTCTATGATCACACTCAATGCCATCTTGAAAGCCAAGCCCGGAAGCGAAGAGGCGCTCTATCAGGCGCTGGTTGAAATTGGCGAATATGTCAGTCGCAATGAGCCGGGTACGGTGGGCTTCTATGTCGGCCGCGATACCCAGGATCCGCTCCTGTTCAACACCTATGAACGTTTCGTCGATGTGGAAGCCATGGACGCCCATAACAACTCGCCCTATCGGGCTGAGTGGGGTGATAAATATGGCAATCTGTTTGACGGCGACACCACACACTATGTCTGCGAAGAAATTTTCAGCAAATAATCCCAATTGGGCAAAATGACAGGGAGACCATCATGGCAAAATTCCCCACCGTTCGCACACCTACCGTTGAAGAAATTCTCGACATCGCCGATTCTTACGGCCTGTCGATCTCGATCGATGAAGCCGAATCTTATCAAGGCCTGATGGGCGGAGTCATTCAGTCCTATCATCGCCTTGATGATCTGGTGGAGCCCAAACTGCCGGTGAAATATCCGCGCACGCCGGGCTATCGCCCGAGCGCCGAAGAAAACCCTTACAATGCCTGGTATTTTAAAAGCGAAGTAAAAGGCAAAGCCAAGGGCCCGCTCGCCGGCAAGAAGGTCATTCTGAAAGATAATATCTGCCTCTCCGGCGTGCCGATGATGAACGGCGCCTCGGTGCTTGAGGGCTTTGTACCCGATATCGACGCGACGATTGTGACCCGCATCTTGGATGCCGGCGGCACGATCATTGGCAAGGCGGCCAATACCTATCTCTGTTTCGATGGCGGCAGCGCGACGACGGCCACCGGCATGGTCGAAAATCCGTATAAGAAGGGCTATTCCTCAGGCGGCTCCTCCGCCGGCTGCGCCGTACTGATCTCCATCGGTGAGGCCGATATGGGAATGGGCGGCGACCAGGGCGGCTCGATCCGCATGCCGGCCGGCTGGACCGGCATTTATGGCCATAAGCCGACACATGGTTTGGTGCCCTACACCGGCGTGTTCCCAATCGAACAGACTCTCGATCATACCGGACCGATGGCCAACAACGTGACCGACATCGCAACGCTCCTACAAGTCGTCGCAGGGTCCGACAGCCATGACCCCCGCCAGATCGGCACCAAGACGCAAAATTACGTCAAGGCGCTTGGCAAGGGTGTGAAGGGCATGACCATCGGCATTCTGAAAGAAGGCTTCGGCCACGCCAACAGCCAAAAGGTGGTCGATCAAAAGGTCAAAGCGGCAGCCGAGAAGTTTAAGAAGCTCGGTGCCAAGGTGAAGCAGGTTTCCGTGCCGATGCATCTCTATGGCCTCGACATCTGGAATGCCATTGCAGTCGAAGGCGCCACCGAGCTGATGCTCAAGGGAAATTCTATGGGCACCAACTGGGAGGGCTATTACAACACCTCGATGATGGACGCCTACGGCCATGCCTGGCGCGAACGGCCCGATGATCTGTCGATCACGGTTAAGAATGTGATGATGCTGGGCGAATATATGAACCAGAATTATCAAGGCCATTATTACGCCAAGGCACAAAATCTGAGCCGCAAACTGCGCGATTCCTATGACGAAATTTTAAAGGATGTGGATCTCTTGGTTATGCCGACCTTGCCGATGCAAGCGACCAAACTGCCGGCGCCCGATTGCTCGATGGAGGAATATGTTGATTCGGCGCTCAACATGTTGAACAACACAGCACCTTTCGATTGCTCCGGCCATCCCGGCATGAATGTACCGTGCGGCATGAATAGCGGCCTCCCCATTGGCATGATGATCGTCGGCAAACGCTATGACGACGCGGCAGTGATTCAAGCCGCGCACGCCTTTGAGAAAATCGGCAATTGGAAAAAAATGTAATTGGCTCGGGCGCGAACAATGAGCCGAAAAACAGCGCGGCGGTGGCTCTCCACCGCCGCGTTTTTTCTTGCGATTTTCCTTGCCCTCAGTAATGGCCAGGCGGAGGAACGTGCCTCCGACAGTTTTGAAACCATCCTCGAACCGATCCGTCTCAATCACAATATCCCGGCGCTGGCGGCAATTTTAATGCATGGCGAAAGGATCGCTGGCATCTGGGCTCGATCGGCAAATCTATGACCGCCACCATGATCGCGCGGCTGGTTGAGGGCGGTGTATTATCCTGAGATTTGAACATCGGAAAATCTCTCGGCGCAGTTATTCCCAATATGGACAGCGCCTATCGCAACGTCACCCTGGAGGATCTGCTCGCCCATCGCAACGGCCTGGTGGGGGGGCATGACCAGCCTCGATATTTGGAATGGTAATCTTTGGCGTAGCATCAAGCCAAAATCCGAAATCCGCCTCAATATCGTCAAAGAAGCATTGGCGCTTATTTCCAAGGCGCAGCCTCGCGTCGTCTTTCACTACAGCAATGCCGACTATGTCATAGCCGGCGCCATAGCCGAACGAGCCGCCGGCGAGCCCTGGGATGAGCTGATAGTGCATGAATTGTTCGAGCCGCTCGGCATGGCCTCAAGCGGCTTCGGCGCGCCTGGAATAGCGAGTAAACTTGATCAACCTTGGGGCCATTATGAGGGCCGCTCGCGGGTAGTGCCGGTGGAACCGGGATTGGCCGCCGACAGCCCGCCGGCGCTTGGCCCCGCCGGTACGATCCATGCTTCGCTGGGTGATGTCCGGCGGTATCTCTCTGCCCATTTGCTCGGCGCGCGCGGTCGCGGCTGGCTGATG
>Ga0209403_10003886_pt1 | contig 16587 bp, 10 predicted proteins | sample ArcticOcean_MG_C_8_FD_187440 | JGI IMG/M metagenome (GOLD analysis project Ga0209403, IMG submission 187440) | Marine microbial communities from western Arctic Ocean - ArcticOcean_MG_CB11_86 (SPAdes) (version 2) | ecosystem: Environmental > Aquatic > Marine > Oceanic | place: Arctic Ocean... | reverse complement strand
CGCGAATTTGCTACATCTTTTCCGGCAACACCGACCGAACTGTGATAACCGCCACCAACCCCGACTACACCGTCCTGAGTTATTAACTTCTGCATCATCGCCGCTGCTTTTTCAGGCAGACCTTCTGTGTCAGCAATCACGACTTTCACATCACAGCCTAAAATTCCGCCGCGGGCATTGATGTCATCTTGTGCGATCAGCATAGCATCACGCATTGCTTCTCCACCTCCTACAGCTCCAGGTGCCGAAAGAGGTGCGAGTCCGCCAATTTTGACCGGACAACTTACTGCTAATGCTGAAGTTGCTCCGAATACAGATAAGCTTGTCAGTAACAGCACGGAAATTAACGATTTAGGATTACTCATGGTTCTCCATATACTTGAGGAATAAAAAAAGAGCCGACTGCTTTCCAGCTAAGGACTAAATTGCAGCAACTCTGCGAGATGCCTGTAACAGGCAAAATATCAAAGAACTCAGACAAACTACAATCTTTGACTGTATGCTCTTCCGCAAAAACAACTTTGGCTCTTGCTAGGCTAACTCTACTTTGATTATATAATATTGCAAGTATTTTTAATTTTTTTTGCAAAGGTAGCTAAAGTATAACTTCAAAAAGCTTAATTCAGCTATAAAAACAGCACATTTTCAATCTGTAGTAATCGACAGTATTTCTTCTGCGGTCGTTAAACCATGCAGAATTTTGTTCACTCCATCACGCCGTAAAGTGATCATTTTTTCTTTCAAAGCCTGTTTTTTTATGGCGTCGGAGTCACTGCTTTCGAGAATAATATTTTTGACGCCGTCACTCATTTCGAGCAGTTCGTGAATTCCGAGTCTTCCGTGGTAACCTGTATTTCTGCACTTATTGCAACCTGTTCCACGATAGAAACTCCTACCAATTTTCCTAAAATTTTCTTCCTTGATACCTAACTCCCTGAGTTGTTCTGAATGAGGTTTGTAGCTTTTACGGCAATCGGGACAGATACGGCGCACCAGTCGTTGCGCAAGCACACCGATGATTGTTGAGCAAACGAGGAAAGGTTCAATCCCCATATCAATGAGACGGGTGATGGTAGCCGGAGCGTTGTTGGTATGAACCGTACTGAAAACAAGGTGCCCGGTCAATGCGGATTGAATGGCGATCTGTGCTGTTTCTTTGTCACGCATTTCTCCTATCATAATAACATCAGGATCCTGCCGTAAAACTGAACGCAGAGCGTTGGCGAATGTCAAACCTAGTTTCGGCTTAACTTCGATCTGGCTGTAACCGGAAAGTTTGTATTCAACAGGGTCTTCAATGGTAATTATATTGCGAGCCTCATTATCGATTTCAGCTAGAGAGGCGTAAAGCGTAGTTGTTTTTCCGCTTCCGGTAGGTCCTGTAACAAGGATTATGCCCCCGCTGCTCTGCACCATCTTCGAGTATGGTTTTGAAATGTATTTTGCTAAACCAAGTTGACTCAGTTGCATTAGTTTTTCGTCTTGATACAACATACGCATGACAATTTTTTCACCCTGAATTGTCGGTACAGTTGAGACTCTGATGTCAATTTTCCTACCGGCAATCAGTACCATCGAACGTCCGTCCTGCGGGATACCTTTCTGGGCAATGTCCAGACGGGACATGACTTTAATTCTGTTTACCACAGTCACATGTACCTGGCTCGGAAAAGCAGTGACCTGCTGGAGTATGCCGTCAATACGGTAACGCACAATGGTTTCACGGGTCATTGGGTCTATGTGCACATCACTGGCTTCATCTTTAGCCGCCTGCCAGAGCAAGCTGTTGACTAATCGTTTTATGGGCTCTTCATCTGTTGCGTCGAGTAAATCTTCCGGTTCTTCTACTGCCAGAATGTTTTCATAAGTTTCATCTGAGTCAAGCTGATCCACTGCTTCTTCAGTCGAGGTGGAAGATTCATCATAAGCACGGTTGATCAAATCCAGCACTGCCTGCTTATGAGAAAGAACAGGTTCAATATGACACTTAAAATGACGGGCAAGATCATCCAGCGGCTGTGAAAGTTCCGGATTTGTGATGGCAACCTTCAGCGTGTTGCTCTCTTTTTTGAGGGGGAAGAAGACATTTTTTTTGGCATATCGTATCGGAATTATTTCCGTATATTCACGTACCACCGGAACATCATCAAAATTCTCCCGATACTCCAATTCAAAATAGGCGGCCATTGCCTGTTGAAACGTGGTCTCACTGGTGACATTATGTTTCAGCAGCGCTTCTTTCAGACCGCCCGTACTTTCACGGTAAGCGAGAAGTTGTTCATGCAGCGGCTCCAATGACTCAGGAGGCGTTCCAAAACGGTCTACTAAAATTTCAACTACAGGGTGGTAGGTGTTCATGTTGTTAATAATGGATGCTCGGTTGTTTTCAGCAAATTCACCGCTCAGTTAAGCACATGATTCATGATTGATTCAACAATAAAAGTCTTTAAGGTCATGGTTGGAGTGTTAAGATAATGGTTGTCTCTCCGTCAATTTCCTGCAGTTCCACACTATTTTTATAGATAGTCTTGACAAAGACTTTTTCCAGCCACTCTCCTTCCTGGACGACATACGATACTTTTTTTTCATCAATAAATGCGTAACGGCCTTCTGACGTTTCCAGAATATCTTTCAGACTCAGAGTTTCAGTTATTTGCTTAGTTCGTGAAGAAATATCTGTTCTGCTAGCAGTCTTTAGTTCAGGCAGTTGAGCTGCAGATTTTGATAGTGCTGCCTTTTCCGTGCTTTTCTTTTTACCCAGGGATGGATTTTGTTTTTTTGTTGAGACAGATTTTGAAAGAGACTGAGGGAGTGAAACTGAGTTGTTCTTTTCAGGTAGTAAACTGCGAAATGGATTATTGATCTGCGTGACTTTTGATGAGGTAGCGGCCAAACCGCTTGCTGCATTGTACACTATTAGAAAGACAGACAAGAAAAGGAGGGTCAGCGTAAATTTCCACTTGCCAATACTCATAAGTTATTCTCTTTTGCTGAAATTTGCAGTCTTTTGGGTACAGCGAAGACCATTTCAATTCTTAGTTTTGGTTCCTGTTGAGCAGGTGTAGGATTTTCCAGCAGCAGTTTTTTCAACAGCAGCAGTCGGGGTCCTTCTTTCAATTGTTGCATAAACTGCTGGAAGTTTGCGTATTTTCCGCTCAATTTCAAATTAATAGTCAGTGTCTGAATCAAGGATTGTGCGGTATTTTCTTCAAAGTTTTGTTCTTCGAGCTGCAGTCCATTTTGCTGAATAGCGTTTGTGAGCCAGCGTAAAAGTTCGGTAAGTTTCCATTTATCAGGCAGAAGTTGAGCTAAAGCTTTTTCCCTGTCCTGCAGAGACTGAAAGCTGTTTTCTTGTTTAAATTTTATCCCGGCGCTTTTAACTTTTTTTAAGTCTGAATTTATCTGCAGAATCTCAGTGGACAACTGCTTTTTAAGCTTCAACTCCGGAGCCAGCATAAAGTTGTAAAAAAGCAAAGAAGCCAAGATTAATATCAGTCCCGCCAAAACGACTTGTCGTGTCTGCAGACTATTCCATTCTGTCGCGGAAAAAGTGGAACCAGCAACTAAAGCCATGTCTAGTCTCAGGAAACTGAATATTAATTAAAACCTTTGTAAAAATTTGTCATTTCGAGCGCAGAGAGGAAACTTAATGATATTGTTGCGGTAAAGTAAAACAAATTTCTCGCTCCACTCGGTAGGACACGTTTTTGTGCGTTATTACAAAGTCATCTTATTTTGGTTTTTCTTTCTTAAGCGCTGCCGGTAAAACAAGGCAACTGTGCTAAACAATAATACCAGGATTATTACAGAAACACCTGCATACTGTAGAGATGTTGTTGGAACATTGCTGATCTTGAAATTCAGTCGGTTCGAATCGGATACTTTGCTTTTCCAACTGAGAAAAGTTGTCTCATTTAAACTTTGTTTGCCGGAAAAACTCAGTTCGTCGGACTTGATTTGCAATCGCTCAATAGGTGTGAAAACTCCAACTATGTCCAGAGGATGCTCAAATTCCCTGTTTATTTCTAAACTGCCAAACCAGGCAGGGAGGATATATTGATAAATAATTTGGGTACTTCCTCTTGGAAAGATATAGGATATTTTTAATACATTTTCTTCCAGTTGATGTTTCATTGAGTTTACGGACTTACTGTCCATCATGCGGAAATTTTTTATTCCTGCAGGGAGTTTCTGCACAAGTGGCAGAGTGCTAGTATCAATTTTGTCCGGCGTGGTATTGCTGAAGACAAGGACCTCAGTCACTGTAACCGCTCCTAATCCGGATTCAATCACGAGTGAGACTTGGGAAGTTTCCAGTTTCTCCACTGCAGTAGAAATGCCCGGAATAATAATGTCTCTTTCAATGAGTCCCTCACCGGCTTTCATGAAAAATATTTTTGAACTGTATAATTCACCATCCACCCGAGTTCCAAGTTGATAACCAGCGCGTAAATTCTGTTTTACTTTAATGAACTCAAAATTACCACTGGTATTAGTTTTGACACGTCCCTGAGGTCCGACAGGAGTTACCTCTCCTTCTGGACTAAGTACAAATTTCAATAACACTACATCAAGTCCTTCCGGAGATGTTTCTGCACCCGATGAGAGTCTCACCTGACCTTTCACTGTAATATTAAGCACGGAAGGGTCAGCTGAAAATGTTGCGAAAGGCAGTACAACCGTAAACAGTGTTAACAGTCCAAACAGGCAAATTCGCCTCAACTGTTGTTTAAGTCTGTATCGTGCAAAACCGCAAAATGTGGCGATGCTGTTTAGAGGATATTTCTGCTTCAGGTACTGTTTCATTATTGTGAAGATTCTATAGATTTAAGATAATTGTCGATCTCTTTTGCTTTTTGTTTGGCTGCATTTTGAAATTGTTTTAATTCCGCAGGGGCACGAGCTTTTTCAACCAGCCGATAATGCCGTAACGCGTATTTCCACTTTTCCTTGAAATGATATAATGTGCCAAGTTCAAAGTGAATTTGAACGTACATCGACGAGTTTTTTGCTATTTTTCGGCCGGCCAATTCTTTGAGACGTTTAAGTGCTTTGTCCGTTTTATTTTCTTCACGGTCAAGTTGAGCCACCCAAAAAGCTGCCTGTAATTCCTGGCTGGAACCTCCTCCGCCATCCGCACGCAACATCCATATCCTGGCTTTGTCAGTCTGTTTAAGCTGGGATGACTGATGGTAGCCGATCAAGTAGGCATATGTTTGATACTCCTTTTTAGGTCGTGAACTTTTCTTGAGCACACTGTAAGCCCGCTTGTATGTACGTACCAGGGCTTTATAATCCTTGGAGCGTTCATAAAGCCGAGTTAGTTCTCCAACCAACTGCAGGACAAGGTTCACATTTTTGTCAGGCACTTTTTTAAGAGCACTTCTATAGTATCCCTTTGCGCGTTTATAACCACCTAATTTTTCTGAGGCATATCCCTGGTCAATCTGTGCTTCAACTGTCAGTGTCTTTTTTTTATCATAAATTGTCAGCAAGGCATAGGCATTAAGAATACCATTATATTTATCACTGCCAGATTTTTCATTTTCCGCATAAAGTAGCAGTTCGAAATTTTTATCATTCAGGACTCTCTTCTTTGCTTTTACTTCGCTGTAAATTGTTTTGGTAATTTTTGACCATTCTTTCTGCTCAATCCATGTTTGAAAAGCAGTCTGTGCAAGGAAAGTTTTAATTTCATCCTGCTTACTTGTATCCATTGCAGTTTGTGGTTTTAACTTTACAGCTTTTCTGTAAAATTGCAGGGAAAGTTCTTTTTTACCAAGTTTCTCTGCAGCTTTTGCTTGTGCAACTTGTGCACTAACAGTTTGTTCCATCTTCTTGTTATAGATTGCCAACAAAGCGTAAGCTTCAATAATTCCTGCATATTTTTTAGTACCAAATTTTTTATTTTCTGCATAGATCAACAATTCAAAATTTTGCTCATCCAGGATTCGTTTTTTTGCTCTTACTTCCTGATGAATGGCTTTAGTAACTTTCGTCCATTCACCCTTTTCAATCCATTGTTGGAAGGCTCCATGGGCCAGGAATTTGCTGATTTCATCCTGTTTTTTACGGTCTTTTTCAGATTGAGGAATTACTTTTAAAGCTTTGCGGTAAAATGAAATTGAAAGCTCTTTCTTGCCTAGTTTTTCTGCAGCTTTGGCTCTGATGATAAGTGCATCCAGATTTTCTGCGCGGACAGGATCATGCTTAGATAAAAGAACAAATGCACTCAGAACTCCTGCCCAATTTCCTTGTTTTTGTTCTGCAAAGAGCAGTTGGGTAAAATACTGTTCATCCAGAGCAATGTTTCCGGAATTAACATCTTGACGAATTTGGACTGAGATCTCCTTCCAGTTTTCTTGTTCAGTCAGTTTCTGCAAACGGGAGGTGGTGATAAATGTATTAATCTGTGCCAAATTTTCTGTGTCTTCAGGAAAAGATGTTTTCCAACGTTGATAAATTATTTTGATACGTTCAAGACGTTGAAAATCTGCTCTACGTTGTGCTGCAAAGATCCAAAGTTGAAAATAAGGGATAGTCATCGCAGGTGATTTTCTCTCAAAAATTTCCTGAAATTCCAAGGTAATTGCCTTCCAGTCCTGTAACTGTTTGTGAGATTCCAGCAAAATCCGGATTGATTGTTGACGATATTTTTCACTCTCAAATATTTGGCGTGAAACTATGCGAGCCTCTTCCCACTTTTTTGTTTCAAGCAGGCAACTGCTTTTCAGGTACTGTAAATGCTGCCATTCTTCTGGATTTGTATTTTTGGATTTTTGCAGATAACCGGGTTTGTCCTTTATTTCCGCAAGCAATACTTCACAATTGTTTTGTTCAAAGTAAGTGAGCAGTAACTGAGTTTGAAATCCGTGACGCACCTGTTCTTCCAACTTGGGATTGCTTCTGACACTTAAGAGAAATTGAATGAATTTTTCTTTTGATACAGTTTCCCGGTAGAGCACCATCAATGTTTGCAAAAGTTCAGGATTTTGCTGGTAATCAGAATGCAGCCGAACTTGTTCAAGCAGTGAAATTGCGAGAAAACTTTGTTTTGTTTCAACATAAAGGTAAGCCAGTCGCAGTTGAATCGCCGCGGAAAGTTCTGTTACGCCACTGGCGAGATATTTTTCAAAGATCTTAATCGCCTTTTTTGTTTGTTTGTTTTCCAGATAGAGGTAACCCAGCCTGATTTGGATTTCCGCAACATGTTCGGTATCTCTGCCTGAGAGATATTTTTCAAATATCTTAATCGCTTTTCCCCGCTGTTTTGTATCTATATAAAGATAACCTAACCGGATTTGGATTTCTGCAAGATGTTCGATATCTCCACTGGCGAGATATTTGTTAAAAATTTCAACTGCCTTTTTCGGTTGTTTAGTCTCGATATAGAGGTAACCCAGCCTGATTTGAATTTCTACGGCATGTTTTTCTTTACCACTGCTGAGATATTTATTGAATGTCTCAATCGCCTTTTCTGGCTCTTTAGTCTCAATATAGAGATAAGCTAAGCGGTACTGCGCATCATTAGCATAAGTTTTGTCATTCGTACTTAAATATTTGCTAAAGGTCTCAATTGCTTTTTTAAGTTGTTTGCTTTCTATATAGAGGTAAGCCAAACGGTACTGAACTTCGCTCGCATATGTTTTGTCCTTTGTATTTAAATATTGTAGAAAAGCAATAATTGTTTCATGCGGCTGGTGTTTTTGCTCTAAAACACCAATACGGTAATAAGTCAGCGGAAGGTTTTTTTTATCCTTTTTTGTTAAGTATATTTTATAATTGTTCACCAAACGGTTGACTGATTTTGGCTCCAGAGAAGCAGTCTCTGTTTGTTGAAGTGATGCCGCGTATGCCATCTCTGCCCGCCAAAATGCAGACTCCGCAGCCAATTTTGAGTCAGCATGATCGGTGACAATCCGTGCAAACCAGCTTTCAGCTTGTTCGTATTTATTTGCCTGCTGAAACTTAGCTGCTAACTGATATTTAAGATTCAAAGCCTGTTCAGGTTTGACGGACTTTGAGTGTCTCAAATACTGCTCCCATGCATCCGCTGTTTTTGAGATGTCATCCAGAAACCACCACGCACGTCCGGTTAAATACCAGCGTTCCTGTTGTTGACTTTGGGTTAAGGCAGTTGGGTCACTATTCTTAAAATGCTGAATGGATGTTTTATATTCCTGTAGTGCCTGCTGTTTATTTTTTTTGCGTAACAGTTCCGCACTGAATGAAATTACATACCCCAACCAATAATGAGCTTCATCCCTGAGTTTTGAAGTAGGGTAATCCTGCAGCAGCGAAGTCAGGGTTTTAATCGCGAGTGGATATTTTCTGGTCAGTACCAGAATAATACCTTGCTGCAGCACTTCATCATCAAGATATGATTTGCTGCGCGGGAAATTTCTTTTCAGTTCATCATAAGCTTTGATTGATGCTTGAATGTCGCCGCCTTTGCGTAGAGCTTTTGCATGCAGGAATAAAATCTCTTCACGTGCAGCACTTTCTTTAAATTGATCCAGATAACATTTTGCGGTTTCAATGGATGCGGAATAGAGGCCATCCGCAAATGTCTCACGCGCCACCGCCAATTGTTCTTCTTCACTCAAGTCACTAGTCCAGCACTGTGCAGCCGCAGCAGAGACAGTGAGGAAAAAACTAAGGACTGTCAGCAACAAAACAATAATGCCTAAGCGTCTATTTGAGGAATATTTTGAAGGGTTTTTTAGCACGTATTTAGCTTAATGATCAGTTTTTATTTTCTTAGCTGTTTTGCAGCATTGAATTCGAAGCGGCTTTCATGTTCAATTAGCTACCAATTTTATTAAAACTTTTTGCCAGCAGTCAGGGTCAGGTTTCAGGATCTCAACAGTTTTTGCTCGGCTAGTTTTTCCACGTACCACGCTCACGTTTGTCTTTGCGGTTTTTAAGGATTTTGCAATAAACTTCACGCATTCCAAGTTTGCCTGATTGTCAACCGGAGGTGCAGTAACGCGTAAACGTATACGGCCATCGTGATGTCCGGCCCATTCATTTTGAGAGGCACGCGGCTGCAGCAAAATCTGCAGAACAAGCTTGTCTCCTTGCCATGAAAAGGCAGAATTTTGAGCAGACATATGATTAACTTGATTTATCCGTTGCTTATTTTGTGAGTCACAGTAACTTAGAACAACTCTACATTATAGCGTTTCAGCAGAAAAAACCAATCCAGAAGCGAATGAAAATGAATAAATCTACTCTTTCTTCCATCATTAAAATATGCGGTTTGACCAGTCTGGAACAGGCTTTGTCATGTGTTGAATTAGGTGCGGATTGGCTTGGACTTAATTGCTGGAACGGATCTTCACGTTACATTACTACTGAAAAAGCCACGGAGATTGTTGCCGGACTTCCTGAATCAGTTACTACAGTAGGTGTTTTTGTTAATGAATCTACTGATTCATTGGATAGTATCATGCGTGAAACAGGCATGGACCTCGCTCAGTTGCATGGCGATGAGACGCCTGAAAGCTGCAAAAAAATAACGGCGCCCTGGTATAAGGCTTTTCGGGTTTCTCCGGATTTTCAACTGCAGCGGATTCAGGATTATGGTTGTGAAACTTTTCTGCTGGATGCATACAGTAAAACGCATTACGGAGGTTCCGGACAACAAATTGATTGGGAGCTTGCTTCAACTGTTTCTGGAATGGGAAAGTTGATTCTCGCAGGCGGACTGGCGCCTGAAAATGTCGCTGAGGCCGTCAATAAAGTACTGCCCTGGGGCGTGGATGTCTGCAGCGGAGTCGAAAGTGAACCTGGAATTAAAGATCTGCTGAAAGTAAAAGAGTTTATCAACAACATTAGAAATGCCGAAGGAAGTTAGTACTGTCTCAAACCGTTACTGCAGAGATAGCTTCTCCCAGCTTAGTTATTGAGCGGTTTTGGTTTGGTCAGCATACAGGAATGTACGCAAATAGCGGATGTTGCAGGTTGCAGATAAATCTTGTTCTGTTACAATAAGCAACCTGTTTTTGATGCCCGAATCTGGGCAGTGACACAATTTATAAATATCATGAACAACTCTACATTTACAACTCAGGGCGGTATTAAAATCAAAAAGGCGATTACTCCTTTGGATGCAGAACATGCCCTCGACAAAATATATCAATATATTGATATTAAAAAAGGCGCGCTTTTCGTCAGCAACTACGAAGTTCCGGATCGATATTCACGTTGGGATTTGGGATTTATACATCCCGCGCTGGAACTGATTGCCAAGAAACAACAGTTTGAAATTAACGCACTCAATCCAAATGGAACACGTCTACTGAAATTGATCGCACCTGTTTTGCAGAATCACCCTCATCTTGAAACACTGGTTTTTGCAGATGCTGCTGATCAACCTGCAGTACAAATTTCAGGAACAGTGAAACCAAGACCGGATTTCTTTCCGGAAGAAGAAAGAAGCCGCCAGCCAAGTGTGTTTTCTGTGATTCGGCAAATATTTGAACTGTTTCGCAGCGTTGATCCTTATCTTGGTCTGTACGGCGCATTTGGTTACGATTTGGTTTTTCAATTTGAAAATATTGAAGCAAAGCACGAACGTGATCCTGAACAAACAGATTGCCATTTGTTTTTACCGGTTGAGTTGGTGGTAGTTGATCGGCAAAAGGAAGAGGCTTACAAAATTGAATATCATATCGATACACCGGACGGTATGACAGAAAGCTGGTGGAACACCGGAGAAGAATTTCCGGTTGTCCCTGCAAAGGCGGATGGAAAAATTAAGTGTGATCACGCTCAAGGAGAGTTTAAGCAGAAAGTAGCAAAAATACAGGAAGGCTGCCGACGTGGTGACTTTTTTGAGGTTGTACTTTCGCAAGCATTTTCTACAGCTTTCGGAGAACAACCATCTACTTTATTCAAAAGAATTTGTGAGCAAAATCCAAGTCCTTACAGTTTTCTGATCAACATGGGTGCAGAACAACTGGTAGGCGCGTCTCCTGAAATGTATGTAAGAGTAAAAGAAGATCGTTTTGAAACTAGTCCTATTTCCGGAACAGTTCCTGTAGGGAATGATCCGATGGAAACTGCAGAAAGGATAAAAGATCTTATTTCTTCAGAAAAAGAGGAATCAGAACTCACAATGTGTACTGACGTGGACCGTAACGATATGGCGAGGATTTGTGAACCAGGTAGTGTGCACTTAATCGGTCGGCGTTTGTTGGAACGTTATTCCCGGTTAATCCACACTGTTGATCATTTGGAAGGTGTTTTGAACAAAGACAGGGACGCGGTTGATGCTATCTTGACGCACATGTGGGCCTGTACAGTGACCGGTTCTCCAAAACCGGTTGCAATGCAAACAATTGAAAATATGGAAAATTCACCGCGTGGATGGTATAGCGGTTGTATCGGATTTTTATGGTTTAACGGTTATGTCAGTACCGGAATGACTTTGCGCACAGTTCATCTTAAAAACGGACAAGCCACTGTAAGGGCCGGTGCTACTTTGCTTTATGACTCAGATCCTGCCACGGAAGAGCGGGAAACGCACATCAAAGCCTCCGCCTTTTTGGGAGCGACTTTAGGCAGCAAACCGCCTACTTCAGTTGATTTTGATTTACCGCAGACAGGCGACTCAAAAACGGTTTTATTTGTCGATAATCAAGATAGTTTTGTCCACACTTTAGCAAGTTATGTCAGACAAACTGGTGCAAAAGTAATCACCCTCCGTTCCGGATTTCCGTATCAGATGCTAGACGAAATATCTCCGGATTTACTTTTCATTTCACCTGGTCCGGGATTTCCAAGTGAACAAAAAGTACCGGAATTAGTCGGCGAAGCACTCAAAAGGAATATTCCTGTTTTTGGAGTGTGTCTTGGACATCAGGGAATTGCGGAGCATTTTGGTGGAAAACTGCTGACTCTTGAACATCCGGTTCATGGTAAATCCGCAAAGATTAATCACAATGGTGAATCGTTTTATGCCGGTCTGCCAAACCCCTTCAGCGCCGGACGTTATCATAGTCTTTACGTGGATTCAGCTTCACTACCGGAATGTTTGGAAGTTACTGCGAAAACTGATTCCGGATTAATAATGGGGTTGCGTCACAAAACTTTACCGGTCGCATCTGTGCAGTTTCATCCGGAATCTATTCTGACCCTCAAAGAGCAATCTGGATTACGGATGATCAACAAAGTGATGGCAGAACTAACCGCTGTGGCAAATAACAAAGAAGGCTCATAAGTATGCAGCAAATTACCCTTGATGAAATAGCAACAGCCGCAAGTATCGTTTATGCGGAAATGCAGGCGACTCCGCAATATTGCTGGCCTTTGCTATGTGAACGTTTAGGTACAGAGGTTTGGGTTAAACATGAAAACCATACGCCGAATGGTGCTTTTAAAATCCGCGGTGGTTTGGTCTATTTCGCGTATCTTGCAAACTCACTTGCAATTCCAAAAGGTGTGGTCTGTGCGACCCGTGGAAATCACGGTCAGTCTGTGGGTTTTGCTGCAAAGCGTTACGGAATTCCAACCACTATCGTGGTTCCTCACGGAAACAGTCGAGAGAAAAATGCTGCCATGCAGGCGCTTGGAGTGAAATTGCTGGAACATGGTGATGATTTTCAGGCCGCGCGTGAATTTGCGATTAAACTAGCACGTGAAGAAGAATTGCAAATGGTGCCTTCCTTTGATCCACTGTTAGTTACCGGAGTTGCAACCTATAGTCTGGAATTGCTGAGTGCGGTCAAGGATCTGGATGTCGCCTACGTTCCTATTGGTTTAGGTTCCGGAATCTGTGGAATGCTTGCGGCTCGTGATGCATTAAACTTGAAGACTGAAATCGTCGGTGTTGTTTCTGCACATGCCAGTGCTTATGCGGAATCGTTCAGTTCCCGCCGTCCAATTGAGTCTTCAGTCAGTACTAAAATTGCAGACGGTATGGCCTGTCGAATACCTGAAGAGTCTGCACTGGAAATGATCTGGAAAGGTGTTGAGAGGATTGTGCAGGTTAGCGATACTGAAATTGCGGAGTCAATGCGGATTATGTATGAATGCACTCATAATGTCTGCGAAGGTGCAGGTGCTGCCGCAATTGCTGCTGCACTACAGGAATCAGCGAAAAATAAAGGCCGAAAAGTGGCGGTTATCGCGTCCGGAGGAAATGTGGACCGTGATGTTTTTGCGAAAATACTGAATGGAGAAAATTTTGTAGACTGAAAAAAGAAAATCAGTCAGTAAATTTCAAAGTATACAGCGGTATTTTCCTGGAGCGAGAGTGATTTCCGAGGTACGGGGGAGCACAAAGGTGCGGTCATTCTTAAAATAAACTATGACTTTTGTTTCGTTAATGAAAATCCATGAGGGAGTTGACTTGCTCCACGCTTGATGGGGAGCAGATGCGTCCTGATAAGGCAGTCGGCAGAGGTAGCGTACCTCCATCGATTTTTCTGCAGGATATATAAATCGTGAGGGTGTTGAAGAATTGCAGCCGAAAAAAAATGTTAGTGCAAATAAAAACAATGCAACATTTCTTTTCATGATCGTATTTTGTTGAAACAAAGTTTGTTCAACTTCTAAATACAAAAAATGTGTGCTGAAAATCCGGCTTATGACTCTATTTCTTCCTCAACTTCCGGAAAGTACAAAATGCGTGAACAATAGGGGCAGTTTTTGTGTGCATTCGGATTTGCCATCAATTCATTGACCAACTGTGGTAATAAAACCATGTGACAACCACTGCAGCTTTTGTCCTGAATGGCACAGACAGGTGTCGAGATTCCGCTTTCCTGACAACGTTCATAAAAACGTTTGATGTTTTGTGGTGTTTTTTTCAGTAAACGGTTTCTTCGAGGTTCCAGTTTTGCGATTTTCTTTTCTGCTTTTTCTTGTTTTTTCAGGAGTCCGGATGTCTCTTCCTGAAATGCAGAGTTGGATTCAGTAAGTTCGCTGTTGACAGATTCTATTTCCTGATCCAGATCTTCTTTTTTCATGTCCATTTCAAGCATTTTGTCTTCTAGCAAACCCAACATTTTACGGGCTTCCTCAAGCTGGTTTTTGCTGGCAGCAAATTCTTTTTCGTTGCGAATCTTCGGTACTTGTTCATCGAGACGCAATATCAGCTCTTCCTGAATTTGGATGTTGTTTTGAACCTTTTTGCCTTCGTTGGTTATGTGGCTAAGTTCGTTATTTTTTTGCTCAAATAATTTTTGATGTTGGTCAACAACCGATCTCGCCGTATCTATCTGACGTTCCAGATGTGAGCGGGAGTAAATATTTGTCTGTAATTCCAGATCAGTATTGGCAAGATCAATCAGTGGCTGAATAGTTAGTAGCATGGAAGATTTTTAGAAGAGGAGTCTTGGCAATAATTATTTGTCATCCACGTAGTATCTCAAAAAGAGTATAAATTTACAAGTAAAATGTCTGATTAACTCTTAAAGCATGTTAAGTAGTTCCTGTGCGGATTTATCTCAATCCGGAAGCAAACGTCTGGGGGATGGAGAATAACTAACAGACTGCACAGGTTTTTCTTTTAACAACCGCAGCATTTCCTGAACCGTACGCGAGAGCATAGGATCTTCATTTTTTACAAAAGATTGCGGTGTGTCTTCCACTTCAATATCAGGGTCAACACCGTGATTTTCAACCGACCAACCGGCGTGATGGAACCAGATGGAATATTGAGGCTGAGTTGTTGTTGTCCCGTCCACCAGTTGATAACGTCCGTCGATGCCGATCACACCACCCCAGGTACGTTTTCCTACTAGAGGTCCAAGCTGCAACTGCCGGAAACTTGTCGTGAACATATCACCGTCAGAGCCTGTGAACTGATTGGCGATCACGATCAGGTGTCCGCGTAGAGTGTGGTATGGATAGGATTCCGGTGATCCCCAGCGCGGTACGTCATAACCCAAATGCCGATGAGCTAATTTTTCCAGAATGAGTGGGGACACCATACCTCCTGCATTATAACGAACATCAACGATCAAACCCTCGCGGTCAACCTGGGATAAATAACCTCGATGAAACTCTGCTATTCCATTAGTACTCATGTCCGGAAGGTGCAGATAACCGATACGTCCATCGGTCAGCGAGTCAACGCTTTTCACATTATTTCCGACCCACTCGCGGTAACGCACTTCTTGTTCACCGATCAGGGTTTTTACAACGACTTGACGTGTAACCGCAGGGCCGTTTTTTGTGCCCTTCTTTTTGCTGCCACTTTCAAGCACTGTAAGTGGGACAAACTGACCTGCCTGATGCACGAGCAATTCTCCGGGAGTTTTGTGTTCATCAAGCGGGACTCCTCCGACTGCCAAAAGTTGATCACCTTCTGAAACGAGGACACCAGGTTCTGCCAAAGGTGAATGTTCGTTGGTTTTCCAAATATCACCTGAATATATTTTTTGAAAAATCCATGAGCCCTGCTTTGTGTCAAAAACAATATCAGCCCCCAAACATCCAACCGGATAACGAGGTGCATACGGATAATCACCACCATACTCATATGCGTGAGATGTCCCCAGTTCTCCCTGCATTTCCCAGATTAAATCAGATAGTTCTGAGCGCGAACCAATTCGCGGTAGTAAACGAGCGTAGCGTTGGTAAACCCGTTCCCAATCAACGCCGGAGAGGTCTTCAGTCCAAAAAAACTCTTTTTGCAGACGCCATGATTCCTGAAACATTTGCGTCCATTCTTCCTGATACTGCACGGAAATTCGGATACGGTTCAAATCCAGCCAGCCGCTTTTTCTGGAAAAATGTTTTTCTGCTTTAAGCTCTTCCGGAACAGGAATTCCTGCTTCCAGAACACGCAACTGATCACCTGAACTGTAGAGCATGGTACGTGCTGAATTATCGGCTTCATCGACTGAGGAAGTTTGTATAAAACCAACATTGTCGACTATTGTTTCAATTTCCTGTTTCTCAAAATCATACATCCACAAGATGCCTTCATCCTTTTCCATATCATCTTCATCCGCAGTATCATCGAAGCTTGCCGAGAGTGGAAATTCACTGAAAACAACTTTGTTTGCAAGACCAGTAATTTGTTCATAAACACCTTCTGCAACCGGAAATTCTATAATTCTATCCGCAATTCCGGCTAAGTCTATTTCGACTGCGAGTTTTTTTTGTTCAGGAAGTTTTTGACTTTTTTTGTTTTTAGCATCCTGTGCTTCTTGACTTCCGCCGCTTTCAGTTTCTCCAATTTCACGTCCGGGGGCATGCGGTTTTGCTACGAAAGGATTCTGCGCGTCTTTTTTCAGTGTCAACAGATACGGTTTCATTGAGCGGGAAAATGAGGTGCCTGTTTGCACAGTGTCCCAGATAGGGTTGAATGTTCTTGAAGAAAGAAAATACAACCAACGCCCATCCGGATCAAAAGACGGACTGAAATCATAACGAACCGGCTTTGTAATTTGAAGCGCTTCTGACGGTTTTACACGTTTACCGGTTGCAGACGGTTTGAGATCCAGCAGGAAAATCGCAGTTAATTCGAGACTCAAATATTTTGTGTAAGCCAGCCATCTTCCATCAGGTGAAAAAACAATTTCACGAATTTCACGTACCTTCGAGTGATCAAGTTTGTTAATACGCCCG
>Ga0209403_10003885_pt1 | contig 16589 bp, 12 predicted proteins | sample ArcticOcean_MG_C_8_FD_187440 | JGI IMG/M metagenome (GOLD analysis project Ga0209403, IMG submission 187440) | Marine microbial communities from western Arctic Ocean - ArcticOcean_MG_CB11_86 (SPAdes) (version 2) | ecosystem: Environmental > Aquatic > Marine > Oceanic | place: Arctic Ocean... | reverse complement strand
TCTTCTAGCCCCGTTGCAACGGCAAAAACATTAGGGTCAAAAAATATATCTTCAGGTGGAAAATGTACTTCTGTTACAAGCAATTCATAACATCTCTTCGATATCTCGCATTTTCTTTCGTAAGAATCCGCTTGACCATTCTCATCAAATAGCATAATAACAACAGCTGCTCCATATTTTTTACATAGATTTGCTTTTTCAATAAATTCTTCTTGTCCTTCTTTTAAACTAATGGAGTTAACTACACACTTCCCTTGTAAAATCTTTAATCCACCTTCGATGACACTCCATTTCGACGAATCTATCATTACAGGAACTTTACAAATATTAGGTTCTGTCGCTAATAGTCTTAAGAAGTGTTGCATTTCTATTTCAGAATCCAACATACCTTCATCCATATTAATATCTATTATTTGAGCTCCTGACTCCACTTGATCTCTAGCTACATCTAGCGCTTCTTCATAGTTTTTTTCCCTAATAAGTCGAGCAAACTTCCGAGAACCTGTTACGTTTGTTCTTTCCCCAACATTAATGAACAGAGATTCGTTATTAATAAATAGTGGCTCTAGACCACTCAACATGGTAGTAAAATCTTTTTTTGGTACAACCCTTGGTTTAGAATTTTTTAACTGTGCTGAAATAGCTTTTATATGATCTGGTGTTGTTCCACAACAGCCACCTACAATATTTATGTGTTTGTCATCAACAAATTCACGTATTAGCTGAGACATTGCACCAGGAGATTCATCATAATCACCCATTTCATTTGGAAGACCTGCATTCGGGTGCAGGCTAATTCCTACATCTGCTATTTTACTAATAGCATGTAAGTGAGGACGCAATTGTTCTGCTCCTAGAGCACAATTGAAGCCGATTGAGTTAGGTTTGGCATGTTTCATGGAGGCCCAAAAAGCTTCTACTGTTTGGCCTGACAAAGTTCTACCTGAAGCATCTGTTATTGTTCCTGAAATCATCAAAGGTATTTCAAAGTTTAATTCTTTGCATTTACCGAGATAAGCAAAAATAGCAGCCTTAGCATTGAGGGTATCAAATATAGTTTCTATAAGAATAATATCTGCACCACCATCTAACAGTCCATTTATAGCCTCTTGGTAGTTGTCTACTAAGTCATCAAAAGTAACGTTTCTAGCAGCAGGGTCTGCTACGTCAGGAGAAAGGGATGCCGTGCGATTAGTAGGGCCTAAAACTCCAGCAACAAGGGCTTCTGGGTTTATCTTACTTACAGCTTTTTTTGCTAGTTTTGCGCCTTCTAAGTTTAACTCATAAGTTACGTGTTCTAGGCTGTAGTCACTTTGAGAAATAGCATTAGAATTAAAAGTATTCGTTTCAATAATATCACTACCTGCCTTTAGGAAAGCGCAATGAATTTCTTCAATTAATTCAGGTTTTGTAAGGGTTAAGAGGTCATTATTTCCTTTTAATTCTACCTTATGGCCTTCAAATCTTTTTCCTTTGTAATCTTCCTCTTCGAGATTGTGTGTTTGTATCATAGTGCCCATAGCACCATCCAGCAGATAAATCTTATTTCTTAGTAATTCTGAAAACTTAGATTTTGATAACATTATTTCTACAAGTCTTGTATAAAGTCAGCATTTTATAGCTTTTCTTAAACTAAATATATTTAAGTTGGCTATTAATATAAAATAGAACGGTGAGCTTAATAGATATCAGCAAATCAGCAGAAGGTTACTTGTTAGAACTTCTCAATAAACAAGACAAAGAGACTATTGGAGTTAAGGTTTTTGTAAGCGAACCAGGATCTCCTCATGCTGAAACGTGCATTGCTTACTGTAAAGAAGAAGATGACATATCTGGCTTTGATCTTATATCTTCTTATGAATTCCCTTTGTATTTAGAACAAAAATCACTTGTGTACATAGAAGATGCGAAAGTTGATTATTCTCCTGATAAATTTGGAGGAACTCTAACTATCAAAGCGCCTAATGCAAAAGTTCCTCAAGTAGATAAAAATGCAACCCTGGAAGATAGAATTAATTATATTCTTTATTCGGAAATAAACCCCAGTTTGGCATCACATGGTGGGGAGGTTTCCTTGATAGAAGTAATTGATCAAGAAACAGCTGTCTTGCAATTTGGAGGAGGGTGTCAAGGATGCGGAATGGTAGATCTTACTCTAAAAGATGGTGTAGAAAAATCTCTCTTGGAACAAGTCTCTGAATTAAAAAAAGTCATAGATGTCACAGATCATACTTACAGAGAAAATGCTTACTATAAATAGTAGGTTAGTGCTTTGAATGTAACGCATTATGCAATAAAAAAGGAATCATAATTTGTCTCAATTAAATGCTGATCCCTGTTATATTTTTACTGATACTGAAACTACAGGTCTTGATATAAACTTTTCCCAGATTATTCAAGTTGGATCTATCTTGACTGACGAAGACTTTAATAATGAAGCAACCCAAGATATAGGCAGCAACCTTTTGCCTTGGATTGTACCAAGCCCAGAAGCTTTCTTGGTTCACAAAAAAATAGACTGCTTGGAAGGGAAGCTTAAGTCACATTATGAAATGATGATTGAACTAAGAAAGGCTTGGTTGGAATGGCCCAAAGGAAGAAATTCAGTCTTCATAACTTATAACGGCCATCGTTTTGACGAAGAACTCTTTAGAAGACAATTTTATTGGTGCTTGCTACCTTCTTATATAACTAATACCTCAGGTGCTACAAGATTAGACATGATGAGCACTTTACAGCTAGTAGCTAATTTTTTCCCTGAAAGTCTTAAGTTGCCATCATTTGAACCAGGTGAAGTGAGCATGAAATTAACAGACTGGTCTGAGGCCAATAATATTGAAGCATCAAATGCTCACGATGCATTGGCTGATTGTTATCTTATGCTAGAGCTAGCAAAGTTAGTAGAATCTAATGCTCCACAAGTTTGGAGGGCTTCTCTTCAAGGCGCTTCTAAATTTGGAAATTTAAATATACTTCAATCGGAACCATTTGCGATGATGGGAGAAATAATAAGACGAAAAAGCTTTACGTACCCTGTAACTTTCTGTGGACAAAACAGGAAAATGAATAATGAAGTTGCTGTAGCTGATCTCTATTTTGATCCTGATGAGCTAAATGATTTAACAGATACAGAATTATTGGAACAAATTGGCAATAGCGGATCTGCTATTCGCAAAGTAAAGATTAATAAAAGTATGCCTGTCATGTCTGCCAATTCCATACCCGAGATTAATCAATATTTAGACATCCCTTTTGAGCAATTAGAAGAAAGAGCAAGAAAAATAAAGAACAATACAAACCTTCAAACCAGAGTTAGTGAATTACTTACAAATAATCAGATAAACTATCCTCCACCAAAATATGTTGAACAGTCAGTTTATTCAGGATTTGCATCCGAAGCTGATCAATTATGGATGGAGCGCTTTCATTCTTTGCCATGGAATGAGAGGGCAAAGTTGTTAGATGGTTTTGAAGATAACCGCTATAAGGAATTAGCAGAAAGATTAATTTGTTCTAGCGCCCCTGAATACGCTTCACCTGACGCCTTACATCGTTATTCTAATTTTATAAACCAAAGGCTTCATGACAAAGGTCCGTGGCTAAGTTTAGAGAAGGGATTAGAAAAAATAGATAAATTACTCTTAGAAGCAACTGATGAAAAAAAATCAATACTTGAGAGTTTAGAGAGAAATTTAAACCAAAAAAATTAGAATTTTATTTAACAAGAGATAATCGTATCAGGACTCCAAAATAAGGATGATCTATATAATAAAATTCATTCTCTTCCATCTTCCTTTCTTCCTGTAATTCGTACAAATCCATATAATAAGCTGTTAGTTTTGGCTCTATTTCATCATCTAATTTAATTAAATTGAGGTTATTACTAGAGCTAACTAAGGGTTTAAACCTTATTTTAATCTGAGATAAAATAGTATTTATCCAGTACAAGCCATCATCTTTAGGTTTTTTTGCTTCTATAGATAAATTATCTAAAATATCATTAAAGTCAGTAGTTTTTATTGGTGTTTGAAATTTTTCTTCATTAGTTTTAATGGAAAACCGTAATGTCATTTCACTATGTAAATATCTATCTTTGTAAATATTTAACTGACCATAAATTTTATCTGCTTTGTCCAAGGCTTCAATGTAAACAGGATAAGAATTTGATTCAGAGAAGACGGGCTGATACCAAGAACTCTCAAATAAAACTCTATAGCCGCGGCTAAGTTTTAACTTTTGGACAATTGTCTTAACTGGTGAGCTTATAATTATTTTTTCATAAAATCTCGGTGGAACCTTTTCTTTAATTCCTTTTTGATTGCCTTGTTTATCCTCACTGCTTAAGGTATTTTTAAAATAAATTTGATAATTAACTTGATCTGGTTCTTTGTTATTCAAGAAGCCTTTATCAACTAATAGTTCTGGTTTTGGTGATAATTCAATTAAGTTATCTTCAAACCTAGGGTTATCTAAGACTGGCCATTTTTCTTCTTTATCTTCTACAGATAAGTGTTTAAGAACGATAAAATCAACTCGATAGATTGGTGCTGACTCTTCTAGGTATAATTTTACAAGTTTTTTTAAAGGGTTATTTTCTTGACTTGAGACAATTAAAGGTAGGTATAAGAGATTTACTAGTATTAATAATTTAAGCATTTAGTCTGGTTCCGGTGACTTCGATTACAGAATTGATTGTTTCAATCCTTTGGTCAAGTTCTTTAGGATTAATAATAGTTGTTGATTGGTCCGACCCACTATAAAAGATATCTATCTTTTCTTTCTTTACATTTACTTTTGATACTGAGTTTTCAAGAGCCATTAATTTAAGGTCATTTTGAAGAAATAAGTTTCTGAGCTCGTCAGGAAATAATCCAAATCTATTAATCATCTCTATTTTTAATTCATGAAGTTCTTCTTTTGAATTTGCGGAAGCAATTCTGTTGTACATCAACAGCCTTTGATTAAGGTCGGGTAAATAATCATCAGGTATATAGGCTGACATACCTAAATTAATTTCAGGGCTTTTATCCAATTCTTCAAAATTCAGAATGCCTCTTTTTATATAATCAGTCGCTTTCTTAAGGAGACGCGAGTATAGATCTAAGCCAATGGAATCAAAAACGCCGCTCTGGTTGGATCCTAAAATCTCTCCTGCACCTCTTATTTCAAGATCTTTTAAAGACAAAAGAAAGCCGGCGGCTAGAGAATCTGTACTTACTAAAGCTTCTAGCCTTGATTGTGCAGTTTTTTTATTAATTAGAGAATTAGATTTTAAAAAATAAGAATAAGCTTGTTTTTCACCTCTACCAACCCGACCTCTTAACTGATGCAATTGTGCAAGCCCTAGCTTGTCAGCTTGTTCTACAATAAGTGTATTCGCATTTGAGACATCTATGCCACTTTCTATAATCGTAGAGCACACCAATACATCAATATCGCCCCTATTGAATCTGATCATGGTTTTTTCAATTTCTGTTGGTTTAAGTTTTCCGTGAACTATTTCAACTTTTAAATCAGGGAAGGATTCTTCTATTCTTAATTTTCTATCATTTACAAGCCTAAGATCGTTACACAAATAATAAACTTGTCCCGATCTCATTAATTCTCTTTGTATGGCCTCATTGATTAAATTTTGATTGTACTTATAGACAAAAGTCCTTACGGCCAGCCTATTACTAGGGGCAGTCGCAATAATAGAAAAATCTTTAAGCTCTGCTAGTGCAAAATTTAATGATCTTGGAATGGGTGTAGCTGATAAACTTAATATATCTACCTCTTCCTTGAATGATTTAATCTTTTCTTTTTGACGCACCCCAAATTTATGTTCCTCATCAATAATAAGTAAACCTAAATTATAAAATTTTACTGTGTCCTGTATTACGGCATGTGTTCCTATGAGAATATCTATTTGTCCAGATGCTAAGTCAGTAAGTATGATATCTCTTTCTTTCTTTAAAGAATTTCTAGTTAATATAGCTATAGTTACCCCAGTATCTTCAAACCTTTCTACAAAAGTTTTATGGTGCTGTGATGCGAGAAGTGTGGTTGGAACTAATATACAAGTTTGTTTTGAATTATAGCTTGCTATAAAAGAGGCCCTCATGGCTACCTCTGTTTTACCAAATCCTACCTCTCCACATACTAAACGATCCATAGGCTTATTGGAGGAGAGGTCACCCAGAACTTCTTTAATAGTTCTATTTTGATCAAATGTTTCCCGATATGGGAACTTTAATGAGAAATCTTCTAGCTCTTCTTTAGGTATCGTATAATTAAAACCAACTTTAGATTCTCTTCTTGCTTGTAACTCTAATAGTTCAGCAGCCGTATCAAAAGTTTGCTGTAATGCTTTTTCCTTTCTTTTTTGCCAACGAGTTGAGCCCAAAGAATCTAGAGATTTATCCTCTGGGCCAAAATACTTAGAAACTAAGTTCATATACTCTATAGGCACATAAACTCTACTTTTTTCAGAATATTCAATTTGTAAGCACTCTGTCTTACCAACAAAACTTTCTATTTGTTTTAGTCCAATAAAACGACCAATACCATGAGATAAATGAACAACAAGATCTCCTTCTTTTGGGAGGGTATGAAATGACTTAACCACATCTTGTTTCGGGGGCTCTAATTCTTTAAAATTTTGTAAATCTTCTTCTAGAAGTTCAATAGTAAAATTCTTTATTTTATTCTTATTAAATAAATTAATAATTTCTGTATATCCCGTAAAAAGTTTTAATGGATGTAGAAGAGGTCTTTCTAGATCATATCTGTATTCTTCATATCTGTTATTTATGAGTGTTTGAAAATCATGGGCTGATTGAGCAGTATTTTGGCCTATATAAACTTTATTAAAATTTTTAATAAATTCAAGAATTGATGGCTTTGAATCAAAAAACAAGGGCATGTACATTTCAACTCCTTCTGCTTTTCTTTTGTTCATTACTCTATTGAAAATCTCAGAGTCTTTTTCAAAGACATCAAAATTTATCCTCCAATTGTCTTTAAACTTAGATGTTCCGTGTTGATCTCTTGGGTACTCGTAAGCAGGAAGAGAATTTACCTGGTCTATTTTTGCTGTTGTTAGCTGAGTTCTTGGATCAAAATATCTTAGAGATTCAATGGTTTCATTAAATATTTCTAATCTAATAGGCTGAGGTGTGCCGCTAAGGAACAAATCTATAACGTTTCCGCGTAAAGAAAAATCACCACTCTCTGATACTACTTCAGTTTTCTTATATCCATTATTTTCTAATTGACTAATTACTTCTTTCCTCCTAAATGTATCCCCAACTTTCAAATTATTAATATTGCTTACATGTAAATAATTAGCACAAGGACTCATTAAGGTTTGTACAGAGGAGATAAGGGTCTTATTTTCTTGTAGAGTTAGTTGAGATAAAGCATTAATACGTTCTGATCTTATATTCGGAGGCGATGAGAAGAAGTCATAGGGTAATATTTCGCTGTTTGGTAAGTGTATAAAATTATCTTCTGGGTAAAGAGATTTTAAATTCTTATATATCTGAGATGCTAAACCCTCAGATTTTACGATTATTAAATTATTCTCAGAGCCATTAAAACCACTTCCTATTAGGTCTAACGTTAGTTTATTAATTTGATTATTATGTAAGTTATTCACTATCTGCTTAATGGATAAAAATGAAAATTATATAGGTAAGTGTATAATTATTTATTTTTTAATTCACTGAGGTATGAATGGACTTATCATTTTCAAAAGAAGATTTAGATTTTAGGCAGGATGTTGTTAATTTTCTTGATGCTAAATATCCGGAAGATATAAGAGAAAGGCAAGATAAAAGACTGCCTTTAGATAAAGAACAGAATGTTAGATGGCAGAAAATTCTTTCAAAACAAGGATGGTTTGCGGTTAATTGGCCTTCAGAATATTCAGGCAATCCAGAATTAAGCCTAACTCAAAAATATATTCTCCAGAATGTATTAGCTGAGTACAATACTCCTGTTCTACTACCTTTCGGTGTTGGAATGTGTGCTCCTGTTATATATTCATTTGGTACTGATAAACAAAAAGAACAACATCTACCGTCAATACTAAATAGTGATGTTTGGTGGTGCCAGGGATATTCAGAACCTGGCTCAGGATCAGATTTAGCTTCTCTTAAAACAAGAGCAGATAAAGAAGGTGATAACTATATAGTTAGTGGCTCTAAAGCATGGACTACTTTAGCTCAACATGCTGATTGGATCTTTTGCCTTGTTAGAACCGAAAAAACTTCTATTAAGCAAGAAGGTATAAGTTTTTTATTAATTGATATGAAGACACCCGGTATTGAAGTTAAACCTATAATTACAGTAGATGGTTCGCATGAAGTTAATATGGTATTTTTTGATAACGTTATTGTCCCTTGTAAAAATTTAGTAGGTGAAGAAGGGCAGGGTTGGAATATTGCTAAATTTTTATTAATGCATGAGAGAAGTGGAATAGCAGGAATATCTAGCCTTAAAAGAGAGTTATTGAGATTGCGAGAACTCTCTGCATCAACAATTGTTGGAGAAGGGACTCTTTTAGACGAGCCCGGTTTTAGAGCAAAAATAGAACAAACTGAAATTGAATTAACCGCTACAGAATTCACAGAATTAAGAACTCTTTCTACCATGTCATCTGGAGGATCTCCGGGTGCTGAGGCTTCAATTCTTAAAATTAAAGGGACGGAGCTACAACAAAAAATTTCAGAGTTATTTGTAGAGATGTTGGGATATTATGCTCATCCTTTCTTTACAGAAAATGAATTAGGTTCCAATGAATCAATTGGACCAGAATATGCAGGACCAGTGATGCCTCATTACTTAAATTATAGAAAAGTTTCTATATATGGTGGCAGTAATGAGATTCAAAGAAATGTTATTTCTAAAGCTATATTAGGATTGTAATTATGGATTTTACTTTTAATGAAGAACAAGGCCTTATAAAAGGTCAAGTAGAGCAATTTATACAGAGAGATTATGATTGGGAAACTAGACAATCATTTATCTTAAATGATTCTGGATTTAGTCAAAAAAATTGGAAAACTTTTGCAGAACTTGGCTGGCTAGGGATCTCTCTCTCGGAAGAATCGGGAGGTTTTGGTGGTTCTGCTATTGACACTATGATAGTTATGGAAGAATTCGGTAAAGGCTTGGTGTTAGAACCCTTTCTTGAAACTGTGGTTATGTGTGCAGGACTAATTGACTCAACTGGAAATAGTGAACAAAAAAAAGAAATCTTATCTGAAGTTGTTGAAGGAAGAATGCAACTGGCTCTAGCTTATGCAGAACCACAGAGCAGATTTAATTTAGCGGATGTTATGACAGAAGCGAAACAAGATGGTGATAACTTTATTTTAAATGGCTTCAAATCTGTTGTTATGAATGGACCTAATGCAAACCAGATAATTATATCAGCAAGAACTTCTGGAGATCAAAGAGATGAATTGGGAATATCTCTCTTCGTAGTGGAAACTGAATCATCAGGCTTATCTTTAAGAAATTACCAAACCGTAGATAATAGGAGGGCTTCAGAACTCACCTTAGAATCTGTAACGGTTCCCAGTTCATCTTTAATAGGCGAGTTAAATCAAGGTTTCAAAGAACTCGATTCCTCTATTGATAGGGCGATATTAGCAATATCGGCCGAAGCTGTTGGAGCCATGGAAATTCTTTATAAAACGACTGTTGAATATACTAAGACCAGAGAACAATTTGGTACACCTATAGGAAAATTTCAAGTATTACAGCATCGTATGGTTGATATGTTCATGGAATATGAACAATGCAAATCACTCCTGTATATGGCAACGATGAAGCATGATGAAGTCTCTTCCGATGCCAAAAAAGCCATCTCAGGTTTAAAGTATCAAGTAGGGAATGCAGCTAAGTTTGTAGGCCAGCAAGCAGTACAACTGCATGGCGGCATGGGCGTTACCGATGAACTAAATGTTGGGCATTATTTTAAAAGATTAACAACAATAGGAACAATTTTTGGAAATTCAGATTATCATCTTAAAAAATATACAGCTTTATAAATTATGACTATAGATCAACCGGATAAAAGAAGCCGTCCAGAATTACCAAAAGATTCGTTTGGTGATTTTCAATACAGGCAGGCTCTAGCTGAAGAAATGCTTCCCATGATTGGACGTATCTACAGAGATAATGTCCATATAATACTTTATGGAAAACCTCTTGTTAATTTATCCGTTTCAGAATTAATGCAAGCACATAGATTTGTAAGGGAAACTGAAGATAATGAACTAAGCGAATTCGAAACATACCAAGTAATTGTTTCTTTAAGTGACTTAGCCCTTGGTCCTGCCGAGATAGATATAGGAATTATTGCCGCCGCGTACTTGTTTGATAATAGAAATCTTTCGTTAGAAGATTTTGTAAAAGAGTCTGTAGCAGATCTAATAGGAACTAAAGGCTCTATACTTGAATCTGCTCAAGACGTAGTGCTGTATGGATTTGGAAGAATAGGAAGACTCTTAACTAGAATGTTAGTGGAAGATTCAGGAGGGGGTGATAATCTAAGATTAAGAGCTATTGTAGTCAGGAAGACTATTGATAATGATCTAATTAAACGAGCCAATTTAGTTAGAACTGATTCAGTACATGGTCCTTTTAAAGGAACGATAAGAGTTATTGAAGAAGAAAATAAATTAATTATTAACGGGCAAGAAGTTCAAGTTATACATGCTAATGACCCAACAACTATTAATTACTCTGACTATGGTATTAAAGATGCCCTTTTGATTGACAATACTGGTGTTTGGAGAAATAAGGAAGGTCTTTCTCAACATCTAAACTGTAGTGGTATACAAAAAGTTTTACTTACAGCACCAGGTAAAGATGGAATTAAAAATATTGTTCATGGTATAAATAATTCTGTCATAAATTCTAACGATACAATTCTAGGAGCTGCCTCTTGTACTACTAACGCAATTGTTCCTGTCTTAGAAATTATCGACGAAGAGTATGGAATTAATTCTGGTCATATAGAAAGTGTTCATTCTTATACAAATGATCAAAACCTGATAGATAATTTCCATAAGAAAGAAAGAAGAGGCAGAAGTGCTGCTTTAAATATAGTTATAACAGAAACGGGTGCTGGTAAAGCAGTGGGACAAGTTCTACCTGGCCTGAAGAGTAAATTAACTGCCAATGCAGTAAGAGTTCCAACCCCAAATGTTTCATTGGCTATTATGAAATTAGACCTTAATAAGGATGTAGATCTTGAGAGCTTAAATCTATTTATAAGGCAAAAAGCCTTCCATTCTAAATACAAAGATCAGATTGGATATACCAACTCGCCTGAAGTTGTCTCAACTGACTTTGTAGGCAATACCCATGCAGGTATCCTTGATTCTGCTGCTACCATAGTTAATGGAAAGAGTTGTGTATTATACGTTTGGTATGACAACGAATTTGGTTATACAGCTCAATTATTAGGGCTTGCTAAAGAGATGGTAGGATTAACGTATAGCAGATATCCAAAATTTGATTAATCTCCCTAGCAAAGTAGTCCTTCCATCTTTATAATACGCGCGCGCTCTGAGTTGTTTGTCTCTCTTTAACTTGCGAGGGAATGATAAAAGTTAAAAAAGGTTTAAATGTCCCTATCAGCGGTTCACCGTCTGATACCATTGACTTGTCTAAAAAAGTAAGGTCTGTTGCTTTACTAGGATCTGACTACAATGGCATGAAACCAACGATGCTTGTAGAAGAGGGTGATAATGTCAAACTAGGACAAGCTTTATTTGAAGATAAAAAAAACCCAGGAGTCCTTTTTACTTCCCCGGCTGGAGGAAAAGTTGAATCCATTAATCGTGGTGCACGAAGGGCTCTTCAATCAGTAGTTATTGAAATTGCTGACGAAGAAGAAAGTGTGGACTTTAATAGGTATACAAAAGAAGAACTATCTGCCGAAAATAGGACTCAAATAAGAAAGCAATTAATTAATTCTGGTTTGTGGACAAGTTTTAGAACACGGCCTTTTAGTAAAGTTCCTGCTGTAGATTCAAATCCTTCAAGTATCTTTGTTACTGCCATGGATACTAATCCACTTAGCATAAATGTTAATCAAACAATAAACTTTAATAAAGAGTACTTTTATGCTGGTTTAAGTGTTATTAAAACTCTTACTGAAAAAAATATTTTTGTTTGTGTGGACTCAGATTCATCTCTTGACTTTGAAGGAGATAATCAAATTATTAAAGAGGTTTTTAGTGGACCTCATCCGGCTGGTCTTGCAGGCACTCATATGCATTTTCTTTCACCACCAACTTTAACTAATATTAATTGGTCAATTAATTTTCAAGATGTCATGTTTTTTGGAGAATTATTCCTAACAGGGAAGCTTCCAGTAAATAAAATAATAAGCTTAGCAGGTCCGCAAGTGTTAGAACCTCGTCTTATAAAGATAAGAGTGGGAGCTTGTACCGATGAGATTTGTGCAGGAGAGCTTACGCATAGAGAAAATAGAATTATTTCTGGACCTGTAATTAATGGAAGAGAGGCTATAGGTCCTTATGCTTATTTAGGAAAATATCACTCTCAAATATCTGTTGTTTGTGAATCTAGCAAAGCAGACAGAGAATTTATGAACTGGCTTTCTCCTGGACCCAGGAAGTTCTCAAAGATCCCTCTTTTTACCTCAACATTTTTTAATAAAGAATTTAAGTTTAAAACACTAATGAATGGCTCTGATAGAGCCATAGTCCCTATAGGAGTTTATGAAGAAGTGGTGCCTCTTAATATTCTAGCAACTATTTTAATGAGATATATCGCCGTAGGTGATACTGAAAAAATTCAAGACTTAGGAGGTTTGGAGTTAGATGAGGAGGATCTTGCTCTTTGTAGTTTTGTTTGTCCTAGTAAATATGACTTTGGTTCTTTACTTCGAGAGAACTTATCTCAAATAGAAAGGGAAGGTTAGCATGAAACCTTTAAGAAATTTCTTAGATAAAGTAAAACCCAAATTTTCTAAAGGGGCGCCTCTAGAAAAATGGTTCCCCATATTTGATGTAGTCGAAAATCTTTTTTATTCGTCAGACAAACGAACTTTTGGCGCAATACATATTAGGGATAGTTCTGATCTACAAAAAATCATGGTAGTTGTTTGGCTTTCAACATTTCCCGCTATGTTTTATGGAATGTACAATATTGGTTTTCAGGCTTTAACAGGCATAGAGGCAATGGGAGGCATTATTCCTGAAGGGGATTGGCATGCTATATTTATAAATCTTCTTTGTAACTATAACCCCAATAGCATCATTGACTGTATTTGGTATGGTGCGTGCTATTTTATCCCTATATACGCTGTTACTTTTATCGTTGGATTAACCTGGGAAATTATCTTCGCTGTCGTTAGAGGCCATGAAGTTAATGAAGGAGCCTTTGTTACGACTGTTCTTTTTGCTTTATGTTGTCCTCCCGATGCCCCTTTATGGCAGGTTGCTCTTGGTATAAGTTTTGGCATAGTTATAGGAAAAGAAATTTTTGGCGGTACAGGAAAGAATTTTTTAAACCCAGCTTTAACTGGTCGCGCCTTTCTATATTTTGCTTACCCTCTGACTTGGTCGGGAGATTCTGTCTGGGTTGCTTTAGACGGTTATACCTCACCAACCTTATTAGGCATTGGAGCACAAGAAGGATTACAAGGAATAGAATCAACTTACTCTTGGTCGGAAGCTTTCTTAGGAAGTATTCCAGGTTCCGTAGGAGAGACATCTACACTCTTTATTCTTTTTGGATTGTTTATTCTTTTATTTACCAGAATAGCCTCTTGGAGAATTATCTTAGGTGTATTAGCAGGAACTGTCTTCATGTCAGGAGTGTTTAATCTGGTTGGCTCCGATACAAATCCAATGTTTAACCTACCTTTTTATTGGCATTTTGTAATTGGTGGCTATGCTTTTGGTTTAGCATTTATGGCGGTGGAGCCAGTATCAGGTTCACACACTAACCTTGGTAGATGGTATTACGGAATACTTATTGGAATAATGGTTGTACTTATAAGAGTTGTGAATCCAGCTTTTCCAGAAGGCATGATGCTTGCAATACTCTTTGCTAATTTATTTGCTCCCTTAATTGATCATTTCATCCAAGAGAAAAATATTAAGAGAAGGAAGAGGGTTGTTTTTTAATATGAGAAATAACAATACAATCTTTAAAACACTTTTAGTGGCAATATCTTTGTGTCTATTTTGTTCTGCTGTCATCTCTTTTACCGCTATTAACCTTAGAGATATTCAAGAGGCTAATGTGAGGTTTGATCAACAAAAAAAGATACTTGCCTCTGCTAATTTGCTAGACGATGAGAAAACAATTGAAGAACTTTTTTTAAGTATCGAGTCTAAGATCATAGATCTAAGAACAGGGAAATATGACTCATCTATTGATTTATCTTCTTTTCAAGAGAGTGAATTTGCTAGAGATAAAGAGACATCCATAACCTTATCTTCTCAACAAGATATAGCGACTCTAAAAAGAAGAGAAAATTATCAAAAAGTGTATTTGCATTATAAAGACAATGAAATTTCTGCTGTGATTCTTCCAGTTAGGGGTTATGGATTATGGGGAACTTTGTATGGTTTTCTTGCATTAGAACCAGATTTTAGAACTATTATAGGCCTTGAGTTTTATCAACATAAAGAAACACCAGGGCTCGGTGCTGAAGTTGATAATCCGAGATGGAAAGCATTGTGGAAAGGGAAAAAAATATCTTCTGAAACAGGAGAAATACTAATCTCTGTTATTAAAGGTTCAGTTAATAAAGCTTCTACTCAAGCTAAATATCAAGTAGATGGACTATCTGGAGCAACAATTACAGGTAACGGAGTCTCCAACTTGCTTAGCTTTTGGTTGGGTGATTTAGGATATGGTCCTTATATAAATGAGATGTTAACTAAACAGGAGCCTACAGATGTCTAAAGCTAAGGAAGTTCTGTTAAACCCTATTTTTAATGACAATCCAATTGCATTACAGATATTAGGTATTTGTTCTGCTTTGGCCATTACAGGTAGTCTTTACCCAACGCTAATTATGTGTGTGGCCCTAACAGCAGTTGTTTCTGTCTCAAGTCTTTTGGTTTCTTTAATAAGGAATCACATCCCAAGTAACATAAGAATTATTGTTCAAATGACTATTATTGCTACCTTAGTGATGCTAGTAGATGAACTCTTACAGGCATTTGACTACGAGACAAGTAGAACATTGACTGTCTTTGTAGGCTTAATTATTACAAATTGTATTGTCATGGGAAGAGCAGAAGCTTTTGCAATGCAGAATGGACCCTGGTTAAGCTTTGTAGATGGTTTAGGAAATGGCTTAGGCTATAGTATTATTCTTATTCTTCTTGCAGTATTTAAAGAACTGTTAGGAGCGGGAACGCTTCTAGGCTTTGAAATATTACCTCTAGTACAAAATGGTGGTTGGTACGTTGGAAATAATTTCTTACTTCTAGCACCTAGTTCCTTTTTTATCATAGGACTATTTATCTGGGGCCTTAGGGCTTGGAAACCCAACCAGGTGGAAGTTCCTCAATATAGAATTGCTAAAAATAGCTTAGATTCAGAAGAGGGGGTCACTTAATATGTTTGAGTATTATTTGAATCTTTTTATAACAGCGGTATTTATTGAAAATATAGCTTTAGCTTTCTTTTTAGGCATGTGCACTTTTTTAGCCATTTCTAAAAAAATAAGTGCAGCTATAGGTCTCGGTATTACTGTAATTGTCATTCTAACAATCACTGTGCCGATCAATAATCTAATCTATACAATAGCATTAAAACCAGGAGCTCTTGCTTGGGCAGGTCTACCTGATACAGATCTAGAACATGTAGGTCTTATTTGTTATATAGGTATTATTGCCGCAATAGTACAAATACTTGAAATGTTTTTAGATAAGTATGTACCTGTCTTGTATAACGCTCTTGGCGTTTTTCTGCCGCTTATAACAGTTAATTGTGCCATTCTTGGCGGCTCCCTCTTTATGGTAGAACGAAACTACTTTTTTATGGAGAGTGTTATTTATGGTTTTGGGGCTGGAACTGGCTGGGCTTTGGCCATTGTTGCTTTGGCAGGTATACGAGAAAGACTTAAATATGCAGATATCCCAGATGGTCTGGAAGGTCTTGGTATAACTTTTATTACTGTTGGTCTGATGTGTTTTGGCTTTCTTTCTTTTGGAGGAATCTCTTTGTAGCAATGGGCAGTATATTGGGAAGTGAAATATTTTTAAGCATTCTGGTCTTTACTTTGGCTGTAAATGCTATGGTCCTAATTATCTTAGGAGCTAGAAAAGTACTTGTTAGTTCTGGTGACATAACAATTGAAATGAATGAAAATCCAGAAAGAAGCATTGTGGTACAAGCAGGAGGAAAACTACTTCAAACATTGGCTAATCAAAATTTATTTTTATCTTCTGCATGTGGAGGTAAAGGAACTTGTGCACAATGTAAGTGTCAAGTTATAGAAGGAGGAGGCTCTATCTTAACAACAGAAGAAGCCTATTTTACAAATAAAGAAAAAAAAGAAGGATGGAGATTATCATGTCAGGTGCCTGTTAAAGACA
>Ga0209403_10003883_pt1 | contig 16605 bp, 14 predicted proteins | sample ArcticOcean_MG_C_8_FD_187440 | JGI IMG/M metagenome (GOLD analysis project Ga0209403, IMG submission 187440) | Marine microbial communities from western Arctic Ocean - ArcticOcean_MG_CB11_86 (SPAdes) (version 2) | ecosystem: Environmental > Aquatic > Marine > Oceanic | place: Arctic Ocean... | reverse complement strand
CCGAAGGTGGTCACGTCGGAGGCTTACCGCCTCGAGGAGCTCGATAACCCTCTGGTCGCGTTCGTCCCGTGGCGTACCGAACTGGGTCTGAAGGGGCTCGCCGACATTGTCGGCGATCGTGGCGCGAGGATCGAGCGAGGAGTATGGATCTTGGAAGATCATCTGGCCATTGCGTCTATGTGCCTTCATCTCGGCGGGGGAGAGCTCGAGCAACGATCGCCCGGCCAACTCAACCGAGCCGTCCGTAGGTTCGATCAGCCGCAGGGCGATGCGTCCGAGCGTCGACTTACCCGATCCCGACTCGCCGACCAGGCCAACTGTCTCCGCCGACCGAACCACCAAATTGGCACGATCGACCGCTCGTACATGACCAACAACGCGTCGTAACAGGGGCGTCCGGACCGGGAACAGTTTTGTCACGTTCGTCATGACCAGCACATTGCTGTCATCGAATTCCGGATCTGGCTCCAGGTCGCTCATGTGTCCTCTCCGGACGAGACGGGGCCCTCTTCTTCGGGGGACTCGAGTGGGGAGAGGCCTAGCTCGTTGGTTCGGATACACCGCGAGATGGAGTCACCGACCTTGACGAGCGGGATAGTGCCTTCCTTGCACTCGTCTACCGCATAGCTACAACGAGGGTGGAATCGGCAGCCCGACGGGAACCGCTCGATCGTCGGTACTGAACCCGGGATAGTCAGCAGGTCCCTACCTCTAGTGGTGATCTGCGGCATCGCCCCAAGCAGTGCTTCCGAGTACGGATGGGAGGGGTTCTTGAACAACTGATGGACCTCAGCCTGTTCAACAATTTGTCCTGCGTACATGACGAGTACCCGGTCACAGAAATCTGCAACCACTCCGAGATCGTGGGTGACGAACATGATCGACAGACCGGACTCCTGCTGTAACTCCTTGAGGAGTTCGAGGATCTGGGCCTGGATTGTCACGTCGAGTGCAGTGGTCGGCTCATCGGCAATCAATATCTTCGGGGAGCATGCGAGGGCCATTGCGATCATCGCTCGTTGTCGCATTCCACCCGAGAATTCGTGTGCGTAGTTTTTTACTCGGGAGCGAGAGTCCGGGATGCCGACTCGATCGAGTAGCTCAACCGCTCGTCGGTGCGCGGTGGCCCGGTTGACCGGTTCATGCAAGCGGATCGTCTCTGCTATCTGATGCCCCATCTGCATGGAGGGGTTCAGTGCCGCCATGGGGTCCTGGAAGATCATCGCCATGTCGCGGCCGCGAATCGCTCGCATCTCGTGGATGGACGATGAGAGCAGGTTCTTCCCTTGGAGCAGTACCTCACCGCTTACAACTTCGAACGGTGGTGACGGTAGAAGGCGCATAAGCGACAGCGAGGTCACGGTCTTTCCTGAGCCGGACTCGCCGACTAGTCCGACGATCTCACCTCGCTCGATCTCGAAGTTGACATCCTCAATCACAGGAAAGACGCCACTCTCCGTAGTTACGTTCACTGTCAGGTTCCGTACCTCGAGCAATGATTCGGTCGTGTCGGCTGATCTCGAATCGCCCTCTCCTGGCTTGCCGCGAATTGCAACATGCGTGAGACCCATCTTTGTACGGGCGCCGTAACGATGGCCAGAGTCCAGGCCGAGCGCATCTCTAAGCCCATCACCGAGCAGGTTCGCGGCGAGAACGGTGAGAGCGATGGCGGCACCTGGGATCACGACGTTCGCGCTGTCGATGTAGATCGACTGGAAGCCTTCTTTGAGCATGGAGCCCCAGGCGGCACTGCCCGGACGGACTCCGATGCCCAAGATGCTGAGCGATGCTTCGAGCAGAATCGCTGCGCCGATGTACACGGACGATTGCACGATGATTGGCGATGCGGCATTGGGAAGGACACGCTTGAGCAGAATTCGTCGCGTCGGCGTTCCGATCGCGATTGAGGCCTCGATGAAGGTCTCTTCCCGGATGGCCAAAGTTTGGGCGCGCACGAGACGAGCCATGGTCGGGACTAGCGCTAGCGAGATTCCAAATAGAGCCCAGTTGATGCTCAGGCTGAAGGATGCAGCAAACACCAGCGCCAGCATGAGCGTCGGCACGCTATGAATAGCGTCCATTGTGCGCATCGAGATGTTGTCCAAACGGCCACCTCTGAATCCAGCGGTCAGTCCGATCGGTACTGCGATCGCGAGTGTGATTCCCACGACTTGGATCGCGACCTGGATTGCTACTCGGCTGCCGAAGATGAGTCGTGACGCAGTATCACGCCCTAAGCGGTCGGTCCCGAGCCAATGATCTGAAGAGATGTCACCGGATCGTTCACCGACGAAGAGCTCCTCCGGATCGTATTGTGCAATCCACGGTGCGAAGATTGCGAGCACGACGACGAACCCCAGGACCAGCATTCCGGCAACCGCGAACTTGTCCCGGATCACCCGCCGAAACAAGCGCGTTCGCTTCGGCGGCAGGATGTCTTCGGAGGTGTGCGGACCGGTGCCCGAAAGATCTGGAAGTGCACCGTCTATCGAACTCACGTGAGCCGAACCTTTGGGTTGAGGTAGCTATACGTCAGATCGATCACGAGGTTGATGGCAACGGTCACGACCACGAAGAACAGTACGAGTCCCTGGATCATGGTGATGTCGTTGGACCGCACTGCGGTTACTGCAAGGTGACCGATTCCGTTGATTCCGACAAGTTCCTCGATCACGATCGTGCCACCGATGAGATGGGCGAACTGGTTACCCATTGTTGTGAGTGGAGCGTTGGCGGCGTTCTTTAACGCATGGCGAAGGATGACGCGCTTCGACCCAGAACCCTTGGCCCAGGCTGTTCGTATGTATGCGGCACCCATCACGTCCATCAACGAGGCGCGTAACTGTCTGGCTGTCACAGCGGCCATCCCAAATCCCACTGAGATTCCAGGAAGCAGAATATGGCTGAACCACTCCCAAAGGCCACTGGAGATGGGTTTGTAGCCGACAGCAGGAAGCCAATCTCGATTCACCGAGAAAGCCATGATCATCAGCATGATCAGCCAGAAGCTGGGCATGGCGATACCCGCGGTCGTAAAGAACACGCTGAAACGATCGAGCAGCGATCCCGGACGCAACCCTCCAATCAGTCCCACGGTGATACCGACGGTGATGCCGAAGATCATTCCGACCATGGTGATCGAGAGAGTGCGCGGTAGTGCCCGCTTTATCTCGGTTGTGACCGAACGGCCAACGAACACCGTTCCCCCGTCGGGGCTGTCGACCGGGATGGGACGTGTAAGCGACTCGCCCAGGTCGAAGTGAACTACGTCGGTGATCCAGCGCCCATAACGCACGTGAACCGGGTCGTCGAGATGCAACTCCTTCTTTATGCTGTCGATGATTTCGGCCGTAGCGCCATCGGCACCGCCGGCCCTGATTCGAGCGGCCTTGTCGGGGTCGAGCTGTAGCGAAACGGCGAACAAACCGATCGACACGAGCAGAAGCATGGGAATGAGGCTCAGCAATCGTCGCAGAACTACGGTTCCCATGGTTATGGCCTCCCTCCCCCTACGGTCGTCATGGTTGCGTCATTTTGGGATGGTCGAAGACATCCCCAATTCATGACTACGACAATAAGTTAACCTAGGATGTCGTGCTTAACTTTAATTCCAGCCCCGATCCCAAAGAAAGCACTTGGTCCAAGCTCTCCTCGGGGCTTTCACCCGAAGCGGAATCGGTAGTCTCGTCGGCGCCGACCGAGCCCTACTGGACTGAGAACCTCCTGTTCGCGCTCTACGATCCCGAGCTCGACATCGGTTTTTGGTTGCACCTTGGCACGGTGGCCAACGACTGGACTATGTGGGAGGAGCGGGTCCTCGTCATGTTGCCGGCTTCGGAAGGGAGCCTCACGATGTGGGCGTTCCACCGCACGGTGCCCGAACGTCGGCCGGCAGCGTCGAACCTGGAGTTTGACTGCGTTGAGCCGTTCCGGCGCTGGAGCGTGAGATTCGACGGGTATGCGGTCCATACGACCGACGAGGAGATGATCGCAGGTTTGTCCCGCCCCGGAACTCGGCGGCAACTTGTTATCGACCTTGATATCGAATGTGTATCGCCGATCTGGGATGCCCAGACGGCTGCAGTGACGGCTGGTGCGGGTGCCATGAGTGCACAGGGATGGGCGAAAGATCACTACGAGCAGCTATACCGGGCGGCGGGAACGGTCGCGATCGATGGGGTCGTCCACGACTTCGCCGGCACCGGCTGGCGCGACCACTCACGAGGTCCACGTGGGGGTGGGGCCGGTGAAGCCTGGGGAGGGCACGTGATCATGGGGGGGCTGTTTCCGTCGGGCCGATCCTTTGTCTTCTCCCGGTACTGGAGGCCGGACGGCCTAATCACGCTTGAGGGAGCAGCTGTCGTCGATGGAGCCAACCGTTTCCACTACGCAAAGGTCGAAGCATCACCTCGTCTCGATATGTTCCACATGGACGGGGAGCGTCTGCCGGTGTTGCTGCACTGGGAGGACGGTCGATTGGATGTCGAATGCAGGACCCTTCGGTCGCTCTGGACCCCGATGCGGAAGAAGTATGCCGCTGCCATAGACATGGAAGGGGCAGCGTTGAACTACGCGCTCAACTTTTCCCTGTGTTGCTGGGACGACGAAGAGGCCGTGGTGTACTCGGAGCGATCCGACATGCTGAACGATCCGGCACCCGAATTGTGGTACGCCGAGGCCTGAACTGATGACCCGGTCAGCAAACGAAGGCCGAGGCTACGAATCACCAATCGTGCAAACGGCGCGCAACCTCGAAAAGGTCGCGGCCACGATGACCGACTGGTTGTCTAGCCGGTATGACGAACGCAATCTGCGCGTTGCATCGGTGGAGTTACCCACCACGTCCGGAGTTGCCAATGAGACCCTGCTCCTGCGGACCACATCAGCGGGTTCTCCCTCATTCGTTGTGCGACTCGCTACCGATCGGCCACTTTTCGCAAACCGTCATATCTACACCCAGTACTTCATGTGCCAAACGCTCGCAGCCGAGCAGACGGTGCCGGTACCCACCCCGGTCGCCTACGAGGACGACCCGGAGATTCTCGGGGCACCGTTCTACGTAACCGAGTTCGTGGAGGGAGTTGTCCCGAGCGATCGACCCCACTTCAGCGAGGCCGGGTTCGTTCACGATGCCTCGCCCTCCGATCGGCGGCGTCTCTGGGAAAATGCAGTGGACGCTCTTGCCATGCTCCATCGGGTCCGAGGTGGTCGATTTGATTTCCTCGCTGGACCCGACCGGGATGTCTCCGGGTTGGAAGCCGAGATGGCCTACTGGCGCGGCTATGCCGACGCGCTCGAGGTGGGCCCTAGCTGGAACCACGACATGCTCGAACACGGCTGGACATGGCTAACAGCGAACCTTCCTGAGCCAGCACCGACGGCACTGTCGTGGGGAGACGCTCGCATTGGCAACATGATCTTCAGGGACTTCGATGTCGTGGCGCTGCTCGACTGGGACACGGTGTCACTGGCCGGACCAGAGGCCGACCTTGCGTGGTGGATCCAGATGGACCGCCACTCATGGGAACTCCTCCCGGGCCTCGGCACCCCTGACGAACTAGTCGACCGTTGGGAGGCCAGTACAGGCCAAATGGCCGTGAATTTGCATTGGTATCTCGTCTTCACCGCGCTCCGGCTCGGTCTCACCCGAATGAAGCTCCGGCGGATGATGGTGGCCGACGGGGTTCTGCCTCCGCCCCAAGCACTGCCTGGGGCAATCAATGAGTCCATACAACTACTGGCCTTGTGGCTTGACGTCACGCCGCCAGAAGCCAGTGAGGTTCGAAAGCCTCGGGTTCGCGATCTTTAGCGGCCTGCAGACCCCGAGAAGCTCCGTGTTAATCATGCGCATGTTACGGTTGCACGATTCGTGTTTCTACCTGTGGAGGATTGAGTGAAGATTGGATTCGTTGGCCTTGGGAGCATGGGCGGCGCCGTTGCTCGGGACCTTCTAGACAGTTCCCACGATGTCACGTTGTACGACATCTCGCCCTCCGCTGTTGCCTCTTTCGCTGAACTGGGGGCCACGATCGCCCCTTCGCTTCGCGAACTTGCCCAAGCGAGCGATGTCATCGGGATCTGTGTGGTGGACGATCACCAGGTACGCGATGTCCTCACTGGACCGGACGGACTACTTGCTGCGCCCCTTCGGCCCGACACCGTGATCATGGTGCACTCAACGGTCCATCCGAAAACGGTGATCGAACTGGCACGCGATGTCGAGTCGGCTGGAGGCCACCTGATCGATGCTTGTCTCTCGGCGGGCCCTCTCGGCAGGACCCGAGTCGACCGGGTTGTGATCGTCGGAGCGAACCCAGATATCTACTTGCGGTGCGCAGATGTGCTCACAGTAATTGGTGTCCCGACGCTGGTTGGTGGCCTCGGCGCTGGCGCTACTGTCAAACTCTTGAACAATCTTCTTGTCGTGGCCACGATCGGGGCTGCCGACGATGTCTTGCGGGCCGGCGAGCAGGTCGGTATCGACCGCCGTGCCCTTGAGCAGATTCTCCTGTCCGGCAGTGCCACAAGCAATCCGCTCTCGATGATGGTTCGTCGGCGCGACCGTTCACCTCATCGGCTCCAGATGCTCGACAAGGACGTGCGGCTAGCAGTCGACTACCTTCAAGGCCAAGGGGCCGACCTTGCCGGGCTTGACGAACTCGCTCGTCATGGTTTGAGGTCGGTGAAGGCCGATATCGCTCCTGAAGGGTAGATGCCGGCCGAGGTGGTCAGATGGTGAGTCGGCCCGACACGACCGAGCTGCCGATGATTAGCTTCTGGATCTCGGCGGTGCCCTCCTCGAACCACAACGCGCGGGCGTCTCGGTAGAGGCGCTCGATGCGGTGCATCTGGGTGTAGCCGATTCCGCCATGGAGCCTAAGTGCACGGTCGGTGACCCTGCCTACAGTCTCTATGCCAAGGTACTTACACATTGCGGCCTCATTTTTGATGGGCTGACCCTGGTCGAAGAGCCGGCAGGTATCGCGCACCGCCGCCTGCAAGGCGTAAGTCTCGGTTGCCATCTCGGCCAGGCTAAGCCGGACTGCCTGTCGCGATGCGATGGGCTTATCGAATGTCACCCGGTCGCGAACGAATTGGGTGGCTAGCTCCAGGGACTTTCGGCAGATGCCTAACGCCGTTCCCGCAATACCGAGTCGGCTCACGTCGAGGAATCCCCGGAGCCCGAGATCGAGCCCTCCATCGACTTTGCCGAGAATGGCATCGTGTGGTAAGCGGACGTCGGTCAAGTACATCCATTCGTGAGCAGTGCCGCGGCACCCCATTGTTGGTGGAAGTGGTTCGGAAGTCACTCCGGGCGTTCCCAACGGCATCAGAAAACACGTCAGTGTCTTGCCCCGGTCGTCGCTACCGGTAGCGGCGAGGAGATGGATGAGTTTTGCTGATGACGCGAAGGAGATGAGCCACTTCTGACCGTTGATGACCCAGTCATCGCCATCTCGGACAGCGGTGGTAGTGATGTCACGGCCAGTGCCGTTGCCGGGTTCGGTGAGGCCAAAGGTGACGGTATCGCCAGCGGCCATCCGAGGAAGCCACTCCTCTTTCTGCGCGTCGGTGCCGTATTGATCGATTAGACGCCACATGCCGTTTGCCCCATGCACGACCATACGAAGGGCACCGTTGATACCGGCGATCTCCTCGAGAACGGGGAAGTACTCAGCGGTCGTCATCCCGACGCCACCCCAGCGCTCGGGGAGGGTGAGGCGATGCAGGTCGTTGGCGATGACGAGCTCATAGATTTTCTTCGACGCTGGGTGGTCGCGCGCCGCTATGTCGTGCACCTCGTTCTCGATCTGATCGGAGAGCATCTCGAGCTGTGGCGTGAGGCCCTTAATGGCCTCAACGTAGTGTTCGGCCTTCGTGCTCAGCTCCATCCGATCTCCTTCATGCAATCCCCGTTGATGCACACCATTCGCGAAATACCCGGATCGTGTACTCTTAGCGCAACCTCTAATCTAGTCGTTCAGATCGCATCAATAGCGATCGAACCGTGTGCGTCGATGTCGATTCGGGATCCCGACGGACAGCGTTACATGCTGAGAGGATGACCTTATGGTGAGCAGGAACGATGCACGTGCCGCGATCGTGATGCCAACGTGACATTGCGTCGGCCGGTCATTGGCTACCTTCACCACCGCTGTCTCATTACCGAAGAGCTCAGGGACCAGCTTGAAGCGATAGGTGATCTTCGGCTCGTCGAGCCGACCGTCGATGGACTCGCAGATGTCGACATTCTCTGCACGTTTGCTGGCTTCTTCCTCGAACGTAAGCTGCTCGAACAGCTGCCACGACTCATCGCGACGGTCGACCTTGGGACGGCAATCCACTGTGACGTGGCGGCTGCGGCGGACCTTGGAATCGTGGTATACCACGCGCCGGGAACTAACGCTCAGGCAGTTGGCGAACACACGATGGCCTTGTTGCTTGCTCTCACGAATGGCATCATCCGCTCCGACCGGCGAATGCGCACTGGTGATTTCATGCTTGCCGACCGACGAGCCTGGGGCGTCGAACTACAGGGGCGGGTGCTGGGACTCGTCGGTTTCGGCAACGTTGCTCGCCGTGTTGCCCACATCGCACACAACGGCTTCAACATGCAAGTTCGGGTTTGGTGCCGACACCCCGAGGATGCCGAGGCAGCCGGGTACGAGTTCCTAGAACTGGATGAGCTTATGCGTGTTGCCGATGTCCTCTCGGTGCACCTGGCTCTGAACCCTGAGACGAGAGGACTGATTGACCGCAGCCTTCTGTCGCTTTTGAAACCAAGTGCGTTCGTCGTTGTTACCGCCCGGGTGGAGGTCCTTGATCTTGATGCGCTGACAGCGCTCGTTGTCGATGAACACATTGCCGGAGCAGCTCTCGATACGTGGCCCGACCACAGCCCTGACTACTCCTCACCGCTGCTTCAGCACGACAACGTCGTACTGACTGAAGCCAACGCGGGGTTATCTGATGTCGCCGCCGAGAACATGGCCGCTGCGGCACTAGACGGCGTGCGATCGGCACTCGGCCACACGCTTCCCAATCTGGCGACGATTGCCAACCCTCTTGCCTGGCCGCCTCGCGCCCTTGTCGGATCGGGAAGCAGTTGATCGGGCGAGAATCGATCCCGTAAAAAGGGGGCTCGGTATCTGGTCTCGCCTAGGGGTCAGTGCCAGTCGATTCGCTCTTTAAGCAAGTGCGGAAAGAGACGGATGATCTTGTCATTGACTTCTTTTATGTGGCGCTCGGTCAGTCGGGCCGCCTCGCCGCCGTTGCCGTTGATAATGGCTTCCGCGATACGGCCATGAATGGTCTGGGTCGGTCCTTGCTCTTCGGACGGGAAGATCGATATCGTCTGCTCGGCCAGCATTGTGATCATGGTGCGACCGAGGAGATCGAGAATGGGGTTCCCGGTCAGGCCGGCAAGCTCGGCGTGGAACCCGGCAGTGGCCGCCTGCCAGCCAGCGCTCGAGTCCTCGGCGGTCTCGCGTTCGAACTCGAGGACCTCACGCAGAGCGTCGGCTCGATCCGGGGTAATCCGTTCGGCGGCGATACGAGCCATGAAGGGTTCAAGTGCGGCGCGAGCTTCGAGGAGGTCACCAACGGTGGCACCCAGAACTTTCAGATAAAAACTCGAGGCCCTTCCGAAGTCCCTGCTGTCGACTGAGTCGACGACCGGCCCGCCACCAGGTCCGGGTTTGATCTTGATGATTCCGTAGATCTCGAGAATTCGGAGAGCCTCTCGGAGCGATGCCCGTCCGACCCCGTACTGGTCGAGCATGCCGGCTTCGGGCAACAGCTTGGCGCCTGGATCGAGACAGCGCTCCTCGATGTCGCTCAGGATCTCGCGCGCTAACAGCTCCGACACCTTCGCCGACCGATGGTTGCCCAACCATCGACTATCTGTGTTGCTGGCATTTTGATTGCTTGGCTTCGAATCAGCCACTGATCCTCCCCTCTGAAGTGTTGAAGAATCTAATGATATGATTTAGAACAGTACCTATGGCTTATCAGATCTCACCTTGCGGCGGTCTCGAAGACCTCCTTGCCCGTGAGGCAATACACGACGTATTGAAACGTTATGTGCGTGCCGTCGACCGAGCCGACGGCGATTTGATGCTCAGCTGTTACCACGATGACGGCATTGACGACCACGGCTCGTTTCGCGGATCCGCGAAGGATTTCGCCGAGTTTGTCTGCGGAGAACGTTCGCAGCGTTATGACGCTACTCATCACTTCATCGCCGCACCGAATATCGTCGTGCAAGGTGATGTGGCGCTTGTCGACACGTACTGCATCGCGCACCAGATCAGTGTTCCCGACGAGGCCGGTCATAGGTACGACTACGTAGTCGGCTTGAGGTACGTGGATCGGTTCGAAGCTCGTGGCAGCGGCTGGCTCATTGCGCATCGCACGGCCGTGTACGACTGGTCTTATGCGCTCCCCATCGACGAGCATCTGGCGCGCCCGTTCGGCGACGACTGGAGCATCGGAAGCCGCGACCGGCTAGACCCCTGGTACCGACTCGGAGCCGGTACGCCGGCCACATCCGCAGGTGGCGACTGCTGAGTGATTTCGATTGATCAGGCAGGGGGCGGCTGCAGTAACTCCACCATCGTGTGCCCAAGGATCGACGGCGCCTCTAGATACGCAAACTCCGAACCGCTAGGTGACGAACCTCGAAGGACCAGTTCGAACCCGGCGCCGTATATCCGTACGAGTGTTGAATCGAGGTCGTCAACCCGAAACCGAATGTGGTGCACGCCTGACCCGTGACGCTCAAGGTGGTCGACCGTTGGCCAGTCGCCCGACAGCACTTGCACCAACTCGATCTCAATCCCGCTAGACCGGCAAAACGCCAACCGTAGCTCCACACCGCTTGGCTTGTCTCTGTAGGTCAGGTTGTCTGGGGTCAGAGTGGAGTTACGAACGGTGAACTCGCCGAAGATGGCCGTGTATTCAGGAAGCGAGGCGGCGATGTCGGCGACAGCGAACGAGATCTGGTCGACGGCACCGAGTTCTAGCTGGGCGATGGCATCGGCAGGTGTGGAACCGGACGGGTCAGCGGACATCTACCGACCACCCCCCGTCGACCGTGATCACGTCGCCGGTGTGATAGGAGGAAGCGTCGCTAGCTAGATAAACGAGAATTCCGGAGATCTCATCAGGGCGACCGTAGCGAGGGATCGGACCGCGTTTGGCGAGCTCGGTTGCAAAGCGGCCCGGGGCGCCGTCGCGTTCGATATAACCCGGACAGATCATGTTCGCCCTCACACCGATATGGCCGTACTCCACAGCGATCCCCCGAACGACTGCCCCGAGTGCAGCCTTGGCTGCACCGTAGTGTTCACCGCCAACCAACCCTCGTGAAGCAGCCAAACTGCCGTTCACGATGATCGATCCTCCGTGATCTCCGCGACCGGCTCGTTCGACCATGTGGGCGACAGCGGCACGAATCGTCGACCAGGCCCCGAGCAAATTGGTGCCGAGCACGGCATCCCTCGAGTCATCGGTAATGGCCAGAAAGCTGGATGCATGATCGGCGATGCCTGCGTTGACGAACACACAGTCGACCCGGCCAAGTTCGGCGACGACTTCTTTGAAGCCCGTTACTACCGCCGCTGGATCCGAGACATCGACAGTGGCGGAATAGGCCACACCGTGCCCGACTTGCCGTAGAGCTTCGGCGGCCTCGTCGTTGCGGTCCGATCGGCGCCCCCATATTGCGACCGACGCGCCGGCGCGCGAAAGCGCGGTAGCGCCAGCCAGGCCGATTCCGTTGTTCCCACCAGTCACGAGCGCCACCGTTCCAGTCAGATCGAAGATCCCGCGAGATGGTTCTCTATCCTCGGATTCACTGGGCATCTTCAAGATCCTTGTCGGTCTGCACGATTTGAGAACGCAGCCACATGACTTCGCTTAGGTTCTCGCCTGCGCTGTGGGCGAGCAGTTTCTCTAGGGCGCCACGCCGGGTCGACAGCGCACCGCGATGCAGGGGCAGGACATCCAGGACCATGTCGGTCAGGTGCAGTGCTTCGACTGGTCGACCCGATTCGAGATGGCCTTTTCCTCGTTGCACAAGCTCTTCGGCACCCGCCGCCTCGACGACATCGGGTGAGACGCTTGCGGCGGGAACCGGGTAGAGCTCGGTGGTGGATTCCATCAGGAACCACCCGATGTACTCGTGCCAAATAGAGCGTACGTTCCAGGAGGTTTTGCCATGGCTTTGCGGGATCGCAAGCTCGGGCGGGAGCGCTACTTCGCTCATCAGCGTGGCCAGGTGCTTACCGGCGACCATTCCTTCGACTGTTCGATCGTGTATGTGTTGTATCGCATCACGGATCTTTAGGAGATGTTCTCCGATCGCCCCCTGGCCTCTGATCGGCTCGCCATGACCCGTAATGAGCAGCTCCGGCTTGAGCGATCGGACGCGCTCGATCGAGGAGATGAATTGCTTTGCCGACCGCAGCTTGTCGCCTCTCAGGGTCGCCAGATTGGGCATGCTCCCAAACACGGGACCGAAGAGATTGCTTGTGAACACCACTCCGTCGTCGGGTAACCAGACCACAATCGAGTCGGTTGTCTCACCGCCGGGTGTTGAGAGAAGCTCGAATCGACGACCACCGACTTCAAATGCCCATGAATCACCGATGAGAATGTCGGGCTCGCGGTTGGGGCCGGCACGGTTCCCAAGATCAACGACACCGTCGAGGATCTCGCTCCAGAGCACGTTACGGCGGCGGAGATACAAGTCGTGGAGCATGCGAACATCGGCCCGCCAGGTGGTCGAAGTCTCGTGGGCGATCCAGCTTGTGTCGGGCCCAACCAACACGGGGACCCCGCCCATCTGATCGCGGTGGCTCTGCGTGGTGATGATGTAGATAGGGGGATTTGGGTCGATTCGGCGATAACGCGGCAGATGGGCCCGTACCGCCTCCTGCTCCGAGCCTGCATTCACAATCACGGACCGGCCGGCCGTGGTAACGAGGTAGCTGTTGGTGACGCCGAGCGACATATAGATGAAATCGGTGATGGCGGTGGCGTCTATCGACGCATCGGTGGACGCAGCATCGCGGGTTAGATGAGCGAGGATCGGGTCGTCGTTGCTCATGATCGTCTCTCGCGAGCTTCGTCCATATTGATGTCAAAGCATTCCGTGTAGTCCTCAAACATAGGGGCGACGACCTTGCGGCTGAGGCCGAAATCACTAAGCGAGTAGTGGTGTTCACCGAGCTGAGCTTGCCGGCGCTCGCCGAGCCATCGTTCCATACCGGTTTCGACCTCTGGCGTCAGCTCGTTGCCGAGCCACCTGTACAGATCCCGCATTGCGCCGATCTCGTTTCCTATGAAGTCGGCGAAGTGGATATGGTGGATTCGGTCGCTGAGCTTGTCGAGCATGGCCATGGGACGCCGAACGTGTTCGGCAACTCCCGCTGGGATGCGCTGGCCGATATATGCATGATTGGCCTCGGTGCAGTTCCGTCGATGCGCGTTAGCGACAAGGCTGCACAGCGACGCGACAGCGGTGCAAGGATCACGGTGCGTCCATACCAATCGGGCGTCGGGATAGACGGCCAGCAGTGTCGGCAGCCAGAGCGTGTGTGACGGCCCCTTGAGGGCCCAGGTTCCCGGTGCTCGCGACTGGAGTACCTGCAAGAACCTACGGTGGAATGTGTATGCCGAGGTCATGTCGCACGAGTAGATGAAGTCGGTGTACTCAGGCATTGGGGCGGATGCTTCCCACTGCATCGACTTGAAGTCGTGGTTCATGACGTGGACACACTCCGCTGGTGAGTCAGCCCACTCGAATCTGATGTTCGCTCCTGGTAACCCGTCTTCGATGGAGCGGCGCTGCCGATCGAGAGCAATCAGACACCGTGGGTCGGAGTGCAGTTGGTCAGCCTCGGGAGGCGGGACCGGATTCTCGAGCGTCCAGCGCAATACCGTTCGCCGTGCTGGATCCTGGGCGAGCAGGTTTATTACCGCCGTGGTAGCTGTTCGGGGCATGCCCATCACGAAGACGGGCCTCTCGATCGGGGTGTCCATCAACTCTGGACGGTTACCGACGTACCGATCAATTTCGAGTCGACGGGCCAGGTGCACAATGATCGATTCTGTGAGCCGCTCGTGTCCCTCGGGAGTGATGCGATCGCATCGGCTGATCGAGTCGAGGAGCACTGCGAGACCCTCCTCGAACGACCGGTCGAGAAATTCGCCTCCGCCGACGCGGTCACCGGCACGACTGACGAGGTTCGCGATAGTCGCTGGGGTCATCGTGTGAGGACCAACGCCGCTGATTTGCGGATGGGTGCGCTGATTTGGATGGTTATAACAGAGGGGTGGGTGCGCCTGCTGGCGCACCGCTCTGGTATTCGGTGCTGCTCACCGATCAAGTGGGCACGTTCGCGAGCCGGAGTTCGGATTACTTCATTGCCCATTGTGCGTTGGTCCCGTGGCATTTGTATCCGCCTAACGGCATCAACCAATATGGCGCTGTGCAGCGAAGCGAAAACCGAATCCTGACCACACATACTGGCAGCCTGCCACGGTCCGCCGAACTCCGCCGGATGCTTGCGGCGAGAGAAAGAGAAGAAGACCGGCCACGCGAGGCCGAACGCTTCGAGACCCTTGTTCGAGACGAGGTTGATCGTGTTGTCCAGATGCAGGTCGAAACAGGCATCGATGTCCTGAACGACGGTGAGCAGGGCAAGGCCAGCTTTCATCGCTATCGCCTCAACCGGTTGTCGGGATTCGAGGCGATCGATCACACCCAGGATCCGACTATTTCCCGAGCCGTGGTCCGTGAAGCCCTCGATTTCCCCGAGTTCTATGAGCGGTGGACACGCCAGTGGCGGGGCTCGCGCTCTTCCGATGGTGATTCCCGGTCGTCGAAGACTGTGTGTTGCACTGGGCCCATTGGGTGGAAGGGATTTTCCGAGACCGAGCGCGATATCGCCAACCTGATCGCGTCGACGCGCGACCTTGACCTCGGGGAAGTGTTTATGACCTCAATCTCGCCTACGACCTACGCGCCGCCGAACGTGTACTACCCGAGCCAGGACGACTATCTAGACGCCATGGCCGATGCTATGGCGGTGGAATACGAGGCGATCGTCGAGGCCGGTCTCCTCCTCCAGATTGACGCGCCAGATCTCACCACCATGTATCGGCTGGCCGATCTCACGTTTGAGGAGTACGCGACCATGACCGAGCGCGGAGTCGCAACTATTAACCGGGCGACGCGAAATATCGCTCCCGACCGAATACGAGTGCACGTTTGCTGGGGCGCCGACGAGGCACCTCATAACCGCGATGTGCCCCTGCGCGACATCGTCGATATGTTGCTCAAGCTTCGACCACAGGGTCTGACTGTGCCCGGTGCCAACGGGCGCCACTCCCACGAATGGAGTGTTTGGCGCGATGTGAGACTCCCCGACGACAAGGTCCTGATTCCGGGCGTGATCGATTCGACGACCAACATTATTGAACACCCCGAGGCCGTGGCTGAGCGAATCGTCCGGTACGCCGGGGTTGTCGGCACATCACAACTTGTCGTCGGTGTGGATTGTGGTTTTGGGACTGTCGCGGGTGTGGAACAGGTCGACGAGCGGGTCGTGTGGGCAAAACTCGGCTCGCTGGTCAAGGGAGCGCGGTTGGCCTCTCTGTCGGTCTGAACGGCGGGGCACTGACGATCTGAGCAGCGAGGTCGCGGATGTTTTCCTAATTTCTGATAATCATGGATCTCAGCGCGGAACCTAAGGAGGGTGATCGTGGGTGCAACTAGGTACACGCGAACGTTGGCCGAGTTTGCTACTGATGCATCGATCGGTGATTTGAGCCCGTCGGCCATCGAGGCCACCAAGCGCGTGGTGCTGGACACCCTCGGCTGTGCTGTCGGAGGTCGGGGAGTGGCGTCGAGCGAGATCCTCACTGCGGTCAAGGTTGCCGCGGGCGGGACACCGGAGTCGACCGTATTTGTCGGGGGTGAGCGGCTTCCCTGCGCAGCTGCGGTGCACCTCAATAGCCACTATGCCAATGCTCTCGACGCCGAGGAGACGATTCGACATTCCGGCCACCTGGCTGCATGTGCGGTGCCGCCGGCGTTGTCGATTGCTGAGGCCATGGGCAGCTCGGGAATCGATATTCTCGGCGCAATCGGGGTCGGTTTCGACGTCGCGGCGCGTATCGGCCTGTCGCTGCGCCACATCGACATCCTTGATGACGGCACGATCGAAATCGCGCCGGTGGCCGGGCTCAGCTGGGCGGCGTTCGCGGCCACGGTGGCGGCCGGTCGACTCTACGGGCTCGATGCTGACCAGATGTCCCAGGCGTTCGGTATCACGGTCGCTACTGCCCCGCTGCCGATAGCTGGTCAGTGGGGGAATCTCCCCTCACCCCGACCGATGACCAAGTACGGCATGTACGGGTCGATGGCCGAAGCGGGGGTCTTCGCGGTGCATCTCGCCCGCGCGGGTTTCGCGGGGGACACCACGATCCTTGACGGCGACCGGGGTTTCTGGAGGATTATGGGTTCCCGCTACTGCGAATGGGACTCAATGACCGACCGGCTCGGTGAGCGATGGTTGATCGAGGAGACCTCCTTCA
>Ga0209403_10003879_pt1 | contig 16618 bp, 14 predicted proteins | sample ArcticOcean_MG_C_8_FD_187440 | JGI IMG/M metagenome (GOLD analysis project Ga0209403, IMG submission 187440) | Marine microbial communities from western Arctic Ocean - ArcticOcean_MG_CB11_86 (SPAdes) (version 2) | ecosystem: Environmental > Aquatic > Marine > Oceanic | place: Arctic Ocean... | reverse complement strand
AGGGATTGAAAGAATTCAAAGGATTGGGATATCAGTTTAATCCAAATCTTACGAGGGATGATAGCTGGGTTTTCACTCGCAAGGAAGCAGCCTAATAAAGTTGAAATGAGACACCTCCTACTTACAACAATCGCAGCCGTGCTTCTGGTGGGGTGCGTGGGAGTATCAAAAACAGAATTACTCAAAGATGAAGAGGGAAACCTCATAATCTTGCCCGCTGAACCAGTTCCCGAAGCTGCAACACCAGAACCGCCGACAGCCAAAGCGCCTGACATCTCAATTCACGATGCAGCTGCGCTGGGAAACAACGAAGCCGTTAAACAACATTTGACTGCTGGCACGGATGTAAATGCGAAAGATGAATCCGGATGGACACCTTTGCATTGGGCGACTTCAAAGGTTCACAATAAAACTGCTAAACTGCTAATCAAGGAAGGGGCGGATGTAAATGCAGTAAATAAAGATGATCTGTCGCCATTAGATTATGCTGAAAATGAAACCTTTGGTTTCCTAATCGATCATGGAGCAAAGTCCGGTGCAGAATTAAAAGCTGAAGGTAAATGAAACACCTCCTACTCACAACAATCGTACAAACATAAGGTTATGGAGAGCTTTATGTGCACGTTAAGGAATTATTTTATTTTTTACGAATGTTTCTTGCTATCAAGGACTTCTCCGTTGAGAACAAAATCTATTCCTGATTTTTATTGGCAATTAAGGTTTCCTTCTGATTCCTAGCTAGAGACTCTCCTCTTAAGTTATTGGTTTTAAGTAAATTCTTAGGCTTATGAATGATTCAGAGGCATGCCTAATTCCATTTTTTTTGGTATCGGGACAATGGTAGCTATCGCTTCATGAAGAGATGTGTAGTCCTTATTGATATCTCCTGAGAGACAATCTGTTACATCACCAGTCAAGTTAGGAAAACGGTCAATCAATGATTTAAATGTAAAACCCTCGCTATAAAAGGCGCAAACCAAGGTTCGCATGTTATTTATTCCTTCCCTTAAAGTTCTTGCATAGCTCATGAACCGCGCAGGAGTTAAATCGTTCTCAACTATCCCTGAATCAATGGCATCTGCAGCCATAACACCACTTTTAAGCGCAAGCATTAACCCAGACGAAAAAACGGGATCCAAAAAACAATATGCATCTCCGGCAAGCATGAGACCTGGCTTGCAACAATATCTTGAATGATTGGAATATTCATTGGTCACCCAATATTCTCCAATTTGGCATGCATCTTTCAAATTTGATTCTATCCATTTGTTTTTTATGACCTGCTTATTAAAAATTTCACTTAAAGGTTTTTTTTCTGAACCGAAAAGATATTTCCCTTCAGCAACGACTCCCACACTGGTTTTATTATTTTGTAGTGGGATATGCCAAAACCAACCATTCTCGGGTATAAAAGCAACAGTGGTGGCACCTTCGTCAACTCCACTTGCTCTGGCAGCTCCTTCAAAATAAGTCCAAAGAGCAACTTTATTTAATTCAGGGTCCCTTACTCTCCACCCAAGACGATTTGCCGCAAAAGCTTCTTTTCCAGAACAGTCCAATGTTATCTTAGCCCTAATTTCAATATTTTCCTTCTTTTGGCTTAAAGCATTTAAACCTAATATTCTTCCATTTTCCTCTATCATTGAAACAACTTTTGTTTCCTCCAATATAAAAGCGCCGTTTTGTTTAGCGGTCTGCATGAGCATGCTGTCGAATTCGGCCCTTTCGACCTGCCATGTTTGAGCCAATTCATCCGGATAACGAGTGTTAAAATAAAAGGGCTTACTCATAATCCCCTCTTGATCTACGAATTGCACACTATGTTTTTTTATAAACGGAGACTTCCTCATTTTATCTAACAAACCTAACCGCTTTAAAATTTTGCTGTTAAATGGGAGTAACGACTCGCCTACGTGGTAACGTGGGAATTTAGATCGTTCCACCAAGATAACTTTATGTCCTTTTTCGGCGAGCACAGCCGCTGCGCTCGAACCCGCTGGCCCAGCTCCAATAATCACTACATCACATGAAATCATATTATAAATGTAACAATCTAATTATTAACAAGACAAAAGGGGGAAGAGTTATTGCTCTTCCCCCTTTCTTTTATTCCGTTTTTAATTCTTTTTACTTCTCAGGCGGGAGAATCACTGAATCAATAATGTGAATAATTCCATTGCTTGCCATAACGTCTACGGCAACTACGTTTGCGCCATTAATGGTCACTTTTTTATTAACAACTTTAAGATTGGCTTTTTGACCATTGACCATCTTTACCTTCGTAGTACTAACAGCACTACTAGGCACTTTTGCCGCAACGACATGATAGGTTAGGATGTTCTTCAGCTTTTCCTTGTTTTCCGGTTTCAGCAACGATTCTAGTGTGCCTTTTGGCAACTTTGCGAACGCATCATCTGTCGGAGCAAAGACCGTAAACGGCCCCTTCCCTTTTAGAGTGCTAACTAACCCTGCTGCCTTAACTGCAGCGACAAGCGTCTTAAACTTCCCTGCCTTTACAGCAGTATCAACTACATCTGCAGCATTGGTCGTAACAACTCCCAGGAAAAGAATTCCTGCCATCAAGCTTTTTATCAGTTTCATTTTATTATTAATTGAGCCTCTACATTGAAGCTAATAAAATATAGCAATTGAAGAGGTTGAGGCAAATTCATGATAAAAAAATCCGGCATGTGCCGGATCGACTGATCAGTTGTGTTATGTATGTAGCTACTATGACGGGTTAGCCATAGTATAACTTATGGCGTTCTCTTTAATGACTTTCCTAAGGGCTAGTTCCATTATGGTCCTAGCTTGGGCGGTATTTGTTTCAAGTTCCTTGTGTAAGACGCGATCTTTCTCATTCAAATTCTCACAATCTGCTGAATATTTTTCAAAACCTATCAAACTTGAAATAATACTGGAAAGATGTTTGGGGCATTCACAATGAATCGGATTTGACATTATATTTATTTCCCATAGTTCTTTCTCACTAAATGGAACATGCTTTTTCTTTGCTTGTGAACCATTAGCCGATCGGTCTGTGCTCAATGTACTGTTCACTGTAAAATTACTGGCTATTTGAATATCTATAGGAAAAACTGGAGCCTGCATCGGGTGTATCCGTCCGTCCAGTTGAGCAAGTTTTATTCCATTGAAACTGCCAAAACGGTATATCACCAAGGCGAAATTTAAATCTGATTTATCCAATATTTCTGTAATTAATTCAATTGAGTTGGGATGAAGTGAGGCAATTTCTAAAATAATGATATCTGCATCTAGCTTAATTACAGACAAATCATTCATGATAGAGGCCAATTCATATTTGGCAACCACTCTAACCTCAGCAAGATGAGGACTCGGCCGTCCAACTTCCGGTATTCTTGTTCCCACTGAAACGGCTTTGATGATATCCTTCGAATTCCCAAAAGTTACCTGGGAACTTTTTGGTGATGGTTGCATCCTTAACTCCAACTCTTCAAGTGACAGTTTTGACAGGGTAGAAATTGAGTCACCCGCATCAACGAGCTGTTTGATCATCGAAAGCCGATCTACATCCTTTTTAGTGAAACCACGCTGCGTGCCATTTATCCGAATGGGCTCAACGACCCCGTATCTATTTTCCCAGACTCTAAGTGTGGCGATGTTAACCCCGGTGATCTTTGAAGCGGCCCCTATTTTGTATAAATATTTCTCCTCAGTCATATTGTGCCGGGACCCCTGTTAATACTGCCTATTATATCCAAGGTTTGTTTTATTTTTCTTTTAGCACTCAAACAATCATAAAATATTTTCTTAAAACTAAGGCTGTGAATGGTCATATCAATTAGACGATCGCAAGTTGACGTTATCTCGTCAACGTTTTCAGTAGAGCAATATAATTCGAAATCAGAGCCAACTCGTTTATTTAATTGCAAGATTTGATTTCTGAGATTCTCAACAAGAGCCTCATCTATCGTCTCATAATCGTCGTTGTTATGGTAGGTTTTATATTTCCAACTGGGGTAGGGCCTATCGCTTATCTTTTGATGCAATAAAACGCGCTTTAAACCCTCAAGCATTAAAATTGAAGTTCCGTCACTTTGATCCACACAGGACCTAATCAAGCCCAAGGAGCCAGTCATAGGTTGCGTTAGATCTTCTGAGTGAAAACTGAGTATGAAAGTACGATTGCCACTAAGAACATCCTTAAGCATCATTTGATATCGGGATTCAAATATCCTGATCGGGATTAAACATCCGGGGAACAAAACGGCATTTGAAACGAACATTACCGGAGATATACCCTGTTCGGTTTGGACGTTATTCGCACATTCAATCAGATCATCAAACACAAACCAAAAGTCCCCCTTTACCACGACGGTGTCAAGCGGAGCATATCAAATTATCTTCGCCTTGCTCTGCAAAAAACATTCTACGCAATTTCACGATCGAGAATTCTTCAATCTGACGTACTCTTTCTTTCGTGAGTCCAAGTAGATCAGCAATTTCAATGAGTTTTGACGGTTTACAACCATCCAACCCAAATCGAGTCTTCATAACTTTCTGCTCCCGGGAATCAAGAAGCTTAATTTTATCGCTGATCACATGGTAATCTCCGTTGCGAATAAGTTCATTCAATGGATGCTTGCTGTTTGAATCCGGGATCATATCCCCAAGAGTTGCTCCTTCATCCTGTTCAATTGGAGAATCTAGAGACACTGTGGTAGCTTTAGCCATAGTGATAAGCCGATTGAGGCGGGCTGATCGCGGTTTTCCTGAGTTGGGGTCAGGGCCGTCAGCAGATGGGGTGCCTTGCTGAGACTTCCTTTTCTCGATGGAGCTAATTTTCTCGATCATGCTAACAGGAATTCGAACAGTCCTACTTTTGTTACTTAAAGCCCTCTTGATTTGCTGACGAATCCACAGTCCAGCATAGAATGAAAATTTGACCTTCCGCTCATAATCAAACCTACGAACCGCCTTCACCAAGCCTAAATTGCCCTCACTTATTAAATCCAGAGAACTCAAACCTAACCCTTCATACTCCGATGCAATTAAGATAACTAAACGTAAATTAGCCTGAATGAGTTCATTCACGGCTATTTCATCGCCAGCTTTAATTTTGATAGCTAATTTTATTTCCTCATCATGTGAAATCGTATCTAAGTTTTCCAAATCTCTGCAATAGCGGTGGAAATTATCTAAGTCACTAGAAGTCCTACGATCAGTGTTGGGGATTTTATTTATTTTCACTTAAATGAGTTAATATATATACATTACAGCTTTTTTGGCGCTGTAAGAGATAATTTAACACTTTTTATAGGTTTGTCAAATATTTTCTATATATTATCTATATATGTAGATAAACTACTCTCATTCAGGTATTTAGGTTGTTACGTTAATCTTCTGTGAGTTTTTAAAGTTATTTACAGAATTTTGGATACAAAATTCTAAATAGTTTGATTTCAGGGGAAAGATCTCCTGTTGAGGTGAAGAATGAGCTTATTTAGCTAAGAAAATAGATCAGGTTTAAGGAAACCGACACAGAAAGGTTCAAATGAAGCGGCATTCTGCGGGAGTATTCAATTTGACTTGTACTGATTTAATTTCGCCGAAATTTGATAATTTTGTTTTCTCAAAAAAACTTATTGCCAGGTTTAACTAGTTGCGTCGGATTCCGACGTTATCCCATAAATATTTATCAATACCATATCCACTCGATATCCCGCTTCTTTTAAGATATGATCAATGTATTTATAAAATTGGTACTTGCGCTAAAAATAATTTGTAAATGTAACAACTGTATTTTGCTGTCTAATTTACATGCTATGATACTAATTATCAATATCAGGATAAAAGAAGTCTGAGGAAGATGGAAATACCCAAAAATGTGGGTGCCCACAATCCAACGAAGATTCCAAACCGTTCTGCATGGGCTTTGTCTTCAGAGGATGTTCCTTTTTTCATATACCAGATTGAAATTGACCCTACGACCGATATAAGACTTAAGATGAATGTTATTATTGATAGTGTGTTCATTATTTTATGCAATCATGCAATCTAAATTTAACAACCCTTGAGTACCGGTCAAACAAGTTCTTGAAAATAAATAACCTAGAAAGAAATCAAACTTGGTATTGCTATTTATGTTATTTTCTTGAGATAGAGGAATAAGCGTCAAGGGCCAATTCTCGTGAATTCTTAAGGTCTACAATTGGATACGGATAGTCCTTCCCCAATTTTATTCCTGAATCAGCTAACAGCTCAGTTGGAGCTTCCCATGGGGTGAACAAATATTTGTTGGGAAGTTTTCGAAGTTCAGGAACAAATTTTCGTGTGTATTCCCCAGAGGGATCAAATTTTTGACCCTGGGCAATAGGATTAAAAATGCGGAAGTATGGAGCGGCATCTGCACCACAACCGGCCACCCATTGCCAACTTGCACTGTTACTCGCCAAATCAGCATCAACAAGGCAATTCCAGAACCATTCTTTACCATAGTGCCAGTGAATCAATAGATTCTTAACAAGGAAGGAACCTGCAATCATTCTCAGTCGATTGTGCATAAATCCGGTCTCCCAAAGTTCTCTCATTCCGGCGTCAATAATGGGGTAACCTGTCTCTCCATCTTGCCATTTCTTTAGATGTTCTGAGTTGTCTCGCCAAGGGAATCTATCAAATTTTGTTTGAAGGTTTTTATTAGGTAACTGAGGAAAGTAATAAAGTAAATTATAAGAAAACTCCCTCCACCCTAATTCGCTCAAATAATGGTTGGAATCTTCAGATTGACCACTTGTTCTGACACGATGCCAGATCGTATTGGGCGATATTTCGCCAAAATGGAGATGAGGAGATAACATGGAAATATTTTTCTTTGAAGGATAGTTTCTACCTTCTTTGTATGATGACAGACCACTTTTCAGAAAGTTCTCCAGTTTATTTATGGCCGCCTTTTCTCCAATTCTCCAATATTTTTTAATTTTATTCTCCCAACTACATTCTTTAGGGGAAATAAAGTTACCTTTGATTGCTGTTTTGCTGGGTATATCAGCCAATATCATATTTAAGGGTTTAGGAATTGGTTTTCTTGGCTCAGGCAATGAAAGGCAACGCTTTTTAAAATAGGGTGTGAACACTTTGTAAGGCGTGCCATCCTTCTTTAGTGTTCTCCAAGGCTCCCAAAGAAGGGAACCATTTCGGGTAATCACATTAATGTTTTTTTCCTTCAGTATGCGCTCTATTTTACTGTCAAGTTCGATCTGCCAAGGCTCATAGCACCGATTCCAATAAACAGTTTTTGAGTCCGATACTTTGGCCAATCTAAGGATTATTTCTTTAGGGTCACCATTAAATATAAGGAGTCGATGGTTTAGTTGCTTGTTTAGGGAGTATAAAGACTGGTTTTGCCACCACCGACTGGCCCTACCCTCTGTGTAGTTAGTCTGTAATTTATCTAAAATATAAATGGGGATAACAGGCCCTGCGTTGGCAGCCTCCGATAAAGCAGGGTTGTCCAACAACCTTAAATCTCGTCTGAACCAATAAATGACATTGTGTTTGTAATTCATCTTTGGCGTTACAGATTGATAACTATCTTTCAAATATAATAATATTTACGATAATTGTTCATTCAAATTTTAAATTGGATAAGAAGCTAACTTTAAGGGAAATAACTGAAATTTAGAGAGCTTAGGTCCAAGTGATATGTTTGTCAGTTATGGGCTGATCCACCCTCTAAAAAGAGTTATAAGTAATTCTTAGTGAGAGTCACAATTCTATAATTCTAAAAGTGAAAAGAATGACAACGATGTGTGAATCTACATTGTTAGCCCGCACACTTAGGGTGTAAGATTTAGCTATTTTTATTTTATAATGGGAGGACTGTACATTGCCTCTATCTTAATTATCTCTAGCTTAAAGTCTCCTGGCCTTTTGTCCCCGAGAAAGAAACCAATACTTTCTATATCCCCTCCCTTAAGACTTGGTAAATTATTAACCCGGCTTCCTCTCCGACTAGGTTTAAAGTCTTTAAATGCGAGCCAAACCTTAGTCACTTTATCTTTAGCAGTAGCAAAGTTAACTCTGTAATTGATTCCACTTCTTGTTTTGCGCGAACGTGCATTCAAGCTGTATGATCTCCCATCGCCTAAAACTTTAATTAAAAAACCTTGTGTATTATTCAACTCAAGATCTTTCGGATAGGTTCGGACAGAACAAAACCCACCATTATTTTCAAGTGAAAGGTCCCCAGAAAATTTAGCGTTTTTATCATCAAGGTGCTCCCAAGAGCTTTTTGATCTACCCCCCATCACTGTATCATTGACGACGCTCCATCTAAGAATTCTTAAATTATTTTTCGCATCGAGCAAGGTAACTGACTCATTTTCAACTTTCAAAAACGTAAGGGATACAACTGCTAGTAATAGAAAAACGCACTTCATCTAATAAACTTATCATTAAATGCATAAAAGGCAAATAAACTGCTCTAGACAGCGTTACTCGCTCAGTTTTTTTGTGGTCTTATTCAATTGGTTCTGTTTTTAACCGCGGCCTGGATTTGCCTTTTGCGCTTTTATTTCCTACAGGGAAGGGTGATCGGACTACAAGATCGGTAAATAAAAACCCCGCCAACCGAAATTGACGGGGCGCCATTGAGTAGATGCTTTTTCAAGCACCCAATGTTATGAATAACAATACCAGAAAAACGCTGACTAAATAACAATCTTAATATTCGAGTCGAAGTCAAATAAGCCTGATGCTTGTAATAAAGTGACGCATATTATTGGCGGTTGAGAAATCACTCGGCCTACTGACAAGCTATTCCTGTAAGCGAGTATTCAGCACGATGCATAAATATCCGTGCTGGTAATAAACATTGTTCTGGCTGAGATGTTTTACTTGTATTTGAAACTTTTGATTAAAAGTGCGAGATTCTTATTTATTAGGCTTATTATTAAACAACTACTAACGGTAACCTTCCCAGTCCTACTATCGGTGGGGTGTGACGCATCAAAAGATGATCTTGCGCTGATTGATGCTACTCAGGCAGGAAACATTACGGCTGTCAAACAGTACATAGCCGATGGCGCGGATGTGAATGCGCGGGATAATCAGTTTGGAGGTACTCCATTGCATGGTGCAGCAGGATATGGACACAATGAAATTGCCAAACTGCTTTTAATCAAAGGCGCCAAAGTTGACCCAAAGGATTATCGCTATGGAGTAACTCCTTTACATTACGCATCTTTTCGAGGTAATAAAGAAACTGCCGAACTGCTTATTGCCAAGGGAGCGGATATAAATGCGAAAAATAGTGAAGGGGGGACTCCTTCGCATCTTGCAGCTGAGGAAGGCCACAAACAAATCGTTGAACTACTCATAGCAAAAGGAGCGGATGTGAATGTCAAAGATAATGCCGGCAGAACGCCGCTGGACTGGGCCGCCACATGGGGACTCACAGAAATTGCGAACCTCCTCCGCAAAGAGGTTGTTGGTAAACCCAAGAAGGGTCAGGAGACAGTTGGCAAGTAATCCTCCTATTGGCGATATTTTTCCGTGACGACAACATTCGTCACTTATTTTTGCGTCTACAGACCGCTTATTACCGACATTATATCGAGATCTATACAGTACAAGCAGATATAAGTGACATAGATAATCGGTTTATTAGAGATAAATTGGACTTATGTGAGACTAGTCTGAAAGTAGGGGTTTATTTGCCTCTCAACAACATTCACCACTCGATAATCTAGGCTATCACAACTAACAGGCGAAAAGATCGACTTTTCAAAAATCCCAAAATCCTGTTCATTTACGAAAACTTCGGACGAACCCTGGGCGGTCGATTTGTCTTATTTTCTTCTCAAACTCATAACTCGGACGTTTGAGCAACGGACCGAAGTTTAAGGAGATAAGCGCCTGACTAGCACATTGCTAAACCTAATGATACACTACAACCTGGCATGATCACCCTTGATTTATGAGTCTTAATCCTAAATATAAATTTATCTGACATTATCGAATGATTCAAACGCTTAGTCATTGATTCTTAGTGCAGTGGAATGAGAGAGATTGTTTGAAAAGTGGTAAATCTATGTGAATACTCACCGAGTGATGGTAGTCTATTAACTTGACAATTATTTTTAAAAGTCCATCATCAGAACGAGTTAGCCACAAATAAAATAGGAGTTCGGAATGGATACATACGATGCACTAGGTAAAAGACCCGAACGGTATTCAGCTTTCACTGAAGGGTTGCTAGCAGAGGCGGAGGACACTGAACTACAGTCCATTGTCAATGATGCAGCTGGCGAACTTTCGACTCCAATCGCTCTAGTCACGCTCGTGTTGGAGCGAATACAATTCTTTAAGGCTCACTACGGATTACCGGAGGATTTGGCTATTTCGCGTGCAACTGAACGGGATGTTTCATTCTGCCAGTTCGTGGTTCGTGACGGTGAACCCTTTGAAGTCGAGAATGCGGAAGAAGACGAACGTGTCCCCCAACATTTGGTTAAACGTTATGGTATCAGGGCCTATCTCGGTATTCCTGTAAAGGTCAATCAAGTTGTTACTGGATCTCTTTGCGTCATCGACACTAAGGCTCGCTCTTTCTCTGATGATGAACGACGGAAGTTGACTGAACTAGCCGATCTGGTAAGCCAACATCTTGAAGTCATAAGTGCGCAGCGAACGAATCCCAGGCTCTCACTTACCCAATGTGCAGTGTCTCCAAGCTTCACCGGATTGCGAGAATCTTTTGGTTTGGTGAGAAACAGCGCTGCTGAAGGGCGAATAGCATCATCGACTCTAAAGTCCTTAATTCGCCTTATAAGACATACTCAAACAGGAGGGGAAACTCCTCCCGGTGCAGTTGAGAGAGAGTTGGAAAACGCGTATCTTGCCCTGGAAGATTTGGATAATTCAGTCATCGAGATAGAGGTTAGAACAGATGATGCAGAAGATTGTGTATCCGCTCTCGAGAGAGTCCTACTAAAAGACACATCAACAATACGTTTATCTGATGCACTAAATGCTGCACAAGATTTATCGCGTTCAAACTGCAGGGATGTCGGAGGCGCACCGCTGCCAGAGTTGGCAAATGATCCTCTGCTGGCTACACCACAAACTCTGGCGGTGGGGTTGCTGTCTAGTTGCCTGACGCTCATTACCATGCATTTGGCCAGCACCGGGCTATCAGATGGCCTAACGATTAGTGTGGAAGACTTTGGGTCCAAGGTGGAAATTTCGGTTTCAGCAAATGGCCTTCTTGAACCTGCGTTTGCAGCAGTGTCCAGAGAGTTGATGCGTCATATTGGAGACGATCCGACTGCATCAACATATGCCACCAAAAAAGCCGTCAAAGTTGCCCTCACGCTGACCAACGAGTCGAGCCAATAAAGTTGTTACTGGCTAAGTGAATTAGCTGTTGGCTTGTACATGAATCAAGTCCTTATAGTCATATAAACTATTGATTAAATGTGTTTGGTAGCGACTTTAGAGCCCATTCACTTTATCGTTTTAAGATCTCATAGATACAGTAACAATTTCAGTCAATTAATTCAATAATTCTTTTGGATCGATAATCGAAGATTCTTTTCAATTGTAGTTTCACAAGTGGCAAAATAATTTCCCCAAATGGAGCAAACGGTATGCGATACTTGACTATGTCTTTAATGATTACATCACCTTCATTTTAATAAAATATGTGAGTGTGAACCCATTTTGAATAGGGCCCCTTGAGTTGTTCATCAATAAATTGTCGGTTTTTATCCCACTTGGAGATGATAGCTTTCCATCGAAAAGAAAAACCAAAAAGACGTATTTTATATTCAATCAGTGCTCCTGTTTCCATTTTTATTGGGAGAGGGCTGATTATTTTAAAACTTAATTCTGGGGGAGTTATTAATTCTAGATTCTGCGCGTCAGAAAAAAACTTAAATACATCTTCGGTATTGCCTGGGATTTTCGTTTCAGCACGAAATGTATGATTGAATAATACCATCACAATTGCTATCCGAGCGGTTTTCATTAACGGTAGCGCCTATCTCATAGTTGACAAAGAAAACCCCGCCAGCCTTCGCTGACGGGGTCTTTTCCCTGGTGTTAACCCCACACCAAACATCAGCAAACCGCTGACCTTATAAAGATTGCATTGTTAAAGGTGTAGTCAAATACACCCCATTCGCCGTCACTGACGAGGCGCTATGTAACTCTAAGAACCGTGAAATCGAGCGTGTAATGAACTCGTATGCTCGCGTGTTTACGCCAGTGTTTTTCCCCAAGGCCGGTGTTTAAGGCCGGCAAATAGCCGCGTATTTGCCCCAGTCGTGAACGCATGCGAATAGTATATGGGCTTTTAATGCTAACCCAACCTGGTCAACGGAATTAAAAGGCCCCTTTTAAAAAATACTTAAATTCTTGTTATGTTTAAAAAAACTCACCCAAATAATAGGGGCTCGTTAGCAATTGACGAGCCGCACGTTGGTTTTGATATCTCATGTCATCCGCATAAACCATTCCGCTCTGCCATTCGTATTGGGTTGATTATGGTCCTTATGGGTCTGACCATAGATCCCACTCATGGCGCGGATTGGAATCAATGGCGCGGCAGTTTGCGGGATGGAAGTCAGGCGAGCGATCCCTGGCCGACAAGCATTGGTGAAACGTCATTGGTGACGAAATGGTCTTCGGAAAAACTTGGTGCAAGCTATTCCGGTCCTATTACCGACGGTAAACTGGTCTTCACCACAGAATCCACCAAAGGCAATGAGTCGGTTTTGGCATATGGCCTTCAAGACGGAAAACTCAAATGGAAACAAAGCTGGGCCGGCGAAATGAAGGTACCCTTCTTTGCCGCACGAAACGGAAGTTGGATGCGTTCCACCCCTGCCGTAGCCAATGGCCGGGTCTTCGTTGGAGGCATGCGAGATCACTTATTGTGCCTTGACGCGAAGTCAGGCGAAATTAAATGGGAAATTGACTTCCCAAAGCAATTCGGAACACCTCTGCCTGACTTCGGGTTTGCCAGTTCCCCTCTGGTTGATAAAAATTATGTTTACGTTCAAGCAGGAGCCAGTTTTAATAAGATTGATCAGAAAACAGGCACAGTCATTTGGCGTACCTTGAAGGACAGGGGAGGAATGTGGAGCAGCGCTTTTTCGTCCCCTACCTTTGGAAATATCGCTGGCCAAGATCAATTCCTCGTACTAACACGTTCAGATCTCACTGGTATAAACCCCGAAGATGGGAAGGTTTTGTGGAAACGACCCATCAAGGCATATAGGGGAATGAACATTCTCACCCCGATGATCTTCAAGGATGGAATTTACACTAGTACATATCGTGTCGGATCTTCCTATATTCAAATCGCTCAAAAAGACAATAAATGGAAAACCGAAGAAAAATGGACCAGCAAGTCAAGAGGCTACATGTGCAGTCCTGTATTATACGACGGAAAGGCATATCTACACCTACAAAACCAGCGGTTTGCCTGTTTCGACCTCGAAACCGGTGCTGAACAATGGGTCAGCAGTAAGAGTTTTGGCAAATACATGAGTCTAGTCATCAACGGTGACAAGATTCTTGCCCTGGATCAAAAGGGCATTCTTTACCTGATTCTAGCCGATCCAAAAAAACTGAACATTCTTTCCGAGCGCCGTTTGGCCGTGGGAGAATCATGGGCGCATCTAGGAGTTCACAACCGTGCTCTGATGGTCAGAAGCCTTAACCACCTGCATTTGTTTGATTGGGAGCGTTGATTAGTTGCTTTTGGCCAAACTTGGCCAAGTTAAGCTAGTTGTACGTAAGCAATAAACCGTGAAGAGCTAGCCAATTTAATATAGCTGCGGTTGGATGATGGTCAATGGCAGCTCAAAGACCCCCACTACCAACCAAATCTGACGGGGGCCATTGCATCTATGCAGTCCCCAGTACCCGGATTTATACTTACTTAACTCTGAACAAGATGTAGAATCCGTCTAGCGCTTAGCGCTCATCTCTAATTTTGACAGAAGATCAATCGAACAAAACGCACATCAATATCGTTGGGGCAGGCCCGGGAGGACTAACTGCCGCAATGTTGCTTGCCCGCCGTGGTTTCAAAGTTCGGATATTCGAGAAAGCAGCTCAAGTTGGTGGCCGAAATGCGGCCATTATTCGCAACGGGTACAAATTTGACACGGGCCCGACCTTTTTAATGATGAAGTTCATCCTCGATGAAATTTTTGAGGAGGCCGGCCGAAACATTAATGACTACCTCAAACCCGTAAAACTGGAGCCAATGTACCGGCTTCAATTTAAGGATGTTAGACTCGAACCCACGACTGAAAGAGAAGCCATGCTTCAGCAAATCGATCAAACTTTTCCCGGCAATAGGGACGGATACGATCGTTTCATGACTGCAGAAAAGAAGCGCTTTGAGTTGATGTACCCCTGCCTGCAAAAGGACTATGCCACCTTTAGGCAGTACTTCTCCAAGGCTTTCATGAAAGCAGTGCCGCACCTGTCTTTAGGTCGATCGTTAATCGGTGTGCTTGGAGACTATTTCAAGGATGAAAAACTAAAACTATCATTCACGTTCCAGTCAAAATATCTGGGCATGTCACCGTGGGACTGCCCAGGAGCTTTTGCAATTCTTCCATATGTGGAACATGCATTTGGTGTCTACCACACGATAGGTGGGCTGAGTGAAATATCCGAAGCTATGGCCAGGGTGTGCCGAGAGCATGGGGTTGAAATTCATTTGAACACCCCGGTGAAACAATTGGTCATCGAGAACAAAAAGGTCTGCGGCGTTGAATTGGATAACGGAGAACAAATTCTTGCAAATGAAACAGTGCTTAACGCCGACTTTGCCTATGCCATGAAGAATTTATTTCCCCCGGGCACCCTCAAGAAGTATAGCCCGGAGAAAGTTGATTCTAAAAAGTACTCCTGCTCCACCTTTATGCTCCACCTGGGCCTTGACAAGATTTATGATCTTCCTCATCACACGGTTTTTTTTGCCGAAGATTACAAAGGGAACATTCAGGATATCTTCGAAAACAAGGTGCTGTCTAAAAACCTTTCGTTTTATGTTCGAAATGCCAGCGTAACGGATTCGACTCTCGCTCCCGAGGGCCATTCGTCTGTTTACGTCCTTGTCCCAGTGCCAAACCAGAAGTCTGAGATTGACTGGAACGCAGAGAAAAAAGCTTTTCGTGATTGTGTTATGAAAGCGCTTATAAAAAACGCTAAAATGTCCGACCTTGAGGATCATATCCGTGAGGAGATCATTTTCACACCTCAAACATGGCAAGATATGAATATCCAATACGGAGCCACCTTCAACCTCGCGCATTCATTTATGCAAATGCTTTATTTTAGACCGCGTAACAAGTTTGAAGAACTAGATAACTGCTATCTTGTCGGTGGTGGTACTCATCCGGGAAGCGGACTGCCAACGATCTACGAATCCGGGCGTATTGCTGCCAATCTCATTTCAAAACAACACGGCATCCCATTCAAATCCAAGAATCAACAAATCTAGAAATGCGATTGGTTAAATGGAACCACAAGTGTACTTTTTTCCCTGTTTGTTTAACAATCACGCAATCACGTCCTGGATGACCCGACCGTGAACGTCGGTGAGTCGCAGGTCGCGGCCACCGTAGCGGTAGGTCAACTCTTCGTGGTCTAATCCCATCAGGTGCAGCACCGTCGCCCACAGGTCGTAGATGTCGCACTTGTTCTCCGTGACGTGATAACCGAGCTCGTCGGTCGCGCCGTAAACCGTCCCGCCCTTCACGCCGCCGCCTGCGAGCCAAACACTATAACCGTAGGGGTTGTGGTCACGACCGTTGCTGCCCTGCGAGAACGGCGTGCGACCGAACTCGCCGGCCCAGATCACCAATGTATCATCGAGCAAACCGTGTGCCTTTAGATCCTTGAGCAACCCACCAATGGGTTGATCAACCTGCAATGACATGTTCTCGTGACCTCCTTTGAGATTCCCGTGCTGGTCCCACGGGTTGGGGGCCTGTCCACCACCCATCTTCTCCGGCAAACAACTAAGCTCCACGAACCGCACCCCACGCTCCACCAACCGCCGTGCGAGCAACGCCTGATGTCCATACGCCGCTGTCACGCCGTTAGGCGAATCCATACCGTACATTTTTTTGGTGGCCGCAGTCTCGCCGCTCAGGTCACACAACTCCGGCACGGACGCCTGCATGCGATAAGCGGTCTCGTAATTGCGCACTGCCGCCTCCACGTCATTATTACCACCGATACGCTTTACAAAATCCGCGTCCAGCCCCTTCACAAAATCCAGTCGAGCCCGCTGTGTGGCATCGGCCTCACGCGGCTGGATGTTACGTACCGCCGGTGCCTTGTCGCCGATAATGATCGAGGCTTGGTTCTGTGCCGGCAAATAGCCATTGCTGTACAGCCCTACGCCACCGTGCGGCACCACCGCTCCGCCGGCCTGCAACACCACGAAGCCGGGCATATTCTGGTTTTCCGTGCCCAGGCCGTAAGACACCCAGGCGCCCGCCGATGGATGCCCCATGAACGGAAAGCCAGTGTGGAACGCGTAGTTGCCCTGCGCGTGCTCGTTCACCTTGCTGGTCATGGACCGAATAACAGCCAGTTCATCGAC
>Ga0209403_10003878_pt1 | contig 16618 bp, 10 predicted proteins | sample ArcticOcean_MG_C_8_FD_187440 | JGI IMG/M metagenome (GOLD analysis project Ga0209403, IMG submission 187440) | Marine microbial communities from western Arctic Ocean - ArcticOcean_MG_CB11_86 (SPAdes) (version 2) | ecosystem: Environmental > Aquatic > Marine > Oceanic | place: Arctic Ocean... | reverse complement strand
CCATCAGTATTCCAATCATAATCAACACCATATACTGTATCAGTAAGAATGGTTCCTTTAGTTAGAGTGTCTGTGGAAGGGAAGGAGTCTGAACTTGCCCAAAAACTTATATCATGATAACCATAAGTGGTAGGAGAAAAATTAATATTTGTGGCCAAAGTATCGTAATTATTCACAGCAGAAGTAATCGAATTAGATGAAGCTGTTAACACTATATTTCCAATCTCATCAGAAGTTGATGTATGTAATTTTGTATTCATTTGTGGATTAGCTCCATTGTTTTTAACAACAGCTTCCATTCTATATGGATTTTGATTTGCTTGAGCCATAGGGTTAAAAGTATAATCAATTCCTATATCACCTGTTAATTGATAGCCTAGCCACCATCCTCCGTATGTATGATCAGATATCTCTAATCTATTAGGATCTGTTTCTACAATCTTTATATCATCAATCATCCAATAATAACATCTTGCAACCCAACAAAATCTTATATACACTGTAGATTGATTTCCTGCTACAGAAGAAATATTTACACTTGTGTATTCCGGGTTTGAAGACTGTGTATTATTTGCAATCCCACTATTTACAAGATAAGAAGTCCAATTAACAGAATCTGTACTTACATATACTGATGGAGGAGTAAAGTTTGTATTTCCTAAATTATTATACCTAAATAAATGTTCAAATTCTAAACTTACAGCTGGATATAAAGATAAATCAATAGCATTAGTGGTAAAAAATGATTCAATATACTGGTACGTTGATCCTGAAGGCTGGCCATTAGCATAATGATTAGCAGAATCTGTATCACATATAAGAAAACCATCTGAAGCAGTTGTAGAAATAATTCCAGAAGATGGAGAAGCACCTTGATTTCCATTCCAATATCCCCATGAACCATCCAATGTCCAAGTAAAAGGACAAGTAGCAAAACCTCCTCCCATATTTGTAGAAGTAGTTGACCAGCTTGAAGGAAAACCTCCAGAAAAATCTTCAGACCATATCGGTGGTAATACGGAAGAATTAAAATTAGTAATTGGATTGATAGTAGAGAATTCAGAGAATGTATTATTATCACAATAATCTGATTGATGATTAATGGACTCTGACTGACTATAAGTAAATAATGAATATAGTATCGAGAATACAATTAAAGATAACTTTCTCATATTTTATTTTTTTGGTTAAGCACAAATATACCAAAAAAGCCCTATCGTTAAATAGGGCTTTTGTAATTATTAATGATACAGTATTACTCTACAATAACAGGTCTAACTAATACCTTATTATCATATTGAACTTTAATCATATAAACACCTTTATCATGTTTACTTAAATCAATTAAACTAGAATTCAGCCCATTATGATTGACAGAGTATACCTCTTGACCTAAAACGTTATTTATTAAAATAGTACAAGGGTCTTTACTTTCTGTTGTTACAGTAAAAACTCCATTTGAAGGATTAGGAAAAATATTAAAGTTCATTCCTTGATCATTATCCTCTATACTATTAATAGTTCCAAAATTCATTCTAATAGCCATTTTATCAGTTGCGGTATACCAAGTTCCAAAAGGATTTGACCCAAGATCACACCCATTATCTTGAATATAGCTTGAAGCGGCAGGATTTATAGCAACAGTAAGTGTAAATGTATCTGTTGGATGTGGTGTTCCATGAACAGCCGCCATATATCCTGTACCTTTAAGAACATAAGTAGGATTTAATAACGGTAGAGTCACCCAAGCACCTATATCTGAAGATGTTAGTTGATATGGATCAGATTCTGCTAAAAATATACTATTACCCGCAAAACCCTCATATAATTCAACTGTCATCTCTGCACCTACTATAGAAGCACTTCCAGTATGAAAAGATATTGAAGTTAATAAAGCATCATTATAAATATCATAAGAAGTTGCTCCAACCTGTCCTCCACAAGATCTTCCAATTCTCCATGCACTTGTACCTAAACCACTACCATCAGAATTCCAATCATAATCAATACCATAAATAGTATCAGTTACAACAGTAGACATTACTGCAGTATCTGTTGTAGGAAAAGAATCTGAACTTGCCCATATAGATACATTATGAATCCCCATTGCTGTTGGAGAAAATGAATTTGATGTAGCTAGAGTATCATTTGACCCTGAATTAAGTGTTGTTGAATTTGACATATCTGTAAATAAAACAGTACCGATATCATCAGTAACTTGAGCATTTAACTTAATATTATTTTGTGTATTTGCTCCAATATTTCTAATAACTGCTTCAAATCTATATGGATTTCCCATAGCTTGTGCTAAAGGATTAAATGTATAATTACAACCAAGATCACCCGTTATCTGATAACCTAACCACCAACCACCAAAAACCTCGTCCTGACAAAGTAATAAATTAGCTGGAGTTTCCATTAATTGAATATCATCAATCATCCAAAAATAATAACCATGATAACCACCATATAGGGGTGTACCATCATACATAAATTGAATACGTACATCAGGCTGACCTGCAATATTACTTGGTAGATTTAACATAACTTGATTATCTTGTGCTGTAGCTGTATTAACAGAAATACCTGGATACACATCCATTGTCTCTATAAAATTAAGTCCTCCATCAATACTAAAAGCAACTCTAGCAACACCGGCATACTGTCTATAATAACTATTAAACACAAGAGAAATTGCAGGATATAATGAGCAGTCAATTGGTCCAGTTGTTAGAAGTCCTACATGACCACTTGGAGCATTAGGTCCATTAGATGGATACATACCAGTTCCTTGACCACTTTGAGATTGCAAACCACCATTATCATAGTAATCTGAGTCAAATATCATAAAACCATTTTGAGCAGAAGGTGACTGAATAGGGGCTCCGTTTCCAGCCCAACATCCTTGACTTCCAACAGTTTGATTTGGTGAAGTTGAAGAGCCTCTATAAGCCCATGGTACTGGAGAGTTTGTCCAAGATGTTGGAATACCATTAGAAAAATCTTCTGACCAAAAAGGTGCAACTGATTTAGGTACTTTTATATTAGAAGTATATACTTTATTATTCTTTGAAGTTAAAATATGTTCAACACTAATTTGACCAATAGATAGTTGGGATATTAATACAGCACATAAAATTGTGTAAATTTTTTTCATAGTAATAGATTTTTTTAATACACAAAAATACAAAATCTAATCAATAAAAAAATCTGTGTTATTTTTAAATATTTATTCATATAAAAATATGAATATAACTTATCGTTAGCAGATTCGATTAACATATCAAGAACTCTACTTTATAAAAATAGAAAAGCACAGCGTCTGCTGTGCTTTTCTTAATTAAATATTTACTTTTCTATTCTATTACTAATTTCTGAGTATATAAATTTTCTTTACTGTCAAACTCAATAGTATAAACCCCTGATTCAAAACCTGACAAATCAATAGTTCTATTTGACATATTATTCACAGTACCTTGAAAAGCAAGCTGACCAATAATATTTCTAACTACAAAGTTAGAATTTTCACTATTTTGATTATCAATTGTAAATATACCATTAGATGGATTTGGGTATATACTAAATCCTGATCTTAAATCATCATTGACAGAACTTGGATAACCAAAATTCATTCTAATTGCTAAAGCATCAGAAGCGGTATACCAAGCTCCAAATCCTCCTGAACCAATATCACATCCATTATCTTGTATATAACTTGATGTATTTACATTATTTGTTGAACTAATTAAAGAAGTATCCGTTGGATGCTGAGTTCCACGAACAGCAGCCATATATCCTGTCCCAGAAAATAATGGATAAGGAGTCACCAAAGGAACGGTAACCCAAGATCCAATATCTTGAGGCTGTAGAGTATATTCATCTGATTCATCTAAATAAATTTGGCCTGTAGCTTCGTATACTTCAACTGTTACTTTTGCACCAGCAACAGAAGATGAACCAACACGAAATGATATTGAAGTTAATGTAGTATTTTCATAAATATCAAATACATTAGCTAAAACTTGTCCCCCACAACTTCTTCCACAATAAAAATTACCTGACAGGTTTGAACCAGTTCCATCCCAATCATAATCAACTCCATATACTGAATCTGTCACAATTGATCTCATTATCATAGTATCTGTTGTTGGAAATGAATCTGAGGTTGCCCAAAACGTAAAATCATGTGGACCCAAAACACCTGGAGAAAAATTAACTGTTGTTGCAGTAGTGTCATTCTCATTATTTGGCGCCCCTAATAAACTTGATGGATTTGAAGTATAACTTTGAACCCCCATTGATCCAGGTCCTGCAACATCAACATGAAGAGTAACATTAGTTTGAGTCATTACTCCAGTATTTTTAACAACACCCTCCATTCTATAAGGATTAGCTGTTGCTTGAGACATTGGATATAAAGTATAATCAATTCCTATATCACCTAATGTTTGGTATCCAACCCACCAACCACCAAATGTTTCATCAGTACATGCTAATCCATTATCAGGAACTTCCTCTATAGAAACATCATCTACTGTCCAATACCATCCCCAATAATCATTATCATCATAATAAAATTGAACTAAAACCTGTGATTGACCAGCAGCTTCTGTTGTAATATTGTATGTACTAATATGAGGATTGTCTGAATCTTGATTCGGAGTATTATATGTACTAGCATCTGAAATCTGATACTCAGTCCATGTAGCTCCATTATCTCCTGAAACTCTTACTCCTCTAGAATCATTCCACCACCTAAAACTATGCTGAAATGTTAATTGAACATTTGAGTAACCAGTCAAATCAATAGGCTGTGTATTGGTAAATTCACAAACAGTAGGAGTTCCATTTTGATCAAGATTCCCTGGTATTGCATCAGAATTTATAATCATAAATCCATTACTCGCAGTTGTACTATTGAACGTTTGTAATGAAGACGGTAATGTTGTTACACATTGAGATTGAATATTTGTATTATTAGTCCAATTCCAATCTAATGGAGGTAAACTTGTATTTGTAAAAGTCCATGTTGCAGGATCAGAACAATCATCTAACCATATAGGAGCTGGTGGCGTAACAGATGATGAGTTATGAGCTGCTGTAGTATTAATATTTGATTTTGCTTCCATCTTATAATTAGTCAATGGAGCCTTTTGCTGCGCAATAGCTAAATTAATAGTGAATATTGCAAGTATAGAAAGTAAAATTCTTTTCATGTTTTTTATATTATAATAGTATTAAGTCCACAAATATAATCTAAAAATATACTTATAAATAAATTTTTACTTACTAATTATAGTTTCAAATATTTTAATAATCAGACATAGGAGGGCATGAACAAATTAAATTTCTATCACCATATGCGTCATTAACTCTTCTAACACTTGGCCAAAACTTTTTTACCTTTAACCATTGTAATGGAAAAACTGCTTTCTCTCTAGAATAAGGAAAATCCCAATCGTCATTTAATGTCAAATTCATTGTGTGAGGTGCATTCTTTAAAACATTATTAACTGGATCTACATCCTTATTTATAATTTGATTAATTTCTTTTTTAATACTTATAAGAGCATCACAAAATCTGTCTAGTTCTTCAATACTTTCACTCTCTGTAGGTTCTATCATTACTGTATTGACAACAGGAAAAGATACTGTAGGAGCATGAAACCCATAATCCATAAGTCTTTTTGCAATATCCATAACCTCAATACCATACTTTTTGAATGGTCTAAAATCAATAATCATCTCATGTCCTACTCTATTTTCATTACCACAATATAAAACTTCATAATCATCTGACAAACGCTCCTTTATATAATTAGCATTTAATATTGCAATCTCAGTAGATTTTTTCAATCCTTTAGTTCCTAACATTTTAATATAAGCATACGATATTGTTAGTGCTAAAGCGCTTCCCCAAGGAGCTGATGAAATAGACATTCCATTTTCACCACCCATAGAAATTAAAGAATTATTTGGTAAAAAACCTTGTAAATGTTTAACAACACCTATTGGTCCTACACCAGGACCGCCTCCACCATGAGGAATTGCAAATGTTTTATGTAAATTTAAATGGCATACATCAGCACCTATTATGGCTGGATTTGTAAGACCTACTTGAGCGTTCATATTTGCGCCATCCATATAAACCTGACCTCCATTATCATGTATAATTGATGTTATTTCTATTATACCCTCCTCAAAAACCCCATGAGTAGAAGGATATGTAATCATTAATGCCGCTAAGCTATCCTTATATTCTATAGCTTTATCTCTAAGAATATCAACATCAATATTTCCCTTTTCATCACAAGGAACAACAACAACTTTCATTCCTGCCATTACTGCAGATGCCGGATTGGTACCATGTGCTGAAGAAGGGATTAAACATACATTCCTATTAAAATCTCCTCTACTATGATGATAAGCTCTAATTACCATTAGGCCAGCATACTCGCCTTGAGCACCTGAATTTGGTTGAAGACTCATTGCATCAAATCCTGTAATCTCACAAAGCATAGCTTCTAATTCTTGAAAAATAAACTGATATCCTTCTGCTTGTTCTACTGGTGCATAAGGATGAATATTATTAAATTCTGGCCAACTTAAAGAAAAAAGTTCCGACGCAGCATTTAATTTCATAGTACAAGAACCTAGAGGTATCATAGAGCTAGTTAATGAAAAATCTTTATTCTCTAGACTTTTAATATATCGCATCATCTCAGTCTCTGAATGATACTTATTGAAGATTCTATGCTGCATAAATGCAGAGTCTCGAAGCAAGTTGTTTTCTAAGTTTAGATCCTGATTATTTAAAGAAAGCACTTCATTAATCAAATTCTCAGAATCTTTATGACCAGAACTTATAGCAAATATTTGTAAAATATCTTTAATTGTTTCTATATCATCTTTTTCATCAATACTTATAGAAACAGAGTGACTATCAATAATATTAAAATTAACTTTTTTAGCATCAGAATGAAAAATTATCTTTTCTAAATTTACATTACCCAATTTAATCTTAATCGTATCAAAAAAGTTTTTATTTGTTTGATGATAACCAAGCTGCTTTAATCCTTCTGAGAGGATAGAGGTAAAATTATGGATCTCAGACGCAATTGCTTTAATACCATCTGGACCATGATACACACCATACATGCCTGCCATAGTAGCTAATAAAGCTTGAGCTGTACAAATGTTTGAAGTAGCTTTTTCTCTTTTAATATGTTGCTCTCTTGTTTGAAGAGCCATACGTAATGCTTTGTTTCCATCAAGATCTTCACTAACACCAATGATTCTTCCTGGAATATTTCTTTTGTATTTTTCTAATGTTGCAAAATATGCGGCATGTGGACCCCCATAACCCAAAGGAATTCCAAATCTTTGAGTTGTTCCAACAACAACATCTGCCCCCCACTCTCCTGGTGGCTTTAATAATGTTAAGCTTAATAAATCTGCAGCCACAACGATTGCAACTTCATTCTCTTTTAACTTCTTTGAAAATTCAACATAATCAGATACTTCACCATATTTACCAGGATATTGCAATAATACAGCAAAGTATGATTCATGAAAATCATACTCTAAATGATTACCAATAACAATCTCAATACCTAAAGGCTCAGATCTAGTTTTTAAAATATCAATTGTTTGAGGAAGACATAGTTCAGAGATAAAAAATTTATTTACCTCCTCCTTCTTTTGAATACGAGTTCGTGAATTATACAGCATAATCATTGCTTCAGCTGCTGATGTTCCTTCATCTAATAAAGATGCATTCGCTATATCCATAGCGGTTAGATCACTGACCATTGTCTGGAAATTTAATAGAGCCTCGAGCCTACCTTGAGATATTTCTGCTTGATAAGGAGTATAGGATGTATACCAGCCTGGGTTTTCTAAAATATTTCTTTGAATAACGCCAGGAAGAACCGTATTATAATATCCCATACCGATATAAGAACGGTAGCTTCTATTTTTTGAAGCTAGAATCTTCATATGTTCAATAAATCTATTCTCGGATAAAGGATCAGGTAAATCCATTTCTTCATTTAGCTGAATATGAGCAGGTATAGTTTGATTAATTAATTCTTCAATGGTACCAACTCCAACAGCTTTAAGCATTATACTAATTTCAGATTTTCTGGGTCCAATATGTCTATCGGAAAAATTATATTTTTTCATCTAAAAGAATTTAAGCACAAAAGTAATAAATGAAAATATATTTAACCCTAATGATAATCTAAAAAAGAACTATTTTTTTATAAAAAGATAATCTAAATTGTCACAAGTAAAAAAGTGTATTTTTGCAAAAAAAATTAAATGACCTTTTCTAAACTCGGATTAAATAAAAATCTTCAAAAAGCAATCAAAGATTTAGGATTTGTTGAGCCTACACCTGTCCAGAAAGAGACCATCCCATATCTTATTAATGAAGATAAAGATTTAATAGCTCTTGCTCAAACAGGAACAGGGAAAACCGCTGCATTTGGATTACCAATAATTGAAAAGATTGAAATTGATAGAAAGATACCTCAATCTATCATATTGTGTCCTACTAGAGAATTGTGTTTGCAAATAGCAAAAGATATGAATTCTTATGCTAAATATATAAAAGGACTAAAAATAACCCCCGTTTACGGTGGAGCAAATATTCAAACACAGATAAAAGCATTAACTTCAGGTACGCAAATAGTTGTTGGTACACCTGGAAGAGTAATTGATTTAATCAAAAGAAAGAAGCTTAGACTACATGATATAGAAACTGTAGTTTTAGATGAAGCAGATGAAATGCTTAATATGGGGTTCAAAGAAGATTTAGATACTATCCTAGCTGAAACACCTGAAGAAAAACAAACGCTATTATTCTCAGCTACAATGCCAAAAGAAGTAATGAGAATTACAAAAAACTATATGTTTAGCCCAAAAACAATAGAGGTTGCAAGTAGAAATGAAGGAGCTAAAGATGTTGAGCATCATTACTATATGGTAAATGCAAGAGATAGATACAAGGCATTGCGAAGAATTTGTGATATTAATACTGGTATATATGGAATAGTGTTTTGCAGAACAAGAAGAGAAACAAAAAATGTTGCTGATAAATTAATGCAAGACGGGTATAACGCAGACGCATTGCATGGAGAATTATCTCAAGCTCAAAGAGATCATGTGATGCAACGCTTTAGAAAAAAAAGTGTTCAAATTTTAGTTGCTACAGATGTTGCTGCAAGAGGAATAGATATCAATGAATTATCTCATGTTATAAACTATAATCTCCCAGATGATGATGAAATCTATATTCATAGATCAGGAAGAACAGGAAGAGCGGGAAACAAGGGTATATCAATTATTATAGCCCATAGTAGAGAGAGAAGAAAGATTCAATCTATAGAGAAAATGTTGAAGAAAGAATTGACCTTAAAGCAAGTTCCAAATGGAGAAGAAATCTGTGAAACACAACTACTGCAATTAGTTGATAAAGTAGTTAACACTGAAGTCAGCACACAGATAAATAAATATTTACCAGCTATTAAAGAAAAATTTTCTCATTTAGACAAGGAGGAGTTACTTAAACATTTTATTTCTGCAGAATTTAATAGATTCTTGTCATTTTATAAAAATGCAAGCAACCTCAATGTCGATGCAAATAGCAAATCAGCTAGAAAAAGCTCAAAAAAAGACTCTAGATCAAAGGGTGCAAAAAGTATTTCTAATAGTAAAGGTGGAAATAGCAATCATGCTGAAGAAGGCTATACAAGATTCTTTATAAACCTTGGAAGCCAAAAAGAAATGCAAGCTCAAAATCTAATAGGAATGATTAATGAATTTACAAAAAAACGTAATATACCTGTTGGTAAAATAGATATTTTTAAAAACTTCTCATTTTTTGAAGTTAACAGTGAGTTTGAAAAAAATATTCTAAATAGCTTTAAAGGTGAGGAATGGAATGGAGAAAAAGTATCTGTAGAGATATCTAAAGCTCCTGGAGGTAATCAAAATGATAATAAAAGATTCAACTCAAAAAGTAAAAAATTTAGAGATAAAAAGGAAACTAAAAGCAAAAGAGGCTATAGTAGAAAAACAACTAAATCATCTTCTTCTAACAAAAAAGATTCGTTTAAGAGTAGGTTTAGTGATAGTAAAAAAACCAGAAAAAGACGCTAATTCTTTTTTCCTGCTACAAAATCTTTAAGATAATAAGGTTCAAAATAAGCAATATCTTCAAAATCACCTGCTAAGAATTTAATGTATGATAAAGCCCCCACAAATCGGGCACTTGGATGAAAATCTGAAATAAAAATAGCATTATTATTAATAATAGTAGTGTCAATTTTCTCAGAACCATCTCCAAAAAAAATAACTTTATTAGCCAACTCTTTTTGATAGGAATCTTTATCAATAATATCTGCACATATTTCTCTTACTATCTTATTGTCATAATCATAAAATGCAGAATACACCTCCATCCTTCTTGCATCAATCATTGGACAGTATAAATCTGCTTTTTCATTTCTAGACATCCCGTAAGCCATAGACTGTAAAGTAGAAACCGAAATAAGAGGAATATCTAGGGCATAACAAAGACCCTTAGCTGCAGAAACACCAATTCTTAAACCAGTATATGAGCCTGGACCCATACTAATTGCTATTGCTTCTAATTGAGAGAAATTAATTTTAGCCTCCTTAATTACCTCCGATATATATATAAATAATTTTTCGGAATGAGAAAATTCATCTGTGACTTGCTCTTTACAACTTAGCAACTTATCGCCATTAAACAAAGCGATAGAACATGCTTTTGTTGAAGTTTCAATATTTAATAAATAAATACTCATATAAAATTAGAAATCATAGTAATGATTAAAAAGATCTGATTTCAAGGATATTGAATAGAACAATGTATTATAATTATGTACCTCACTTGAAAGCTTTCTACTAACCAAAGAGAAATCAATCTTCAGATTAGTAGAAGGATTTAAAATATAACCTATGTTAATCTGAGTGTAATCAACATTAGTTTTATTTCCATTATACATCTCAATTCCAAAATCAGAAGATCTATTGTTGTAATCAGCATAAATATTATTCCCATACGAAATTGTATCACCAATATAATCTGAACCATAAATAATATTTAAATATTTAACTTGCATATCGAGTCTATCCTTTCTATAATGAAGTATCAAAATATTTTCTGAGAAATTGGCTCCTAATGGATGAGCAAGCTCTTCATTGTAATGGCCATAATTCGCATTATTCCAATGAGAGTAAGTATATGGACGAACGTAATTCCTTTCTAAATGAAGAGTTAAATTTGAAATATTAAATAAGTCATAATACTTGTAACCAATCTGATATCCATACTTATTAGCCCAATAACCATCATCAGATTTTAATTGGTTTAAAGTAAACTCATCAAAAATTAATTGAGCATACAGATTAGATCTTGTTGTAAGGTTATACTTTAAATCTAATCCAATAATCACATTATCAGGTGAATTAATGGAAGACTCTACTGGTCTGAAAAATATAATAGGGTTCAAATAATTTATATCAAATCCATTGGCCCCAAGTGTATGATTAGATTTCCAAATAATAGATTCAAAAATGCCAATATTAAATTTTTCACTCAACTTATAGGAAAGATGATGTGCTGACATATACTTTTTAGCATAACCCATATAGTCATAGTTATTGTCTGATGATAAATAATTTTTCAGATCTTGGAACTCAGCATACAGATTAGTATATTGAAACTTACCAAAACTTGTTTGTACTCTTAAAAATGGATAGTTAAATGAATTATCTGATAATAACAAGGAGCGATAACCATTCCCAATAAAATGTTTGCCATGACCAAACTGTAGTGTAAAATAATCAGATGCTTTAAAAGATAAATATCCGGATGATTTTGCATAATCAAATCCATTATCATAATAAGTTCTGCCTCGTCCTTGACCTGGTATTACGTAATCATGAGTTGGTGTCCTAATTATTGAGTCTAAATAATTTGGAAATATTGATTGATTTTCAACAAAAGAAGTATAAAAAGAAACTTTACCTCCTATATATCCCTCTAATACAAAACCCCTCGTATTTGTAAAAGTATTGATTGCTTCTATATTCTCATACCCTAATGATAAATTTAATAAAGGAGATGCCTCAATCTTATAATCATCTCCTTCAATCAATATCCAGTGTCTATTAAATAATTTATGACTTAAAAAATTATTATTTCCAGAAAACTTTTTTTCTACTATTGAATCAATATTTAAATTGACACTTGTCTTAATTAAAGGCTTGAATGATGAGAAATTTGTTTTTTGACTAATTTCCTTATCTATCAATTGATTAAAACTATATCCTAAGGGAAGATTGGTTTGCTGAGCATATATATTAGAAAGATAAAATCCAGAAAAAAGAAAAAAGAAAAATACTTTAGAAAATATTTTACTCAAAAAAATAAAAAATAGAGTTTGTTTCATTACAAAGAAATTTCTTGTAGCCAGTGATGTAAAGTGTAATTACTATCCAGTTTAACTGTTTGAAGTCCAAATTTATTCCCTGCTTGAATATCACTATTAGAATCTCCTACTAAGAAAGAATATTTAATATTAATTTCTGGAAAATCTTTCTTAGCTTGCTCTAACATTCCTGTCTTTGGCTTTCTACAATTGCATAAATCGCTTTCTACGTGTGGGCAATAATATATTTTCTCAATGTATTTATTCTCAGACGATAATTGATCTTGCATTATTCTATGCAGATTATTTAAATCATTTTCAGACATAATACCCTTTCCAATCCCTTGTTGATTTGTAACAATAAATATCCGTTTAAATATTTTACTTAACTTTCTAATGGCAAGATCTGAATTTTGAATGAATTCAAACTCATTAAAATTCGTGACATATCTAGCTTCTAATTTACGATTAATAACCCCATCTCGATCTAAAAAAAGAGTATCATACATGATTTAATCAAACATTTTGTCTTCAACCAACTGACAAATAATATGACCTGTTAAAATATGAGCCTCTTGAATTCGAGCAGTATTACTTGATGGAATCTTAACAAGAATATTACAAATATCATTCATCTCTCCACCATCTATCCCAGTCAATCCAATAGTAGTCATTCCTAATTCATTAGCTTTTTGTATTGCCTGTACTACGTTAGATGAATTACCCGAGGTTGATAATGCAAGTAAAATATCTCCGCGCTTTCCGGATGCCTCGATCATTCTAGCATAGGTTTTTTCAAAACCATAATCATTAGCAACTGCTGTAAGATACGAAGTATTGACATGAAGAGCTTCTGCATATAAAGGCTTTCTTTCTTTAAAAAATTTTCCACTTAATTCAGCCGCTATATGCTGTGCATCTGAAGCACTTCCTCCGTTGCCACATAAAAGCAATTTATTTCCATTTTGGAAAGCTTCAACTACTAAATCAATAATTTTTTCAATTTCTAATATTATATTTCCATCATTTGAAATACTCTGAAAATTATTGGTCGACTGATTTATTATCTTGTAAATACTTTCTTGCATATATTATTTTTTGTAAAAATAATTGATTTTATAATAAGCATCCCTTGTTTGCTCACCAATTTTACTCCAGCTATATTTAGTTTTTATTAACTCTAAGCCTTGCAAACGTGTCTTTTCCAACAAATCAGCACTATCAAATGCATTATTAATAACCTCAGTTAATGAACTAACATCCCCGCTTTTAAAAAACAATGCACTCTTCTTATCTATAACAATCTCTTTAAAAGAATCTAAGTCAGATAAAACTACAGGTTTACCATAACTTAAACTCATCATTAATACTCCGCTTTGGTATATCTTGCTGTAGGGCAAAACAACAATATTAGAAGCACAATAATAATGCTCTACATCTTCATATGAGATAAATTTAATATGCAGTATGCAATTTTTATCTATTTGCAATTTATCAATAATAGCCTGGTACTTTGAGAAGTCATCTCTCCAGGGTTTTCCAGCAACTAACAAGGTAACTTGAGAGTTTTTCTTAATAATTTCAGGCATTGCAGACAATAAAATATCTAAACCCTTAACTTTTTTTATCATTCCAAAAAATAACAATACTTTTTTATCTAAACCAATACCTAGTTTTAATCTAGAGGCTTTTTGATCATCCTGAACATTAATAAATGGCAAGTAATTTCCATGAGGAATAATGCTAATCTTATTTTTAAGAGGTTCATGATATTGTACTATTTCCTTCTGACTAAACATATTATGTGTAAAAATAGAATCTGATAAGAAATAAATTAATCTTGTATAGATTGAAGATGTCTCATTATTCGAAAAGCTTCTAACATCGTGAATAGTTAAAACAATTTTACCAAATAATAATTTAGCTAATAACATATTAAACAATACAAGTACACTAAATCCAAAAATATGATAATGAAAAATATTACAGGAATTAATACGAGCATGAAAATGTGACCTCACAGATCCTGTAAAATATCTCATTGCAGCTAACCACCTCCTGTTATTTGAAAAAATATTTTTATAGAACTGATAGAATTCTAAATCTCTAATTTCCGGATCACTAGTATAGGTATTCGTATATAAACCCACATTAACACCATTCTCAATTAATCCCTTTGCTTGCCCAAATAAATAAAAATGATGAGAGCTTCCATGTGCTCCTAAGTGATCTATTATTGCAACTTTTATTTTCATCAATTAAAAAGCTATAAATATAGTGCCTTTTTATAACTAATCAGTAAATACACTTTATGTATAAAATATGTATCCAAATTGCTATTTATGTATTTGTATATTTGTCTTACATATAAAATTTAGCCACTCATATTGATCATCAGCACTTATGTTATTTAACTCATTACAGTTTCTTATTTTCTTTCCAATAGTTATAGCGCTATATTTTATCACTCCTTTTAAAAAAAGGTGGATACTTTTACTTATTGCTAGCTATTATTTCTACATGTGCTGGAAGGTTGATTACATCATCTTAATCATTATTTCTACTCTGATTGATTATATATGTTCCAATAAAATGGCTAAAATTGATTTAAAAAAGAAAAGAAAAAAATGGCTATTAATTAGTTTAGTAAGTAATCTAGGGATTTTATTTGGCTTTAAATATTTTAACTTTTTTAGTGAAAATATTCAGATGCTATTTAATCAATATAATATCTTCTATGAAATGCCCTTTTTTAATGTTCTGCTGCCAGTTGGAATTTCCTTTTACACCTTTCAGACATTAAGCTACACTATTGATGTATATAATAATAAAACACCTGCTCAAAAACATTTAGGAGTATTTGCAGTATATGTTTCTTTCTTCCCTCAGCTAGTAGCTGGTCCTATTGAAAGATCAAATCATTTGTTGCCTCAATTTTTTAAAGAACATAAGTTTTCATATGACAGAGTAAAGTCTGGCTTACAAAAAATGCTATGGGGTTTCTTTAAGAAAATAGTTATTGCAGATAATCTAGCAATCTTAGTTGATGGCGTATATAACAATCTGGACAACTACACTGGGGTGACATTATTAGTGGCAACAATTTTCTTTACCTTTCAAATATATTGTGACTTTTCAGGCTATTCAGATATTGCTATTGGTACTGCAAGAGTAATGGGTTTTGAGTTAAGAGAAAATTTTAAGAGACCTTATTTTGCAAAATCTATACAAGAGTTTTGGCAAAGATGGCACATCACATTATCTTCTTGGTTTAAAGATTATCTTTATATTCCCCTAGGTGGAAATAGGGTTGTAAAGTGGAGATGGTATTATAATATAATTATAACTTTTTTGCTTAGCGGCTTATGGCATGGAGCAAACTGGACTTTTATTATATGGGGAGCTCTTCATGGAACCTATCTGATTTTTGCAATAATACTTAATTCCCCAAAACAATATCTTTCAGAAATAATAAGAAAATACAGTCTAAAATTCAACAAAATTCTAGATGTCGCTATTACATTTGTCTTAGTAGTATTTGCCTGGATTTTCTTTAGAGCAAATAATCTTGATGATGCAATTTATGTTATTAAAAACATGCTCACTGATATAAATGAGTGCAATAATATAGGAATGCAATTTAGAGGGATTGGTATATATTTTAATGATTTATTCAAATGCATTATTTTAATATTTTTCTTAATAGGGTATAGTTTATATGAGAGGTCAGATGATGTGTGGCAAAAACTGCAATCTAAACCAATATGGATAAGATGGTCTTTATATTATCTCATGCTTTATGGAATATTATTTCTTGCTCCACACTCAACAATTAATAACTTTATATACTTCCAATTCTAATGATATCAAAAGACATTAAAAAGTTATTAATTAGATTAGGAATATTTATTATACCTATTCTGTTATATACACTAATATTAAGTAAGATTGATCCATTTAATTATTTTTCTGACAATAATATTTTAAGTCAAGAAACTGAATATCAAACTGCAAGAAAACTTAATTCTTTATTATACAATACTATTAATTTCAAAAATCATCCAACTCCCAATATTATCATTGGAGATTCAAGAATAAGAAGACTTCCAACTACTGAGATAGAAAAAATAACTGGGGATAAATACTTTATACTT
>Ga0209403_10003870_pt1 | contig 16628 bp, 17 predicted proteins | sample ArcticOcean_MG_C_8_FD_187440 | JGI IMG/M metagenome (GOLD analysis project Ga0209403, IMG submission 187440) | Marine microbial communities from western Arctic Ocean - ArcticOcean_MG_CB11_86 (SPAdes) (version 2) | ecosystem: Environmental > Aquatic > Marine > Oceanic | place: Arctic Ocean... | reverse complement strand
CGAGCTTGGCAACGCCCCCGCCGTTCACGGAAACGCCTTCGCCACCCTCGGCGAAGCCTTCGCCGGCCTTGGAAATGCCCTCGCCAACCTCGGCGACCTCCTCGCCACCAACGGCAAAACACCCGCCAGAACCAGAAACCGTGTTCGTTGGGTTCGATTCCCAAAACACATCCCACTCTTTTCCACACTATCCCAATTGGATTCTAAGGATATGGAGGATTATTCGGATTGGGTTCAGAGATGACTCAGTGTAGCCTATAAGGGAAGGCAAACAGTGAGCTCGGGAATGAAATTTAATGGGTGGATAGTTAAGCCATCGGAATTGTTATCACTCAAGAACTTGCTCGATGTCTCTAAGCCGTGGGAGTTGACAAAAGAATCTCCCGAGTCGATGACATTTCCAGAATCAAAAGATCGAGTTCTCGATCATGACCCGGAGAAGCCTGACCCCACCAAGGCTTGGTGCCCAAAATGCAAAGTTCACTCAACTGAAATCATAGAGCATACCACGCCTTGCCGAACGGCCGGCACCGGGAGTGTTGAAGCCGCGGGAACAGTTTGCCGGGAATGTGGGTCGTGGATGTTTGCTGGCCTCTTTGGGCGTCCATCGATTGCCGGTAAACTTAGAGTGGTATGCATACTAACAGGTTGCGCTTGGACTGCTTTTATCCTCTTTGTGATTTATCGTGTTGGCGGTGAGGAAATACCTAAAACACTTAAGGTGCTTTTGTTCGTTGCGCACCTCATTTTTTGGCCACCGCTTGTAATCGCATCTTTTAGATGCCACAAAATACACAAGACATGGCTGGCATGGGCAAAGGACAAATAATTTTATGACGGTTAACAAGTCTATTTGGTTTATATCGCTGATTTTGTTTGAGAGCATTTTGCTCCAGGCTGGGGAGTTGAGAAACCCAAGTTTTGAAGAAGCGGGGGGTTGGCAAATCGTAAAGCAGGGCGAGCGACTCCAAGCGGCGTTTGACGATATCACGTCGCAAGACGGCAAGAAGGGCTTCACTGTTTCACTGCCCGACGCAACCAAAACGTCTGACGAGGATTTTGCAGGTATCGCGCAGGTATTGGAACTTTCCAATCTGGAAAAAGGGATTTCTTTTTATGTCAAGGATGACTACACCGGTGATACCAAAGGGTATCACTGGATGCAGTTGCTGCTGGATCGGGAAGTGATCTGGGAAGCCGACGTTGCCGGCGGAGACACCCAGTGGAGAAAGGTTTCGCTGGACCTCACTCGTTATTTGAAACAGCCAAAGCTCAAGCAAGTTGCTCGCAACAAGTACGAGAAAGACAAGAACTACAAAATAACCTTCCGAGTTTTTGAAAGGCGCGGCGTCAATCGATTTGGCATTCAGGCTTGGGCGGACAATTTCACCTTGCTGAAAAAGGCACCGGCCGATCCACAAAACTGCGCAAAGAAAAAAGTCACGCCGGTTCCCAGGGAATTATTGGTCTACTACGACGAGGACGACCGGCTAAGGCCGATTTCGATGCCGAAACACTTTGAGATTAAGCGCCAGCAAATCATCGATGGCATGTTGCTGGGCATGGGGAAGTTGCCCGAACGTCCTAAACGCGGCAGCATCAAAGACTTTAACATTCGCGTCCTCAACAATACGCAGCAGCGCGGCCGGTATGTCAAAAAAACCATCACCTTTGAAGCGGCTGAAGGTGAGATGATCCATGCGTTTCTTTACGAACCTCTAGACAAACAGGCCGGGAAAAAACGGCCAGGCATTGTTGGCATGCACCCGACGGGAAATGCCGGCAAAGGTTGTTTTGAAAGTTGGCCTTTGTGTAATTTCCCCATCGAACTTGCGATGATGGGTTATGTCGTCATCGTGCCGGATTATCCCGGATTCGGCGATGCACGACCCTACGATTTCGATGCCGACCGTTACGACTCGGGAACGATTAAAGGCGTATTCAACCACATGACGTGCGTTGATTTGTTGCAAGTACATCCTGATGTCGACCCGAACAAGATTGGTACCATTGGGCATTCACTGGGTGGTCACAATGCCATGTTCCTGGCAGCCTTTGATGATCGAGTGAAGATTGCCGTCTCCAGTTGCGGATGGACGCCCTTCGAATACTACGAAACGAAGAAAGGCAGACTCAAGACTTGGGCGTTGCCGCAATACATGCCGCCCTTGGAGACGGTTTACCAATCAGACCACAAGAAGTTCCCGTTCGACTTTCATGAAGTAGCTGCGGCGATCGCACCACGAGTTTTCTTGTCGAGTTCGCCCACTGCCGATGGTGTGTTTCCCGGATGGGGTCCCAAGGCCGCAGAGCCATTGATCCGCAAGTATTACAAGGCTTGTGGCGCGGAGAAGGCTTTTCAATTTCACCAGCCCCGCGCCCAGCATCGGTTCCCATGGGACACACGCCAAAAGGCGTATCGGTCGATGAACGATGCGTTCGATTATCATTTCCACGGCACACTTGGCTTGCTCGCTGAGCGCAAAGGCCCAGAAGCCATTGCAGCTTTGAGAAAATCGCTTCAAGACGCCAATCCAAGAATTCGTTGGTCAGCGGCCCACTTGCTTAGCACGCTTGGCGACACCAGCGGCATAGACCAAATGAAGAAAGACCTCGAGACGTTTTCATCAGACAAAAGAAATCTGGAACACGCCCTTGAGGTGGCTAAGACATTAGCAACGTTGGGTGATTCTAGCGGCTACGCATTAGCAGCGGACTTGGCCATCAAGGGGACTACCCACGGTCAACGCTGGCGGGCAGCCGTTGCGCTGGCCCATCTTGCAAATATTGACAAGGCCTCCCTGAAAACATCGGGTATGAATCCCGTTGCCGTGCTAGAGACAATAGCGGCAGAAGAGACACATGAAGGTGTGTTTTTCGTGTTTATCGATCAGGTCCACAAAATCCTCAAAGACCGCTCGGACATGATCGCCATTTTCGCTGTCGCGAAGGAGTCCAAACATCACAAAAAGCCACCGCCAGGAAATAAATTCACCATCGCAGAAATCTTCCATTCAGTTGCCGTAAGGGACAAGGACAAGACATGGCGTTGATTTGAATTAGTAGTTCGTTGAAAATACTTCCTTGGGCTTGGTCTTACATGAAGATGAACATGTGGCCTTCTTGCTGAATGCTGGCTCAGTGACTTTTCCAATCACTCCGTCGTATGTTTTCCTTCTTCCCATAACACTATTATGGCTACAGGTGGTGGGGAAAGCTACTGGGGATTCAGAGAATTAGTCGTGGAGGCGACTGTGTAATCTGTGTCGAGACATGTGAGATTTCCCAGAAGACTTGGGTCTTACCGTGATTGGTGATCTACCCGAGGCGATCTTCCGGATGAAAGAGAGGGGGAGCATGTGTTCCCCTTCTCAAAAAGGTAATGACTCACGATCCATTCATCGCCGTTATTCGTTTTCCATAATTCGGAGCAAGCCATAAAGAAGATCCTCCAGTAAGCCCACCACTTGGTTGTTTGGTCTGAGCCATAGGTCTGACTAAAGATGGTTTTGATTTCACTTTTATGGCGATCCATATTCTCAAGCCAAGCTTCGGAAGTCCTGTGATAGTGAACACCGTTGACCTGCCATTGTTCCATGATTTTCATGTCCCTATCAAAAGTCCCCAATAGGTCGTCGCTGGGCATGATGCCGCCGGTGAAGAAATGGCGGCCAAGCCAGTTGGAATCGCCATTGGTTTCAAAATGATAAGCATATTCCTTGTGAGAGAAGATATGTACAAAGAGTTTTCCTTCGGGCTTGAGCCACCGACTGATCCGGCTTAGCAGCTCCTCATAATTCTTCATGTGTTCGAACATCTCCACTGACACAACACGATCAAACTGCCGATCGATATCAAAATGATTCATATCATGGGTTTGCACTTCAAGATTCTGCAGTTTGCGTTCCTTGGCTCTAGCTAGGATAAATTCCCTTTGATCGGCTGAGTTGGAAACCGAAACAATTTTAGAATTAGGGTAGTGCTCAGCCATCCAGAGACTAATAGCCCCCCAGCCACAGCCTAGTTCCAGCACGTTCTGGCCATCCTGCAAGTCTGCCCTTTCACAAGTGAGTTCGAGCATGCGTTCTTCAGCGGCGTCAAGAGTCTCGGTCCCTTCTGGCCAATAACAGCAGCTGTATTTCAGATGTTTGCCAAGACAGAGTTTGAAAAATTCCGGTGGCACTTCGTAATGTTGATCATTGGCTGCGCGGGTTTCAATCGCTACAGGCATTTGCTTCAGTTCAGCGATAAGGCTCTCTTTTGAGCCTTGCTTGAGGCTCTCTTCTTCCGAGTAAAGCCTCGCTCGATTCAGCTTACGGATTCCTCGGCGAATCATGAAATCGGGAACCAGATTTTTTTCCAGTAAAGTATCGATCATGTGCTGGTTCTCTTTCTAGGAAGCGGGAAGAAACATGAAGTGGTCTGTTGATAACGTTCATAAGCAGCTCCCTTGGTTTGTAGCGACTGTTTTTCATTTGCCGGCACACCGAATACGTACAGGAGTTGAAAAAGCATGAGTAATGGGCAATAGATTGTCCACCAGGCACCCGAAGCACATGCAAAGATAAAGAACCCCACCCAGATCAACCACTCGAAGAAGTAATTGGGATGGCGCGAGTAACGCCACAGACCAACTTCACAAACTTCCTCTGGTTTAGCTCCTTGTTTGAAACGTGTTAGTTGTAAATCGGCTACTGATTCGCCTACGAAAGCGACAGCCAAAACCACTAGTGCTATGATTTCCAGAATGTGGATTGGAGGACTCGAGTTCCATGTTGGAACAGCAAAGATGACGGCAAAAGCCATCATCATCAGGCCTTGCAGGTGAAATATTCCGAACATTTTCAAGTTTGACCGATCCCCCCATTTCTTTCTCAAAATGGCATATCGTTGATCCTCAATTGGATGTTGTTTTATGAAACGAGCGAGTAAATGAACGCCAAGACGGCCGGCCCAGAGACATGCCGCCGCTGTCAAAATCCATCGTCGAATTTCGTACCCGTCACCAGTACAAGCAAAAAATATGGTCAAAAAGGCAAAGCTAAATCCCCAGAGGACATCAATAATGCCAGCGTTTTTAATTCTTTGACTGAGTAAATAAGTCAGTGTAATCACCACAAATACTCCGCACCACGCAATCAGCAATTGTTCGATCATTGGGGACATCTAAGCAGAGGCTCGGTTGGTGGGTTTTTGTTTCAGAAGAAAATCTTCGACGGAGGCATCACTAGGCAGTCTCACAACCTTGACAATTGCATAAGTGGCGATGGCGATATTGCCAAGACAAACAATAGCGATCAACCAGGGGATGCGGGTTAGCCACGAATCCTCTTTGTACACCAACCAGAGGTAAAAAATAAAAAACCCCCAGTAACAGTCCATCAGTGTGGCAATATACCAAGGATTGCTCCCCTGTTCATTGAAGTAATCAAACATGTTTTGGTGACTGCCCGCCCAGAAGCACGTAAGGAGCATTGATATCAAAACAGTCGCAAAGAAAGTGAGGAGCAGTTTTTTCATTGGATGTTATTCCGCTAAAGTTAAATTGTTAGGCTTGGTGTAAACGGCCTGGGCAACACCGACATTGCGCATGCTGAAACCGGCGTGGCAGTAGCAAAGGTAATAATTCCATTTACGAATAAACTTCTCATCAAACCCCTGTTCACGAACTGACTCCAGCGAGCCATTGAATCTCTCATGCCACGCCTTCAAGGTTTGTGCGTAGGATTGGCTAAACTCCTCCCAGGAATGCAGGAAAAGTTGGCCTGTGTTATTCATGGCCTGAGCAACTCGATGCTGTGCCAACAGCAGGGAGCCGGGGAAGATATGTTTTTGAGTCCAGTCCGTTCCCTTTCTTAAATCGTCATAACGCGGATCAGGGCAGGTGATGATCTGCAGACCAAGTAGCCCATGTTTTCTAAGGAGCCGATTGCATTGTTCAAAATAATCCTCCAAATAGGAGTCACCTACTGCCTCAAGCATTTCGATGGATACGATTTTATCAAATTGCCCTTTAACAAGTCGGTAATCCTTGAATCGTATTTTGACTTTTCCAGACAAACCGGCCTTGGCGATCCTGTTTGTTGCGAATTGGAACTGCTCTTCAGAAATGGTTATTCCCGTAATACTGCAGCCGTATTTGCCGGCTGCATACTCGGCAAAACCACCCCATCCACAACCGATTTCCAGGACGTGATCTTGCTCACTTATTTTAAGTTTCTGGCACAGCAATTCATACTTTGCAATTTGAGCCTCCTTGAGACTTATTTTTTTCGACCCAAAATATCCACAGGAATAGGTCATGGTTTCATCGAGGAACAGTTTATAGAAGTCATTCCCCAAGTCATAATGCTCGTGAATATTCTGCTGGCTGGTTTTCAGGCTATTGGGCCTCAACAGGTGACCAATCCGATTAACAAATCCGAGGCAGTTCACCAGCAGGGATTGAGTGTTGGATCCAGACATTGAGGGGGCTTGATTGAGGTTAAGGATAAACCAAGAGATCACTGCAGATATGTCATCAGTGTCCCAATCTCCATCTACATAAGCTTCACCCAGACCGATATCTCCATAGAGGACACACTTGCGGAAAAATTGATTTGAATGAACCCTTATAGTTGCGGTTTGGCCATTGGGATTATGGCCATAATTCATTTCCCCTCCCTCTGGAAGGGCTATCACAAGGCACCCTTCGGTCATTTTGGAAAATGATTGATCAACCAGCCGCCGGTAACCTCGCTCCAAAAATGATAACTCAGAGGGCTTCTGAATTTCAGGCGTGACCTCGGATTCAGTTGTTTTGGTATTCACTTGCATGCGGAATGGTTTGTGGTTTTGGAGGTGCGGTAAAGATCTCTTTGTTGTCTAAGATTGTCTGCTTTGGGGTGGTGCTTGATGCCCTTGAAATAAAGCAGCATCGCATTCCAGTGAATCAGCGTGATGATCTTCAGAGTTAGTAGCGGGTATTTTATGGAGTACCAACACAATTTTCTGTTTGTAAAAGGTTGGGCTCGACCGCTAAGTGAACTGGCTAGGATTCTTTTTTCACCATCGTATTCGTCGATTTGAATCTCCAGCTGCTCTCCAGGAAGGCCAAGCTTGAAGTCAAACTCAAGTTCAAGGCTGGAAAATGGAGACACATAAAAAAACTTGGGCACACGAAGCAGGAAGCGGCCGTCCGCTAGGGAGGTCAGCAAGTATGGTTTCATCTCGCGATAAGTATTGCTGACTTCTGCAATGGCGCAAACCGGATGTTTATCTTCATTGAAAATAAAATAAAATGAAACCGGGTTAAAAATATAGCCGGCTATCCGCGGCAACGTGATCAGCTGCACCTTAAAGGTGTCACGGGTTTGCACGCCGTTTTCACGAGCATATTTGAGGGCTTTCGCCTTAGTGCTGCAGTCGTCCTCAGCCAAATGGTCGCGGTCATAGAAGGAGTACAGGTTGAATCGATTATGACCAAAAAAGAAAAGGCGTTTGGACATTGCGGCAAGCTCATCAAGGTCCACAGAAAACATAAAAATTCGGTTGATAAAACGGTGTTCCCTTGGGCTGGTCCGGTGATGCATCATGCGGCACTCGTAGATTTGTGAGGTTAATTCCACAAAGGCCTCCCCAGAATAGTACTACACAAATCCATGGCGGAAACCAAGGCATCCTCATGAAATCCATATTTGAAATAGCTGCCGCAGAAGTAGACCGACTGGTTGTCAGAGCGACGGTTTAAGTCCGGCAACTGGGTTTGGGCCGCCACAGCTGCACCATCAAAAAGAGGGTGCTCAAATTCAACTTGCTTGATTATTTTGTCCTCATTGATCTCTTCCTCCCCATTAATGCTTACAAAATAATTTTCTTTTTCCGAAACATCTTGAAGAGAATTCATCCAGTAGATTGTTCGGGGATGCAAATTGCCTTCATCATCTTTTTTGATACGATAGTTCCATGATGCCCAGCAAAGTTGTCTCTTGGGCATTTGGCTCGAATCTGTGTGAAGAGTTCCTGTGTTTTTTTGATAAGAAAATCTACTTAGCAACCGTGATTCCAGCTCGCAAGGTTGATCCAAAAGTTTTAATGACTGATCAGCATGGCTGGCCATGATGACTTTATCGAAAGTCTCAATTTTCCCATTCTTAGTACGGACCGTTGCCTTGCCATTTTCCCGAATGATTTTTGTTACCGCATCGCTCGTCCGAATATTTTTCTTAAAAGAGCTCGTTAGTCGGTGCACGTATTGCTTGGATCCTCCATCTGGAGTTAACCACTGGTGCTGTGTGTTTAACCCAAGGAAACCATGATTATGGAAGAATCGCAATAGGGTGGTCGCTGGGAATTGGAGCATTAATTTTGGCGGTGCTGACCAAATTGCAGAGCTCATGGGAATGATGTAGAGACGCAAAAAATCTTCGCCGTATCTTTTTTCCTCAACATATTCCTGCAGTGTAAGGGTGTCAAAAGCACCGGACTCCAACGCGACGAGGGCCTCTTTGTTAAATCGGTTTATCTGGAGCAACATACGCCAAAACTTGGGCCGCAGCAGGTTTTTCCTTTGCGCGAAAAGATGGTTCAAGCTTGAGCCGCAAAATTCCAGATCTAGAGACAAGTGTTGAACACTGAAAGACATTTTGGAATTCTTGACCGGCACATCCAATTCATTGAACAAACGGGTAAGGTTCGGGTAAGTCTTTTTGTTGAAAACCATGAACCCCATATCAATAGGAACTTTTTTGGAGTTTTCCATTGCATCGACTGTAAGTGAGTGACCGCCCACATGACTATTCTGCTCGAATAGCTGCACATCGAAATGCTTGTGCAAAAAATAACCGCAAGTCATGCCGGAAATACCCGTTCCTATTATGGCCAAACGTTTCTTCACAATTTCAATTTGTTTTTTGGCCTTCTCGAAGCACTCGGGGTGGGACTGGTTTTAAATCATAGATTATCCCCAGCCATGACATGACTTTCAGCCCATAATAAGTGGGGTCGATTTCCCACCAGTAAAAACCTTGCCTGGCTGAATACATGTAGTGGTGGTGGTTATTATGCCAGCCTTCACCCAAAGTAATGAGGGTCAGCCAGAAGTTGTTGCGACTTTGATCGCCTGTCTCAAAGCGTTGATTTCCAAAAATATGCGCTAATGAATTAATGGTAGACGTGCCGTGAAACAGCACTGTGGTGCTGATAAAAAACCCCCAAATCAGGACTTGAGTCCCACTAGTTTGTAACATCGGCCAGCGGGTTGCCGCCCAGGCACCCAAAAAGTACAAGCCTAGGGCCATCAAAGCCGGCACCAGCTTGTTGTAGCGGTTCAGAAAAACCAGTTCCGGGAACTTGGCAAAGTCTTTTATGACGGTGTAATCCGTCGCGAAATTTTTTGAACTGGTTAACCAACCGATGTGTGACCAGACGAAGCCTTTTGCATTAGGCGAGTGCACATCATCTTTACTGTCAGACTGCTGATGGTGCTTACGGTGATGAGAAGCCCACCATAGGGCTCCCCGTTGCAAGGCCGTTGATGCCATAACAGCAAAGATAAACTGCATGAATCGGCTTGTCTTGAAGCTGCGATGAGAGAAATAGCGGTGAAGGAATGCCGTGACGGAAAACATTCGGATGAAATAGAGTGCTATGGCAATAGTAATGGCAAACCAACTCCATCCCACCCAGATGACCCCAAGACACCCCAAGTGCAAAACCACTAGAGACAGGCAGCGCGCAAGATCAACCCGGTCTACATTATTATCCTGCACACTAGACTTGTATCCTGTGTCAAACCAATGAACGGCGGATTTGAGTTCGAATTTCACTATTTTTAGGCTGATTTGATGCCGGTTTTGGCTTGGGTTAAACACTCATCAATTGCCGCTTTTTCTCCAATGGACTTCCTTGCCTCAAGATCCTCGCATGTCCCCACCAGCGTAACCTTGCGAAAACAATGTGTGCAGAATTTGAGATGCGATTCCCCGCATCCCGACAGGCTATCCCAATCTCTCGGACAATTTTCTTCCTGGCAATTGACAATCAGCTTCATTGGAGAGTAGCAATTAGTTAGTTTCCGAATGCTGACCCAAAAATCTTTCAATCATCGTGGTCACACGTCCTGCAGTTGGCTTGGTGAATGGGGCAAAGCGATCCTGTAGCTCACCCTCCCGATCAATTAGGAACTTGGAGAAATTCCATTTGATGCTCCCGCCACAGCGCGAATGTTCCACGAATAGGCGGAAGAGCGGGTGTGCCTCCTTGCCCTGAACATGAACTTTGGCGAACAATGGAAAAGTGACCCCGTAGTTAAAGGAGCAGAATTTATGAATCTCATCCTCTTGGCTCTGCTCCCCAAAAAAATCGTTGGACGGGAAACCGCACACGACCAGTCCTTTTTCATGGTAACGCTCATGCAATTCCTGTAGCCCCTCGTAATGTGGAGTGAAACCACATTTGGAAGCAATGTTCACAACGAAGAGCACCTTGCCGAAGTACTCCGACAGATTGGTTTCACGCCCATTAATGTCTGTCAATCCGATCTGATAGATGCTGGGTGCCGTATTCATGCGGGTTGCCTGATGGATTTCAGAGCATCGAGTGCTGCATTGCGGGCTTCCTTATGATCCACAATAGGCATGGGATAATTTTCCCCTAGCCGTACTCTGGAATCCTGAAGCACAATGGAAGGAGCCGTCCAAGGTTTATGAATCCATTTTGCCGGCAGTTTTTTTAGTTCAGGTATCCAGCGGCGAACATAGTCTCCATGGGGGTCGAATTTCTCACCCTGAATTACCGGATTAAAGATTCGGAAATAAGGGGCTGCATCAGCACCGCAACCGGAAATCCACTGCCAACCCAGCGTATTGCTGGCAAGATCTGCATCGACAAGTGTGTTCCAAAACCAATGAGCACCTTCACGCCAATCGATGCGCAAGTGTTTGACGAGAAATGAGCCAGCAACCATCCGCATACGATTGTGCATCCAACCTGAAGCCCAAAGCTCACGCATTCCGGCATCTACCAATGGATATCCAGTACATCCTTTTTGCCATGCTTGAAGGTGGCCAGCATTTTTTTGCCATGGGAAACGGTTGAATGGCGCTCTCAAAGGTTCGTTAATTGTATGAGGAAAATGGTGCAGTAGATGTTGCGCAAACTCACGCCAGCCGAGTTCGGTAATGAATTGTGAATGTTTCCATTCAGCAGCACCACTCTCGGCGATAGCATGCCAGACTTGTTGAGGACTGATTTCACCAAAATGCAAGTGAGGAGAGAGGCGTGATGTCCCGACGACTCCCGGTAAGTCGCGCTGGTGGTCGTATTCTTGAAGCGCGTATCTGGTGAACAGTTTCAGATTTAGATTTGCTCCAGATGTACCCGGGGCCCATGCGCGGCGCATACCGACAGTCCAGTCCACTTTGTGCTCCAACTGTAGCTCATGGAGGGGTAGCGTATCGGGTTGCTTATCGGGTCGTATAAGAGACGTCGGTATTGGGAGAGGAGACGGGGGATTTAATTGTTTTAGGCACGCCTTCCAGAATGGGGTGAATACGGTGTAGGGACGCCCTTGCTGGGTCTCGATTGCACGTGGATCTAGCAGCAAGTTAGCCCTGAAGGATTGTGTCTTGAACCCTGAGGTTCGCAGATTTTCAACCATGGCTGCGTCTCTGCTTGCAATCTTTGGGTTGAAACTACGGTTCCAATAAATGGCCGTCGCACCCGTTTCCTTTGCGACCTGCTGTAACTCCCCGATTGATTCACCTTGCCGAATAATCAGGGGGCTTCCCAAAGCATTAAATTGGCGGCCTAGAGATTTGAGGGACTGATGCAACCACCACTTGGAAGCCCCACCAGGTGGTAAATCCTCCTCTTCAGATGCCAAAACAAATACCGGAACGACTGCACCTAGCTTGGATGCAGCGTGCAGAGCGGGGTTATCCGCCAAACGCAAGTCGTGGCGCAGCCAAACAATGATGGGAGAGTTATTACTCACGGAGCTGTACCCGTTGACTGATGGACCAGCCTCTTGCCAGCGTCTTGACTCAGCGAATCTGTCTTTTTTTTACATTCGCCGAATTGCTGCAGAAGCACCTGATGCCGAAATTCAAACAAGGCATCAATCTTTCGATAAATTACATTCCCAAGAATTCGGTTAATCCATCGCGCTCCGGGGAGGGCAAACTCTACTTCATCAATCATAAGGCAAGTTTCATTCTCCTTGGCAAGGAAGAGGTGGCGGTGAATCCACCGCCTAAAAGGACCCTTCACTTGTCGGTCACAAAACTGCTTGTTTAGTTGCACGTCAAAGTGTTCGGCCTCCCAGTAGAATGGAATGCCCAAGATACGCGCACGAAAAACAGCGCGGGAGTTCTCTGCCAGTCCCGGGTACTCAATCACTTCCATGGGTTGCCAGGGTGGGGTGAGCTTTAAAATTGCCTCGGGACTCAAGTGCCAGTCGAACACTGATTGCACTGAACTTGCCAGGAGTGTTTTACGGGAGTATTGCATCGGGGGTTTTCCAGTCGTAAAACGATATGGCATTGAGCTCGCGGATGGCAAGCTGCTCCCCGCTGACGGCCAAATGAGCCCAGGTTTGCTGCTTTGATATTTTCTGCGAATCGACAACTTCTAGTTTTTTTGGATTGGCGCGGATAAGGTAGAGCGTGCCGTTCTGGTCAAGAGCCAGAATCTTGTCACCCTGCCGTACGAGGCTCATGTATTTGCCAAAGCGCTGATCGCTTACCCATGCCTCTTTTCCCTTGGCAAGGTCGTAGCAGGCAAACCTCTGGTTTCTCAAGTGGAGGTATGCGTGGCCTTCAAAAAGCACGGGGCTACACATGTAGGCCTGCCCCTTATTTTCCCATTGCTCTTCGGATTTCCATGTCTTGTTATCGCGTTTAATGGCATAAAAATGAGAACGGCCACCGTACGAGCTGGTATACACACCTTCCTTAAAGGGCAGAGGGGTGAGGATGTTCATGCCCCGAAATGCCTTTACCGCTTGGCGCCACAGGATGCCACCAGATTCGATATCCACACCGGCTAGCTCCGCTCGCGACTGCACTAGAATTTGCTTCTTGCCTCCCAGTGAGGCAAATACAGGTGAAGAAAACGCACTGCCATACATGCCCCCTTTGTCCTTCAGTGTGCGCCAAACAATTTTACCGGAATCCTGCTCTATTTTGCAGAAACCTGCGCCTGCCTGCATATAAACAAACTTGCCGTCTATCATCGGAGAGCACACGCAGCCAAACGTCGGTACAGGCGTCTTAAGTTCCTTGGGAAAATCAATCTCCCAAAGTCGCTTTCCAGTCTTGGCATCGAGGCACAATAGGTGATCGCGCATCCCTGCGACGAAAAGCTTGTTGTTGGCTAATGCCGGAGTACTCCGTATCCAACTACCATTGCTACGAGCAAAGAATGGTACCGACATCTTGCCGGCCCACTGGTGCCGCCATTTTTCCTTCCCGTTTTTCCGATCCAGTGCGCGAACCACTTCGTTGTTTCCTGCAGACTCGGTGACATAAAGAGTGTCTGTATCCATAATTGGCCCGGAGTAACTTGCCCCCAGTTCCACTCGCCATTTGAGTTTCAGGTGCTGATTTTTGAGGTCAGCAGGCCAGAGCTTCCCGGCTACGGTACCGTCACGATTAGCTCCACGCCACTGAGACCAGTTAGCTGCGTTTGCTATTGGTAAGATGCCAGTGAAATGGAATAGGGCGATGATGAGTATTAGTTTTGAATGTGGTCGAAATTTCATTTTATAATTTGTTATACGTTTTTGAGGGCTTGTTGGTTAGACGTACCCTCTGTTTCGATTCTTCAGGGGTCACATCCTTCGAAAGATCCTTCGAAAGTTGAGTAAGATTATGACAAATCACTGTGCTGATGGCGAATCCCAGACAAATAATAAGCAGCAGGAATATATCGGGGCTATTCATGGTCTTGATTCTTTCCAAGTTGGTGATGAAGAAGCTTGATCCGGTGACCGCACCAGAGCACGAGAATGCTAGGAACCCATAAGCCCACGAACATCCCGTATTCTCGGTTCACGAAGAACCAGAGAGCTACGCTCCCCAGCAGACTCAGTCCTGCACAGATAAGATAAGATTTGTCGGTATTGTCCATTGATAGATTTTCGTTTTGGTTTGAGCGGGTTTTTTTCAAGCTGCCTGAAGCAAGGCTTCATCGGGATTCATTCGGGAGCGAAGCTTCTTCAATGCAACAGCTTGAATTTGGCGCATGCGTTCCTTGGTCAAACCGTAGCCGAGGCCAATTTTTTCCAAAGTGCTGATGGGGCGACCTTCAAGGCCGAAGCGATTTATAATTATATCCTTTTCCCGGTCATCCAGCGTCTTCATCGCTTCATGAACCAACTCATGCTCCTCCGTTCTAGCCACACGATCAGGTATTTCCTGAGAATTCAGGTCAGCCAGCCGTTCGTATAAGTCTTGGACAGATTCTTCATAGCAATCATCCAGAGATATTGTGAACTGTTGCTTGCTGCGCATCATCTGAATTTGATCGGGTTTCTCGTCTAGCTCTTGAGCCAACTCTTGATCTGTAGGTGTACGGCCCAGTGTGTGAACCAATTCCACTTCAGCTCGCCTCATGCGCGCCATGCGATCCACGAGGTAAACCGGTATGCGTATCGTCCGGGATTGATTGCCCAGTGCGCGGCGGATGTACTGGCGAATCCAAATGGCGCAATAGGTGCTAAAACGCGTGCCCTTGGCTGGGTCAAAACGCTTTGCGGCTTGGAAAAGTCCGATATTACCCTCGCTAATCAGATCAAGGAAAGGCAAACCCATGTTGCGGTATTCCTTAGCGACCACGATCACGAGTCGAAGATTCGCCTTCACCAGCGTCTGCACTGCTTCATCATTGCCCTGAAGAGCCTTTACTCCAATTGCCCTTTCCTCTTCACGGCTTAACAGGGAATAACTGCTGATATCTGCCATATACCGCTTCAGTGAACTCAGCTCCTCTTTGGCGTCCTTACTGCCGCCAGTGTCATTTTGCTGGTCTGTAAATCTTCTTTTCATTTTCTTTTTTAATGGGGGAAGGGGCGCGGAGAACGCCCCTTCCCAGTTGCGTTGGTTTGTTAGTGGAACTACTTTTTCTTCGGGAGAATCACAGTATCGATCACGTGGATCACCCCGTTGCTGGTCAGAATATCCGCCTTGATGACTTTGGCTTTGTTGATCCTGACACCTTTCTTGTTTGCCTTCAGCTTTGCGTTCTGGCCGTTCACCATCTTCACCGCGCCACTTTTCACGTCCTTGCTCATCACCTTGCCGGAAACAACATGGTAGGTGAGAATATTGGCCAACTGCTTCTTGTTCTCCGGCTTCAATAAGCTTTCGAGGGTGCCGGCGGGTAACTTGGCGAAGGCTTCATCGGTGGGAGCGAACACTGTGAAGGGTCCGTCGCTCTTCAGAGTCTCCACCAAGCCTGCTGCCTTGACGGCTGCAACGAGAGTCGTAAAGGACTTGTTACCTGCCGCCACGTCGACAATATCTCCAAGGGTGTCACAGGTGGCTCCGCTATTCGATTTCGACAATACTGTGTATTGTTTGCGCGAAATGATCACCCGGTTGACAACATGGATGATTCCATTGTCCGCATGGATATCGGGTTGGATGACCTGTGACATGCCGGCATAGACGCGACCCCAACGCTTTGTTAAGCGGAGGTGCTTGCCACTGGCTGTACTTACTTCCCCGGATTTGACTTCGCAGCTTGTCACCCGACCCGGCACCACGTGGTAAGTCAGTATTTCTTTCAGCATTTCCTTGTTCTCTGGCTTGAGCAGGTTCTCCAAAGTTCCCTTGGGCAACTTGCTGAAGGCCTCATCTGTGGGCGCAAAGACGGTGAAAGGGCCCCTGCTTTTCAAGGTATCCACCAAACCGGCCGCTTTAACAGCTGCGGTTAAGGTATCGAAGTGCCGTGATTTGGAGACAACGTCCACAATGTCTTTCGCTCCCGCTTGGCCGAAGCCTAGGGCGAATGCAGCTATCAGGGTGAGGTTTTTGATTTTCTTCATGATCTTCTTTTTTTGTATTTTTTCCTGAGTGTTGCGGAACCAGTTCCGGACAACGAAAGTAATGTACATCTATTTTCTGATAAGTCAAGGTTTTGAATAGGTTTAAAATTAAGTTTCATTTCCGCCTGTTTTATTAGTTTTTAAACAGAAAAAGCCCCGAAATTGAATTCGGGGCTGGATATTGTGAATAACTTTTCCCTGTTAAATCACTTTTTGTCGAGCTGTAGGCTTTCGTGTTCGACTAATCGCTTCATGGCTGATTCCAAGTGGGTGCGGGATTGCGCGGCTATCTTATGCAAATATCGGTGCACCTCAGCATCCTCGATGTTTTGGCTGCCGCATTCCTGCATATAAGCCTCGAACCCGTTCAAAGAGAAAAGAATTTGAGAAAGGTGCTGAGGGCATTCGCACTTGATTCCATTGGGCTGATTGACGATCTGCCATAGTTGTGATTCGGAGAAGACTCGCGGTTGGATTTTCAATTCCCCGGCCGATTCGCTGTCGGGCCCAGGGGATGGCTGCCGGTGAAGTAGATAATTAGCCGCTAACGTGATCTCCACTGCACTTACTGGAGCGCGTAATGGAAGGGAAACTTCGTCGG
>Ga0209403_10003864_pt1 | contig 16638 bp, 15 predicted proteins | sample ArcticOcean_MG_C_8_FD_187440 | JGI IMG/M metagenome (GOLD analysis project Ga0209403, IMG submission 187440) | Marine microbial communities from western Arctic Ocean - ArcticOcean_MG_CB11_86 (SPAdes) (version 2) | ecosystem: Environmental > Aquatic > Marine > Oceanic | place: Arctic Ocean... | reverse complement strand
TGGACAAGCAGGCTGACACATCCCGCCCCTTTTGAATTTCCCGTTGGCGCGGCTTGCAAGACAGGTTTCGCTGCGGAAGCAGGTGAGTATGTCTGCCGTTCTGCCGGAAACCGGAACCAAACTGAGAGTGAGTGATGGCACAAGCCAAAACGACTGCTAAATCGAAAACAGCGCCCAAGGCGAAATCTGCGCCGAACGCAAAGCCAGCTGTGAAAACAGCCACCAAGCCCGTCGCCAAGCCTGCCGCCAAGTCCGCCGCCAAATCGCGATCTAGCGCCGAAGCGAAATCGGCAGCGACGAATACTGCCGCCAAAGCGTCATCGAAAACTGCTGCTGCCGGTTTGCCCCTTAATGCCGCGAAAACAAAGAAACCGGCGGTCAAGAAGCCGGCAAAGAAACTGCCATTTTCCCGGGGCGACTACGTCGTTTATCCGACGCATGGCGTTGGCAAGGTGACCGGGGTCGAGAAACGGGAAATTGCCGGCTTCAATCTCCAGCTTTTTGTGATTCTGTTCGCTTCGGAAAAGATGACCCTGCGTGTGCCGGTCGACAAGGTGACCGATTCCGGACTTCGCAAGATCAGTTCCAAGGATAAGATGCAGTCAGTCATCGGGACGCTGAAAGGCCGCGCGCGCTCAAAACGGACAATGTGGAGCCGCCGGGCTCAGGAATATGAAGCGAAGATCAACAGCGGCGATCCGATCGCGATCGCCGAAGTCGTTCGCGATCTCTATCGCGCGGCCGGACAGCCGGAACAGTCTTATAGCGAACGCCAGATGTACGAAGCGGCGCTGGAACGGCTGGTCAATGAATTTGCCCTCGTAGAGAAGCTCGATGTCGATGCGGCGACCGAAAAGCTGGAAGGCGTTCTGGCGGGCTGATCGCGGCACACGACATGGCGCAATCGGTGAGAACGGCCCGCTTTGACGGGCCGTTTTCTATTCTAGCGACCAGACATCTATATCGCCGTCACGGCCGCGGATTTGTTGCCTCCCCTGGTGCTTGAGACCGTCTGTCGCGGTCGCCAGCACAACGGTGTCATTGCTGGCCAGAATCTTTGTGTCTCCGTCCGGTCCGACTTCCTTGCATAACTGTTCCAGTCGGGCGGCTACGTTCACCGCATCTCCAACAAGCGTGTAATTGACTCGACCCGGCGCGCCGATATTACCGACGATAGCGTCGCCGGTATGAATGCCGATGCGGACGCCCGGCGCGACCCGGTGTTCGCGGCGCCGGGTGGCGTTATCTGTCCTGACACGGTCCCGAATATTTCTTGCCGCGCGGAGCGCGCGGTCCACATTGACACCGGTGTCGTCCGGTTCCCAGAAAGCCATGACGGAATCGCCGATATACTTGTCGACCGTGCCGCCCTCGGCTTCGATGCACTCAACAAGAATGGCGAAATGTTCGTTCAGCATCGCCGCTGTCTCGGCGGCTGGCATATGCTCGGAGAGCGTCGAAAACCCGTCGATATCGGTGAACATCACGGTGACTTGATTCTGCTCGAATTCCACCAGGGAATTGCGCGCCATAAGCCGGTGGACCAGTTGCCGTGGGACATAGGTTTCAAACCAGCGTAATCCTGTGGTCATACGGTTGAACGCGTCAGAAGCCTCATCCAGTTCCCGCAACCTGCTGGGTTTAAGGCGGGTCACATGGTCGAAGTTGAGTTCGGCAATCGCTGCCGATCCGGCAGCCAGCGCGCGAATCGGGGCACTGATACGGCGCCCCAGAACGATCGCCCCGAGAATGCAAAGGACGATCACCACGCCGCCGGCGATCCCCGCCCAGAGGAGGCGGCGGAATTCAGCGCCGAGGCCGTCGTCCGGGCCCGCGTAGATGCCGACAATCAGCGGCGTGGCGCCGAAACCGATCAGTTCGCGATATAGAAAGATATACAGCTCGCCGTCGATCCGAATTCCGTGACCCTTGGTATCGCGGTCGAGATCGATCAACAGCCGCCTGCGGTCTTCGGTGTGCCACAGTTTTGCAAGGATAGGATCACCGACCTGATCAAGCGTCGGCAGCGGGATGTCCGGTTGTCGTTCGAAATTGCCGTGTTCCATCAGGCGATGGGCAAGCACATGATCCTTGCCGTATAGGATAAACCTGTTGTCGGCGAGCGGCAGGGCGCCGGACTGCGCAATAAATCGGGACAGCGCATTGACGGTTACTCCCGACACCAGCAGGCCTTTAAAAACGTCGCCTTCCCGAACTGGCGTCCGGACCGATATGATGGTTTCACGCGGATTTATTTCGCTGGAGCGCCCGATTGAGTGTTCTCTTCGTTTGCCATGCCGAGACCCTAAGCCGCCGCCGGAAATGCTGCAATTGCCGGCGCCGGTATAAATTTTAAAACTGATCCCATGCTGCTCAAAATCGTATCCGGCGGGCAAACCGGCGTCGACCGGGACGCGCTCGACGCCGCGCTTGAACGGGGTTTTGCCTGTGGCGGCTGGTGCCCGCGCGGACGGCGCGCCGAAGACGGCCGAATTCCGATGCGGTATCCTCTGCGGGAATTGGATTCGGGTAAATATCTGGACCGGACGCACCGGAACGTGGCGGACGCAGACGGCACTTTAATCCTGAGTCGCGGTACGTTGACCGGCGGCACAAATGCGACGGCGCAGTTTGCCCGCAAAATCGGCAAACCCCTCCTGGCCATCGATTTCCACGGCGCGGAGGCCGATACGACAGTCGCGCAAATCGGTGAATGGATTGCGACGGGCAGGATCGAAATATTAAACGTCGCGGGACCGAGAGAAAGTTCCATCGCCGGCGTTCAGCATGAGACGTCACGTCTCATCCGCGCCGTTCTTGACGGTCTCAGCCCGCGCTCACCATCTTGAGTTTCTGGCCGGGGCGAAGGCGGTCGTTTCGCGAAATACCGTTCAGGACCTCGAAGCGCTCGATCTTGAAATCAGCATACGGCATCCGGCTGGCGAGGCTTTCGACTGTGTCGCCGCGACGAACCGTGACGATTCGCAACACCAGCGGCCGGAGTCTTGACGCTTCGGCCGCATCGAGCTTGCGAAAACTGTATGTCGTCCGGCGCAGAGCGGTCGCCAGCGATGCAGTCCGGCTTCGCGGGGTGAGGAAGGTGAACCGGTAGATTGTCTGCAGGTCGACGCGGTAGGCGACCAGACGCGCATCGAAAATGCCGCCGTCCGTCCGGAGTCGCGTGATTGCGGTCGCCGCTTCCAGACCGTTCACGCGAATGCTTTCGAGATTTTGCAGACGGAGTTTGCCGCCCCAGACCTGGCCCAGATAGTATTTCATAGTTCCGTTAACCGGTTTGGCGGCGCGGTCGAAATTGATGCGCGATTTATCCGGGCCGAACGCGTGGACCTCGCGGTTTGAATTGATCAGGCTGAACCCCGGCGGGACCCGGAAGGCGAACCGCAGATTTGGATGCAGGAAGTCGCGGCCACGGATAAATCCCTGGCCGGGGTCCCCGCCATAGAGAATGCCGTCGAGCTTCGATAAATAGATATTGCGCGCAGTCATCGGGTTGCGCACGTTTTTATGGCCCGCCAGGGCTGTGGCCCGCTTGACCCGAGCGAGCGCCGCCGGATGGGTGGCAAGATAATTGAACTGATCGACCTTGTCGGGCGATTCGCCGCGGCGTTTGGCGCTGAGTTGTGAATCCGCCCGGAGTTTGACAAGAAAACCCGCCATCGCACCGGGGTCGAACCCGGCCCGCGCGAGATACCGCACGCCAAGCTCGTCGGCTTCGTACTCGTTCTCCCGTGAAAATCCCTGCAGCAAAGACGCCGCGCCAAGCCCGCCGAGTTGTGCCGCCGACTGGCCGGCCAAAATGCCGACAGCGGCAAGTCCGATATTCGTCAGCAGAGATTGTCCGTGGCGTCGCGCATGGTGCAGGGCCGTTATATGGCCGATCTCATGGGCAAGAACGCCGGCGAATTGTGCCTCGTTGTCGGCGAGCGCCATCAGACCGCGGGTGACATAGACATAACCGCCCGGGGTGGCGAACGCGTTGATGATCTCGGAATCGAGAACCGTAAATGTAAATTTCAGGTCCCGCCGTTCCGCCGTGTTGGCCAGTAATTGCCCGATGCCGTCGACATAGCGCCGAATTTCAGGTGTGCCGAACTCGCCGCCGAATTCCTTGACGATCTTGGGGTGGTTCTCCTGCCCCATGCGAATTTCTTCCGCTTGGGACAGTCCACCGGTAAACGCGGATCCCCCCGTTGCAGGGTTCTGGGCACAACCAGAGAGCTGGGTCGCGAGAATACCGGCTACTGCCAGCCATGAGATCAGGATTTTTACAGGTTTCACTGGTTCAACACTTCGATTTGTTCCGGGTGCGTGACGGCGATCATGGGGCCGTTTCGGCGGACAAGCCAGCCGCGTACGCGCACCCGGTGGTTTCGCGTCTTCAGTATATCAACATCCGCGGCGCGAAATAATTTCATATATTTCGGTGAGATGGAAATCGTAAAATCCGTGCGCCAGTCCGGGCCGAAATTGACATATCCCTGCCCCCGGACGACCGCTGAATTTACCGGATTTCCCTCGACGATCTGGAAAGTACCGAGCCGGCCTTCAGTTTCTTCCGGCGAAAGGACGCGATACCATTTCAGCGCCCAAATTCCCCGCCGTGCGCGTCTTGCGGTGCGTTCCGCCCCGTAAAGATCTCTGGCATAAACGCGGTTGTCGCTGAACGTATATACCCGCGCCAGTCCGCGCAGCAGCATTTCCCGTTGGAGCCAGGTATCGCCGTTGTGAACATGGGGCGCAATCGACCCCATCGGTCGAACCGTTGGCCGGTATATTCAAGCCGGACGTCCCGTCGGAGGCTGAGCGCTTTCATTTCCGCCTTTGCTTTCTGCGCCAACAGCCACGCGCGAAAGCCTTTTCGCCCGAGCGGTAGTTTGGGGGCCTGAATACCCGTCAGCCTCACCTCTGCGCCGGTATCCAGCACGATAGTGTCGCCATCCACAACGGCTGTGACGCGCGCCGATGCGACCGGCGCAGGATTATTCCCGGGAAGTGAACGGGATACCGCATCAGAGACCCCGCAGGCGGCGATAGCGACGACGAAAAAGAGCGCCGGGGCCGCCGGTATACCGAAGGTGTTTCGTCCTGTTGTCATGTTGCTTCGCTCTTGCCTCGCCATGATCCAACGGTAATATAGCGCGCTGCCGTCGCGTGTCCTGCGCGATGGCAGTTCAATTTTGCCCGGAGTTTTCAACGTGATCGAGCGGCGCCTCCGCGATCAACTCTATCCGCCTATCGAACCCTACCAGACCGGCATGCTGGCGCTGGATGCGGTTCACTCGATGTACTGGGAACAATCCGGCCATCCCGGCGGCTTGCCGGTCTTGTTTCTGCATGGCGGCCCGGGCGCCGGAGCGACCGCCGTGCATCGCCGTTTTTTCGATCCCAGCACCTATCGGATTATCGTATACGACCAGCGTGGCGCTGGACGGTCGACGCCATGCGGCGAGTTGACCGACAATACGACCGCCGATCTGATCGCCGATATCGAGCGGTTGCGCGATCATCTCGGCATCAAACAGTTCCTGCTGTTTGGCGGTTCCTGGGGCAGCACGCTGGCGCTGGCATATGCGGAGGCATATCCCGATCAGTGTATGGGCCTGGTCATTCGCGGTATTTTTCTCGGTCGGCCCAGCGAGATCGACTGGTTTCTCTATGGGATGAAGTCGGTGTTTCCCGAGGCGTGGCGCGATCTGGTCGCGATCCTCCCAGAAAACGAAATTAAAGACATTCTGGGAAGTTTTCATCGCCGGTTGCTCGATCCCGATCCGCAGATTCATCTTCCGGCGGCGCGCGCCTGGAGCCGGTATGAAGGCGCCTGTTCGACGCTGCAGCCTAGCCCCGAAACGGTCGCAGCGTTCGGCGAGGACGATATGGCTTATGCTTTAGCGCGCATCGAAACACACTATTTCACCAACGGCAATTTCATGTCCGATAACGCGCTGCTCGATAATCTCGATGCTATTCACCATTTGCCCTGCGTTATTATACAGGGTCGTTACGACATGATCTGTCCTATTGCGACGGCTGACGAACTTCACCGTGCCTGGCCCGGTTCCGAAATGAAGATCGTGCCTGACGCCGGCCATTCCGCCATGGACCCCGGTGTCCGTGAAGCGCTTGTCATGACCACCGAGCGTTGCAAGGACCGGTTTTCTGCATAGGCAGCAATCTGTTTTTAGCCGAGCCGGAATTGATCTATGATGGGCGTCCGTGGCGGGCTACAACGTCCGGAATGCAGGGTTTTCGACAGAGGGGGCTGTTGGGCGTGTCTGGGGTTCTAAGAGTATTCAAAACGCTTTTTTTTGTCGGCGTTCTGGCCGCCCCGTGGATGGCTGCGGCGCAGGAGGCGGAAAAGGAACCCGATTTTCTCACCTTCGGGTTTGGGTATTTCGACATTGTCCATAATGCCAACGCGGCTACGGAATTTCGCGCCGAATACCGCTCCGACAAAAAAATCTGGATAGTGAAGCCGTTTGCCGGGGCGATGGGCACCAATGACAAGGCGTTCTACGGATATGGCGGGTTTCTGGTCGATTTCTTTTTTGGCCGCAGATGGGTTGCGACCCCCAGCCTGGCCGCCGGTTATCACCACAAAGGAGACGGACGGGATCTCGGGCATGAACTGGAATTCCGGTCGTCGATGGAGCTGTCCTACCGGTTCGACAACCGGTCGCGGCTCGGTTTGTCGTTCTATCACCTCTCCAATGCCAGCATCGGCGACAAGAACCCGGGATCCGAGGTGCTCAGCATCGTCTATTCGATACCGCTGCGCTGAGGGACCGGGAGACTTCTGCCGCGCGGCTGCGACATTGATTGTCCCGCAGATTGCGGCCGCTCGATTTCTTTGATTCTCCCGCGTTGCAAATGACGCCGACTATGCGTTACATGAACCGAATGGCCCCGTAGCTCAGCAGGATAGAGCGACAGATTCCTAATATATCTGTCTATTGTTATTTAATAAAATAGATAACAATTACAGGTGGTTGTACGGTTACAATTTGCCATAAATTATTATGTGAACGATTTGTGAATTATTTTTGTGAAAATACCCGCACTTTTTTGCGTGTGAAAACCTGATACTAAAACTGATTGAGTTGTTCATTCTCCATAGAAGGATTAATCTCGAAAAAGTGGACCCGTAGCTCAGTAGGATAGAGCACAAAATTCCTAATTTTGGGGTCAGTGGTTCGAATCCACTCGGGTTCACCAATTACATTCACCCTCACACCCCATAGACGCAACCTCTTGCAGCGGTGCAGAGATTTCTCAAGGCTGCGTGACTGACACGAAAAGGGTGCTGAAATCACCCTCATCCGCCCCTTGATAAACAACGATATTTTTCCACCCAAAAACAGTCACACAAAATCATTCGTATTCGTGTGGCCCAAATCAGAGGGGAGTCATGCGTAAAATCACCTTTGACACCTTTGAGGACGCAATCAGGGCCGTGGGGGATTTCTCAGATGGACTTCCGAGAAGATCAAGTTTGGTTTAGCGTGTGCCGTGATAGGCATTTGGCGGAACCTCTCCGGTGGTGCATAATTTGTAGCTGTCGCGGGCCTCGATTTTAAGAAGGAACAATAATGATTAGCGATCACAACCATCCGATTATTCACATGGTGGGCAGCATACCGCTTGATGACGCTGAATCGGTTTTTCGCACATTGGGTGGCCGCGTCGGCCAGCATATGCAACGTATTCCTGATGGTGAAACCGGGCGGCGTCAGCGCTGGATCAGCTTTATTAATGACGGGCTTAAAGCCAACCCGGCGTTCGAGTACGACAAATCCATCCCGCCGTTTCAATTTACCCAATATGACGGCAAGGTCGTCTATGAAATTGACCGGTTGAAATTCGTTGATGGTGTCGACCCGACGACGGTGACATTCGAGACCGGTTACGCCGATGACGCCATTCGCAATTTCCCTGTCTTCGACAGGCTGCAGGCCGATGGTACCATTCCCACCGGGGTCAAATACCAGCTCTGCATGGCGACGCCGCTGGCCATTGCTTACAATTTTATGGCTCCCTCGGTCTATGAGCCTTTTATTGAGTGTTATACCGCCCATCTGGCCGAAGAGTTCCGCAGGATCGCCGAGGCCCTGCCGCACAATCGGATTTCTTATCAATGGGACGTGTGCCAGGAAGTGCTCATGTGGGAGGATTATTACGATCAATTTCCGGGCTATCAGGACCAGATTTTTTCCGTCCTCGGCCGTATCGGCAATATGGTGCCGGCTGACATGGATGTGGGCTATCACCTTTGTTATGGCAGCCCCAAGGATGAACACATGCTCCTGCCCAAGGACATGACCAATCTGGTGGATATCGCCAACGGTATCGTCAAGGCCGTGTCCCGCCCGGTGCAGTACATACATATGCCGGTGCCCAAGGACCGTAACGATGACGATTATTTCAAACCGCTCACAGGTCTAAAATTGTCCGACGCAACCGCGCTCTATCTCGGCCTGATCCACGTGGGCGATGCGGCGGCCAGTGCCGGCAAGCTCAAAACCGCGAACAAATACGCAAAAATATCAGGCATCGCGACCGAATGTGGCATGGGCCGCGGCGACCCGGCCAAATTCGAACCGATCCTGGACGATTATTTGAGTGTTGTGGGGTAGCGACCGGCCAGTCTTCGTATCACAGTCAGCAGAACTTCCCCCAGAAGTTCTTCCCTCTACCCAACCCCAGACATTCCCTTCGTGTTCCATACGGGGGTATCCAACGGATGGTCCTTTGGAACACCTCGTCCTTTGGAGTACATCAAACCCAGATGGAGTTGTGCAACGACATTCCCCTTTCAACTGCGTAAATCTGCTGTGTAAAAAAGGGGGTCAGATTTGACCTTCTTTTATGACCCGAAAACCCCAGAGTTCTAAGATTCAAGAAATCCATATTTTCTGGGTATCAAATGACCGTTTTCTACCCACCGACAACACCAGAATGAAACGATGCGTCAAATCAGATTTGATACCTTTGGGTCTACAATCGCAGCCGTGGAAGATTGGAGTATCAACGTCACCATCACCTCAGAGGCAGACGGGACGTTCATGTTCTTTGGTCACGGTAAGAAAGTTGCAACTTTGGATCACTCACAGCAAAAAATACAGCTTACGCCGCCAACAGATCAAAGCGACGACGTAATTCAGCAATATGCGCTGGCCCAACCTCACAGCAGCCACCAATAATACTCGCCCCCTGCTGCGCCCAACTGTCCGCAAAGTTGGCATAGGCCACCGGCCCCAAATCCGTTCGGGCCTGCAGCAGATCAACCGTTGCCCCAATGTGGTCAAATGTATCTGCAATGGCCGTAAATCCGTTCGCATAGGCCCCAAACTTATGCCCCATGGTCGCCAGAACGGGCAGTGCGGCATCAATCGCCTCGGGCACTGAACAGTTCAACAAGACCGCCGCCGGTTGATATTCGACCAGCAGAGATGCAACATCGATTAGCGGCTCTCCCGAGCGCAGCTTGGTGCCATCGGCATCATCCACACTGAGCGCCAGCCAAATCGGTTTTCCCGTCACACTTGCCCCCATCAATCCGCCCCGTGCCTGATCTAAAGACGACATCGTCTCTAATATGTGCAAATCGACAAATGGGACCTGCAAGCGGGCACAGACCGCATACACTTCAGCGGCTTGCTCTGCCGGAGGCGATTTGTCCGGCTGATAGGAAAACCCCTGTGGCCCAAGGCCACCGGCAACCAATCCCGCACCATGTGCATCCCGTGCTTCGCATGCGAGGCGACAGGCCAGTTGCATCAAGTCAGCCAAACGACCCGTCAGCCCTTTTGGTGCCAAGCGATCTGGCAAAATTGCATAGGTGTTCGTTGTGGCGACATCGGCGCCGGCATTGAAATAACTCCTATGCACAGCGCGCACAGTTTCAGGGTTATCTAACAACGCCTGTACCGACCAAAGGCTGGTGGCTTTGCCAGCACGCGCAACCAGTTCCTGGCCCATCCCACCATCAAGAAGTGTAAGTGTCATGTCTTTATCCTTAGGGCCGCATTTCGCGGATGCGGTCGGCCGAATGAGCACACAAATCCTGGGCGTCGCCAAAGTACCGCGCGCCGACCCGGTCAAGCTCGGGCAGTAACCGCAGAAACACTCGCGCAGTCAGATCGGCATCGCCAAGCGCGCTATGGCGGTCGCGCACAGGTTCGTCGAAATGCTCGGCGAGGGAGTCCAGAGTATGGTCGCGTCGGCGCGGAAAGGCGCCGACCGACAGCAGCATGGTGTCCAGCGCCGCATTTTCGATGGTCTGCACCCGGTTCATGAACGACAGATCGAAGGCGATGTTATGGCCGATCAACACCGCATCGCCCGCATAGTCGAGAAATTCGGCCAGGATTTCGTCGATTCCAGGCGCTTGCGCGACGATCTCGTCGGTGACGCCGTGAAAACGGGCCGATTCCCTGGGAATTGGCCGCCGCGGATTGACCAGGCGTTCAAATGAATCGCCATCGAGCACACGGCCATCGACGATCCGGACGGCGCCGATCTGCACAATATCGTCGCGGGTGATACTAAGGCCGGTGGTTTCGGTGTCGACGACGACATATTCCAGCGCCTCCAGCGGAAGCCGTGACAGATCGGCATAGCGCGCGTCCAGGCGTAGCGGCTCGAAATCCGTTGTCAGCGGCCGCGGCGGCAGGGGGCTCTCGTCTGCGCCGTTGCCCGCCGGGGCAATCTGGCGCCACAACACCCAGAACACGGCGGCAATCCCGATCCAGGCCGGGATAAGCGCCGGAAGCATCTCGGAGGATGCCGGCGCCAACTGCCACACAGCGCCCGCGGTCAGAGCCATGGCGGCGGCGGCGGCGATCGCAAATATTTTGGGCAGGCCTAAACGGCGTAGCATGGTAGCGGCTTTCCTCGCGTCAGGCCTCTAATATGGAACGCAGTATCTAGCGGCAAGCTGCTGCAGCATTGAATTATGGCATTCCCCATCAGATCGGATGGCAAAGCTTGGTGTACAGCCGCCTAATTTTGCGGACATAGTTCTGCGTTTCGCGATAGGGAGGTATGCCATCATATTTTCTGACCGCCCCTTCGCCCACGTTATAGGCGGCAACGGTTTTGGTTGCACCCCCTTTGAAGTGCCTGAGCAGCCAGCGCAGATAGCGCATGCCGCCGTTGATATTTTCGGTCGCGTTGAACGCGTCGCGCACGCCGAACCGTTCCGCGGTCGCCGGGATAAGCTGCATCAGACCCTGCGCGTTGGCCGACGACACCGCGTTGGTTTGATAAGCGGATTCTACCTGGATAACCGTAAGAACGAGCTTGGGGTCGAGGTTGTACTTTGGTGCCAGCCCCTCGACCAGCAAGCGAATTTCCTGAGGCGCGTAAAGTCGCGCCCGGGCGCTGCGGCCCCAACCGTTCGGGCACCGTGCGGCGCCGCGCTTGCCGCGCTGGCGAAACAGTTTCGCCATGTCACTCGCTTCCGGGTGACCCAGAGCCGCAGCCCGTTTGAACCATGCATAGGCGCGCGGCTGGTCTTGCTTGAAGCCGTGTCCACCCGCGAACATAAGCCCGATGGCGAAAGCCGAATTCGCGTGCCCGTCGGTATCCGCGCGGCAATAGAGCAGCATCGCGATCCGGTTATTTCTCTGTCGTCCGTCTGTCGGGTGATGATGGCGCAGCGCCATCCCATAGGTGGTGTCGGCGTCAATATATGCCTTTGCCGGTGTGAATTGCAGAATGCCGGCGAGCAGAAAAAGAATAGGCGCGGCGATCCGCGCGCGGCGGTTCATCAATCGGTTCAGGAGTTGCGGTCCGCCAGCGCTGCAGTCGATTTTGCGGTCTGGTGATACAGTAATTCGCGTTCTTCATCGGTTGGAGGCGCGCTGCGCCTTAAATCTTTTCCGAGATCGACGCCTTTTTGCACCGCGGGCCGTTCCTTGATCGCTTGCCGCCACCGCGCAACGTTCGGAAAACCGTCGAGCGTCTGGCCGAGCGGTTTTGAGATTAGAACCCATGGCCAGCTCGCCATATCGGCGATGGAATAAGTCTCGCCTGCAAGCCAGTCGCGCGCCGTCAGCCGTCGTTCGAGAACGCCGATACAGCGGTTGTATTCGTTGGCATATCGGGTTTTCGAATAATCGTGTTCGCCCTGGGCGTAATTGACGAAATGGCTGATCTGTCCGGCCATCGGCCCGAGATTGCCGACCTGCCAGAATAGCCATTCTAGGGCCTCTTTCTCTCCGACGGCGCCGGCCGGCATGAATTTCCCGGTTTTGTGGGCGAGATGGATCAGGATCGGACCGGATTCGAAGATCGAGATAGGCGCACCGTCATATTCTGCGGGGGGATCGTGGTCGACAATTGCCGGCATCCGGTTGTTCGGGCTGATCGAGAGGAATTCAGGCGTGAACTGTTCACCCTTTGAGATATTGACCGGGATCATGCGGTAGTCGAGGCCGCATTCTTCCAGCATGATCGAGATTTTCCAGCCGTTCGGCGTCGGCCAGTAGTAAAAATCGATCATTCTGCCGCATCCCTGGTTACGCCTGTGATTTCTGCGATTTCGGCGGATGAATAGCCGATTTCGACCAGTATTTCGACAGTGTGTTCGCCCAGCGCCGGGCCGCCGTGGCGCATGTCAATCAGGGTTTCCGAGAACTGTGCCGCCGGACGTGCCTGGCGTACCCCGCCGGCAAAATGATGCTGGGTCTCGATTACGGTGCCGTTCGCAGCGACTTGGGGGTGCCGTATCGCTTCCGTCCGTGTCAGCACCGGCGCGCAGGGAACGTCTTCGGCTTCCAGCCGTTCGATCCACTCGGCGGTTGTTCTTGTCCGCAGTACTTCCTGCGTCAGCAGCAGGCGATCGTCGATGTTCTCCTGGCGCTGCGCCGGGGTCCTGAAACGTGCGTCGTTCAGCCATTCCGGTTTACCGAAGGCTCGGGTCAATGCCTGCCATTCCTTGTCGCTTTGCACCGCGACGCTGATATGGCCATCCGCGGTCTCGTATATCAGGTCGATAAAGCTGGCTGCGTTTTGCTGTGGAAACGGGCTGTCGACGAAGGTCTGGCTGCCCATATCTGAGCCCCACAGGAACGCGATGATCGTGTCCAGCATCGACAGGTGGATATGTTGGCCCTTTCCGGACCGCGTGCGCGATAAGAGGGCGGCCGTGATTGCTTGCGCTGCGACGAGCCCGGTCAGCTTGTCAGGCAGAATGGTGCGTACCAGCCGCGGACGCACTGCGTCCGACCCGGCCTGAACAGTAGCGAGGCCGGACAACGCCTGGATTAGCGGATCGTAGACTGGTTTTGCGGCATAAGGCCCGGTTTCGCCGAATCCGGAAATCGAGACATAGATGATATCGGGGGCGACCGCGCGAACATCAGCCTCCCCAATCCCCATACGGTCAACGACACCGGGGCGGAAATTCTGGATGAACACGTCCGCGCCCTCGCACAGCTTCAGCAGCGCCTGTTTTGCCAGGTCGTCCTTTAGATTCAGCGCGACCGATCGTTTGTTCCGGTTGTTGTTCAGGAAATTCGCCGAAAACCCGTTCTGCGTGTTGGCGGATGCCCGCGTGTGGTCGCCGCCATGGGGGTTTTCGACCTTGATCACGTCGGCGCCCTGATCGGCCAGCATCATTGTCGCCGATGGTCCCGATACCATCGAGGTCACGTCGACGATCCGAAATCCGTCTAGAGGTCCAGTCATGTCCGGCAATATACAGCCGATTACACGGGCAGGTCTAACCGTCTAGTGCGGTTTCGCAGAATGCGCGTCAGCGCCCCGTAGCGGGGCGCCATGATCATGGCGCTGCATTGGAGGGCGCCTGCGACGACGGCGATCATCCCGGCAGCGCTGAGGGAGTTCGCGCTGCCCAGCATTTGCGGGCCAAACGCGGCGAGTGTGTATCCGCCAATACCGGCAATTACCGCGACCAATACGCTGAGCCACAGCTGGCGGGCCAAATTGTCGGTCAGCATCCGTGCGGTTGCGGCAGGGCAGATGAACATGGCGATGACGAGGATCGAACCGACAGCCTCGAATGCGGCGACGGCAGCAAGGGCGACGACGACGATCAGCACCGTCGAGACAGTACGTACCGGCAGGCCGAGACTGGCGGCGAGGCCGGGATCGAAAGTCGTGACCTTGAGCTCCTTGAAAAAGACGGTAATCAGAAGCGCGATGGCCAGAGTTACCCCGGCAAGGGTGATGAGCTGGCGGGGCAGTTCAGACAATGCCTTCCAGGTCAGCGCATCCGCCCAGCCGCTGACACCGAGCCACAGCGTCGATTCCAGATTGCCGTATAGTGCATGTTCGGAATCGATATGCGCGTTCGACGCGCCGGTCTGTTCCAGCAGGACAATTCCGGCGGCGAACATGGTGGTGAACACCACGCCCATTGCCGCGCCGGCTTCCAGCCGCCCGGCGCGCCGGATGATCTCGATCAGCCCGGCGGCGATTACGGCGGCGGTCATCGCTCCCAGCATCAGCGGCAGGGTCGCGATCGTGCCGGCGATCAGGAACCCGACGACAATGCCCGGCAGGACCACATGAGAGATCGCGTCGCCGATCAGTGCCTGGCGTCGCAGCACCAGAAAATTGCCCAATAAACCGCAACTCGTTGCCGATAGGACAGCGACCAGGATGGCGGGGAGGTCGATCGTGAGAAAATCCGCGGCGGTCATGCGGTTTCTCGCTCCAGCGTCGCGATCAGATCGGCGGGCAGGGCGTCTTCTATCCGGACACCGGACAATGGATTGAATGCCAGCGCGGCATCGGGGTGGGAGAGCCTGTAAGCGTGCCAAAGCCTGTGCTGGCGTCCGGTTTCTTGGGCCGCCTTGAGGCCCGCCGCAGTCATCCGCCCATCGGCACCCAGATAGCCGCGCCATCGGGCGAGACGCCGGGACAGGGCGTCCGGCGGCAGATATCCATCTGCCATCGTCAGCAGGCCGCGCGCCGACGCAATATGGAGACGCAGGCGAAAACGCCGGATTCCCCATGCGATAACACCGCGCGACGGTGCGAATAGTAGGCTGATAGTGAATATCGATGCGGCCGCGAGAACGATCACCGCACCAGCCGGCATGTCCGGCAACAGCGCAGATACGCCGCCGCCCAGCCATCCCGCGAGCCCGCCGAAAGCACCCGACAGCGCAACCATTCGGCCCAGCCGCTCGGTCCAGAACCGGGCGGCGGCAGGCGGGATAATGACCAACGCGATGATCAGGATCAGCCCGACAGTCTTTAGCCCGATCGCAACGATGGCAAGCAGCAGCCCCAGCATGGCCAGATCGAACTGGGCGACCCGCCATCCCTGTGCGGCGGCAAAACCTTCATCGAAGGCGACTGCGCCGAATTCCTTCATCAGTGCCAGCGCGATGACGATTGTTGCCAGCGACGCCCCCGCGATGAGCTGCGCTTCGCTGGCGGACAGCGCGGCGGTCGACCCCAGCAGAAAACTGTTCAGCCCTGCCTGGCCGGCGGCTTCCAGGGTCTGGATATGGCTCAGCAACACTATCCCGAGACCGAAGAACACGCTGAGAACGGTACCGATAGCGGTATCTTCCGGCAGGCGGGTATGGTCGCGGATCCACTGGACGGCGAGAATGCCGAGGGCCCCACTCAGCGCCGCGCCTGTCATCAGCAGCGCAAGATTTCGCCCGGTTCCGCCAAGGGCAACACCAATGAGAAAGGCGAGCGCAATACCGGGCAGCGTCGCATGGCTGATTGCATCCGAGATAAGTGCGCGCTTGCGCAGAAACGAAAAGACGCCGATCACGCCGCCGCCGATGCCGAGTGCGATCGCGCCGGCAAGCACGACCGACGTGTTGTAGCCTGCCTGAAATGTCAGGATGGCAAGGATTTCATCCGTCATGAGGATCTTCAGCCGGTTCGCGAGATTGCCCGGATTTCGGTCGCCGCCAGCCGCCCGCCATAGGCGGTCTGCAGCGCTTCTTCCGTCAGCGCATCCTTGATCGGACCGGCGGTTATCGGGCGGACGTTCAGCACAAGCGCATGATCGAAATATTCGCCGACCGTCTGCAAATCGTGATGCACGCAGATGACCGTCGCGCCATCGTCGCGGACGTCGCGCATCACATCGACGACGGCGTGTTCGGTTGCCGCATCGACACCGGCGAACGGCTCGTCCATCAGATAAAGCTCGGCTTGCTGGGCGAGGGCGCGTGCCAGAAATACCCGCTGTTGCTGGCCGCCGGAGAGCTGGCCAATCTGGCGGTTTGCGAAATCCGCCATGCCGACGCGCTCGAGATGGGCGCGGGCGGCGTCGCGGTGACGCCGGCGTACCGGGCGGCACCAGCCGATTTCACCGTAAAGCCCCATTGTGACAACATCCTCGGCAGAAGCCGGAAAATCCCAATCCACACTTGTGCGTTGCGGGACATAGGCGACCCGCCGGCGCGCCCGGCGCAGTTTCTCGCCGAAGACGCGCACATCGCCGGCCAGCACCGGCACCAGCCCGAGAATCGCCTTGATCATGGTCGATTTGCCGGCGCCATTTGGCCCGATAATGGCAACCAGGCCCTGGTTGGGCGCTTCGTAATCCAAATCCCAGATCGCCGGCTTGTCGTCATAGGCGACCGTCAGGCCGCGAACGGAAAGCGGTGCGGATTCCGT
>Ga0209403_10003862_pt1 | contig 16643 bp, 22 predicted proteins | sample ArcticOcean_MG_C_8_FD_187440 | JGI IMG/M metagenome (GOLD analysis project Ga0209403, IMG submission 187440) | Marine microbial communities from western Arctic Ocean - ArcticOcean_MG_CB11_86 (SPAdes) (version 2) | ecosystem: Environmental > Aquatic > Marine > Oceanic | place: Arctic Ocean... | reverse complement strand
CCTGTAGGTTTTACTTTCAAAAGTAAGTGGCCTGATCTGGCTCCAATTCTCCCCTACTCTTGTAGAGGTTTTACTTTCGAAAGTAAAAGTAGCCTGACACCCTTATTATTATTCCGCCGGGATACTGGGCCAGTCAATATTGCATTAGCCGTAATGTTGTATTATTGTTTAAGTCCTGAAAGGAGAGTGGTATGAGTGATCAAATGGATATGTTTCATGAGCGTAAAATTGCACACATGCCAACTTCAACTATTGGCAAAGCCGTTGTTGCGGTTGACGAAGAAACCGTTTGAAATTTGATAGTACTTCTTGGAGGTGTTTCGAGCGGACGCCAACCAAGGCTCACACTCGAGACTGCATAGCCCGAGCGATCTTTGAATTAAATACGTACTTAGGTAGAGAGGATATTACGAGGCGGAAGGGCGCTTAGCCTACTCCCTCGGTATTCAAGCTTGCGACGATCACTTCGGCTAATGCTGGTCCAATCCCAGGCGTTGCTGCAATGTCATCAAGCTTTGCCTTTTTTAGCCCAGCCACCGAGCCAAATGTTCGCAGCAGTGTGCGCCTTCTAGCGGGGCCGACGCCAGCGATATTGTCCAACGCCGACGATATGGTCTGCTTTTCGCGTAGTCGTTGATTGTGTCGGTGTGCAAATCGATGAGCCTCATCTCGCAGTACCTGCAATGTCCGTAGGCTGGCCGAAGCCTTCGGCAGAATCACTGGTGCACTTTCTCCAGGCACAAATACTTCCTCAAGTCGCTTTGCTAATCCTATGATCGGTACGTGAGCACCTACCTCATTGAGTGCTTCACAGGCACTACTCAGTTGCCCTTTCCCGCCGTCGATTAGCAGAAGGTCAGGCAATTGCTCTCCACGTTCGTTCAGGCCCCGAAATCTCCGCAAAACAACCTCACGAATGCAGGCGTAGTCATCGATGCCCTGTACTGATTGAATCTTGAAAATTCGATATTCGCTCTTTCTGGGCTTGCCATCAATCATGCAAACGAGTGAGCCAACATTCCCCTCACCTTGTAGAGTTGAAATGTCGATGCCTTCGATTCGCCGAGGTGGTTTTTCTAGTTGGAGGTCTCGCTGAAGGGCAAGAACGCCATTGGGAATGGTGTCCCGCCTAAGCTCTCGTTTTAATCGTCGCTGCTCCAGAACTTGAATGGCATTGGCCGTCGCCATGTGCATGGCGTCTGCCTTCTCTCCGCGCACGGGCGACTGCATGGTTACTTTTGCTCCGCGATTGCTGAGCCAAGCGCTTATGGCAGCAGCGTCATCGATCGGACAGGGTAGATGAATTTCACTTGGAACGAAATCAGTCTCTAGGTAAAAGTGGCGGACAAAGGTTGATACGATATCTGCATCGGACGCATCCATCGTGTTGGTTAAAAGGTGGTGTTTTTGGTGGCTGGCTACGCCGTCACGAATTTCAAGGACGAAACAGCATGCCTCGTGATCGTCCCGGCCAAGACCAATAACATCGCGATCTATATTGCCTTCTATGAATCGCGCACGACGCTCAGCGGTGGCTCGAAGAGAACCAATGGTGTCTCGAATACGGGCGGCACGCTCGTATTCGAGACACCCTGCTGCGGTCTGCATCTCAACTTCTAAGTCTTTTACGATCCCACTGTTCTTGCCTTTTAAGAATTGAACGGCACGTTCTATTGTTGTCCTGTATGTTTCCTCTGATACTCGATCCTCGCAGGGCCCCTCGCAGCGTTTAATTTGATACTCCAGGCATATTTTTACGGAACTGGATGGGAGGTGATATTTGCAGTCACGAACTGGGAATAACTTGTGCATTATCTCGAGGCTCTTGTGCATCGCCTTAACATTGCTATATGGACCTAGGTATCGGGAACCGTCATCAATAACGTCGCGGGTTGGGAAGATTCTTGGGAAAATCTCGCGGGTGATTTTGATAAATGGATATTTTTTGTCATCTTTGAGCTTGATATTGAACCGCGGCGAGTGTGTTTTGATCTGTGTGGCTTCTAATACGAGGGCTTCTTGCTCCGTTGCAGTGACTAAGCATTCAATGTCCACCGTGTTTTTGACTATGATTCGAAACAACGCCCGACCGTCGCTGGGAGAAGCTTGGAAGTAGGACCGTACGCGCGGTCTCAAGTTCTTGGCCTTGCCTATATATATCACCTTGTCTTCTTGGTCCTTGAATATGTAGACGCCTGGTGATGTAGGAATAGTTTCGAGTGCATCCTGTAGAAGGCTTGCCATTTTTGACCTCGGAAAATGAGCGCTGCGTTATTTTATTCCCAATATATAGGTGGGGTCGTAACGTGCCAACTGAGACTCAAGTAGCTGCCCCGGCCTTGTGCTCGAGACGCTATAATTGAAAGGGGTTTGTGCTTCAAATTAACTTTGGTGCTGTCGCATTGGTGACATGCCTTGGTTTCGTCGTCCAGATTGTAGGCAGTCACTATTTGAATGGGTCCGTTCGCTACAACGAGGCGCTTGTATTCTTGATGCAGTGGGGATCTTCTCTTTTGGAGACTTTGGCGATGGCCGTCTTATTTAGGGGGATGCGAGTTCACTCGATTGTAGACGGTTTGCTCGTCTCATTCGTCGTTTGGGTGTGTGTGATTGTCTTTAGTTGTCTCGTTGCAGGTAGCCATCGGAGTTGGCTTTCGCTCGATTGTAATAGGAGGGGGGGGTGGTGGGAGGCATTCGTTATTGGTCGGGACGGTAATGGGCGGGTGGCGTGTCTATAAATGGTGAGTTGACTAGGGTAAATGAAGATGGAGGAGCAGGACGCGGTTAAGAATAGGCGGACTTATGTAATGGTGGTCGACCTGAAGGATAGGGTAGCCAATTCTGAGGACCTTAATGATTGGCTGCAGGATGGGTGGGAAATTGTTTCGGTCCGACGAGTTGATGGCGATGCAGAGCAATCGATTGTGATTCTCATCACAGTCGAATCAACGATCGACCCGGGTGGCGTGGCCAAGTTTCGAAAAGCGAGGGGTGATCGGCGGTCCGGTAGGGGGGGCTTATCCCACTAATCGTGGCTTGGTACCCTTTGTTGACTTTGGCTTTGATGGTTTAACTAGGGCCGGCAGACTGGAATCGTCTGTGAATAGACTCAACTGACTGCTATGTGATTCTGCTTCGCTGACAGGAAAGTCCTCCATGAGGATCTGTGGATTTTGCTGAATCACATTATCAATGACGACGTCAAATGCGATTCTAGTAAATTCGGCAACGGTTAAATTTAGACGAGGGGCAATCCAACGTGCCTGATTGAATCGAAGTGTTGAAACGCGAGTAGTTAGGGACCGCTTTAGTTCGCCTTTAGGAGGGGGAGGTATAGGCGAACTGGGGGGGGGCGTGGCTTGGTTTGGTTCGTCTGTCAAGACCGAAAGTGCCGAACCTAGTTCGTATCGTAGGCGCGCTAAATTTAGTTGCATTGAGTTTAGTTGTTGGTAACAAGAGGTGGCGAATTAACGAAGTGTGTTTTGCTCGTAGGAAAGCATAAGGGAAGCAAATCCACTCGTCAAGTGTATCGTTTGGGCTTATTGTAATGTTTGTCCACATCTTGCGATGGGAGGCAATTTTTAGGCTGTGGATACATTTTATAATGGCACCATAAGTTCATTATTTTGCAGGATCTTGCAGCCCGAATGTTATCCACAACTGTTATCCACAGCGTTTTAAAAAAAACATCAGAGGGCGGTGAATTTTGATCAGAAAAATAGTTAAATTTGAATGAAATAGTACTTAAGACTATATGGTATTCAGGTGGAAGTCTGTGGGCGAGAAATTGGAGCGGATAGGCTGTATTATCGTCCGCCCTCAGCGGCAAGCGGCAAGGGGGTTGATTCGTCCGCAGTGACTATATCGCGGTTGTCTTGCCCGTGAGCAGACGGGTACCCGGAGTATCCTCCGAATACGCTCTGCAATGGGTATAGTTTTTCTGCCACTATTCCCCGCCAGTGGCCATTGCATTGAAGGCGGCCTTCTATGATTAGTGATGCTTCCCGGATCAATCCTATGAACTGCTCCTGCACATTGGGGAAAACGACCGCTTGGATATAACCCGTTTCGTCCTCCATAGTAATAAACATGGCTCCCTTGGCGGTCGGCGGCATCTGTTTCAGCATTGCTGTACCGGCTATTGTTACTTGTGGCTCATCGCCAAGGGCGGCGATGCGGTAGCAGGTCTGAATGGTTTGCGCGCCAAGTTCGTTCAGTTGCCTACGTGCGAGGGTGAGGGGATGAAGGCGGCCGGCATCGTGGCTTTTCAAATCCCAGAGTATGCGCTCGTGCTGCGTTAGCGGGGGTAGGTAGGGGATTTCATCCGGAGTGATCAGTGGCGGTGGGAGGAATGCAGGCGTATACAAGCTATCGAGACGTTGGCTCATAACACCTACGGCCCATAGAGCTTGTCGAGTCGATCCAGTTAGGCTATCGAATGCTCCAGCGCGAGCGAGACTATCAAGGGCTTTTCGAGGCACGGTAACTCGGTGGAAAAGATCTTCCATATTCTCAAATGGGCCGCTCATGCGCGCCCAAGCCAATCGTTGCGCAATGTCGGTCGAAACCGTTTTTACCGAGGTCAATGGCTTGCGGATGGATAAGCGACCATCGCGCCATTCTAGGTCGAAGCGCATACCTGATTGATTGATATCCGGCATGAGTATGGGAAAGCCTAGGCGTTTCGTTTCTTCTTCGAGGGTCTGCTGGTTATACATGCCAGGTCGCGCTTGCATGACGGCGGCCATATAGGGGCCTGGGTAGTGGAATTTTAGCCAGGCGGACTGGTATACTGTTCGAGCGAAAGCCGCCGCATGGCTACGGCAGAAACCATATCCTACGAAATTCGAAACTTTGTTGAATACCTGCTCTGCGGCCTGCGCCGGCACACCTCGCCGTGTGGTCCCCTGTATGAACTTGTCCCGCATGACTGTCATATCGCCCCCGTCCCCATATTTTGATATATCGGAACGGAAATCATCGGCATCCTGTAACGACATACCCGCGAATTTATGCGCAATCTCCAGGATCTGTTCTTGGAAGAGAATGACCCCATAGGTATCGGCTAGTATAGGCTTCAGGTCTCGATGGTCATAGATCACGGGCTCTTCGCCGCGGCGCCGACGGACAAATGGGTGTACCATATTGCCTTGCAGGGGGCCGGGGCGAAAGAGCGCGATTTGTGAAATTAGGTCGTCGAAATTCTCCGGTTTAAGCGAAGCGATGAGGTGCATCTGCCCCTGCGACTCGATTTGAAACATGCCCAGGGTTTTACTGGTTCGGATATACGCGAATACTTCGGGGTCATCAAGGGGAAGTTGGTCTAAGTCGACTTGTTGGTGTACGTGGCGATGGATCAATTCTTCCGCTTCACTAAGTGTGCCGAACATACGAAGGCCGAGAACATCCAATTTGATCAGCCCAAGTGCTTCCACGTCATCTTTGTCGAATTGAACAACTTTAACACCGTTGGCCGAAACTTGAATAGGAGTGAAGTGGCTTAAGGGTACTTCGGAAAGAACCATACCTCCATTGTGTAGGCCTAAGTGGCGCGGACAGCCTTGTAGGCTTTCCACCATGGTCAAAAGTAGCTCTAAGCGGGGTGAGGTGAATACTGACTTGATTTCCGCAAGATACTCGCGGACTTGGGCGGGTTCACGTGGAGGGACTGACTTGGACAGACGGTTCACGACCTCCATTGGAAAACCGAGGGCCTTTGCTGCCTCGCGAAGGGCTAGGCGCAACCGGAAAGTCGTCACAGTGGCGGTCATAGCGGTATGTTCTAGGCCGAAGCGATTTTCAATCCAGGCGATTATTTCATCTCGTCGCTCACTATCAAAGTCAATATCAATGTCGGGCGTGCCTTTGCGACCCCTGTGTAAAAAACGTTCGAAAAGGAGATTGTGCTGAATCGGATCTACGGCCGTAATGCCGAGGAGGTAGGCAACTATACTGTTCGCAGCCGAGCCGCGTCCTGCACAGCGGACAGAGCGCCGTTGGGCCTCTTGGACAACTTCGTGAACCACTAGGAAAAACTCGTCCAGCTCCAAGTCGGCAATAATAGCCAACTCGCGGTTGAGTTGCCTGAGGGCTGTTTGGCGGGTTGTCGCATTGTATTTTTGAAGTAAGTTCGGTGCGCAAAGATTTGCTAATTGTTGATCGGGGCTGAATGCGTCGGGCAATTGTGCCGAAGGAGCTGTTACCTGCTCTTGTAGTAAATCCAAGGTGCAGCGCGCAGCTATGGCGTTGGCTGTGTCATGTGCGGTTGCTACCTGGATTGCCTCTTGCATCGAAGCCTCGTCTTTGAGGTAGGCTTCGGCATTTATCGGGCGGTGTGGATGGGGATCGTGTACTGTAATTCCGAGCTTCGCGCAGGTTAGTAGATCATAACGGCGGTAGGAGGGTGGGTCTGCGTACCGCACGTCGTTGGTGGCAACAGTCGCCACATTGTGTTCATGGGCGAGGGCGGTAAGTGTTTTTACTGTATAGTGGTCATCGCGGCGATTGTGGTTGACTAGCTCGACGTATAGGTGTTCACCAAATGCTTCAAATAGGTCATGGAGCCATTCGCGGGCCTCGCCGAGATGTCTTGTGTGGGCAAGATGCCAAAGTTTGCTGTCGATACCGCCGGATAAGCATAGAAGCCCTTCGTGCCGTTGGCGAAGGTCAGCAAGGATGAGGGGGGTATCCTGCACGTGATGCTGAGTTAGGAGTTGACAGAGGTTGTTGTAGCCGCAGCGGTCTTCAGCTAGAAGGAGGAGCGAGTGGTCACCAAGAGTTATTTCGGCGCCGATAATGGGCTTTAGACCTATCTGGCGACAAGCTTGCTGGAATCGTACTGCCCCGTAAACGCCATTTACATCCGTTAGTGCGATCGCCTGCTGACCAGCAAGGTGCGCGCTCTGAACGAGGTCTTCAGGAGACGATCCGCCTGCGAGAAATGAAAACCAACTCCTGACATGTAGATGGGCAAACATTATTACGGTTCGTGCAAGGGGGCCAGTACATACTGATCTTCGGGGACGAACGCACGGGTGACGGGTATGGGCTGGCAGAGTTTGCCTGGAAAGCGGCGTTCCATCAAGGTGGTGAGGCGTTCGACTTCAGGGCGAGAAAAGAGATCGGCTTGAACCGCAAGGTTGGGGCAAAGGCGACCAAGTCCTAGGGTAAAGCTGAGTATCTGATCGGATCGATGGCTGCTCTCATGAAAAAGTATCAGTGCGGTGTCAGCTAATAGGGGTAGGTCTCGCGTCGGGACTTTTAGGTGGCGGACGGTTTCGTAGCGACCTGTGCGGTAGCGGACAGCAAGCGAGATGGTCCGTGGGCAGGAAGGTGTCTGTTGGAGTCCAGTCTGAATTGCTCGTGTGGCTAGTCTCCAAAGTTGATGTTCGTAGTCGATTTGCCATTCGACTGTTTGCTCAATATATATAGCTTCGGGAGTCCAAGATTGGATCGGACCATTCAATTCTGTTGGATTGAGAAGTTGGTATAGGCGTATTCCTTCCTTTTGAAATTGAGCCGTCAGTTGCCGTAACGTGAGTGCCTGTATTTTGCTCAATGTGTCGAGTCCGATATCAGAAAGCAGGTCGACGAGTGACTTATGAAAGCCGAAGCAACACAAGTTGCGTACTGACATATTGTTGAGCATGTGCGCTTCCTCGTCAGGGTAGACGATAGATAGTTGGCCTGGTGGACTAGCAGTTGCGCAGAGCATAGAAAGCGTGGGGGTTGCTGCATATCCTGCCGGGGCTTGTAGAGTACAGAGCAAGGCCTCAAAGTCCGCGCGTACAAAGCCTTGAGTCTGTATCCATCGCCCGATATAACCACGATCACGAACTGGTTGGATCTGAGGGGTCAGTTGGTATAGCTGATTTAAGATGTGATCCCAGAGGGCGTCCTCGAGTGTAAGGTCGCGCAGAACTAGGCGTGCTTGCGGGAACAAGGCTTTTGTGCGGTGTAGGGTATCTCCCAAGATGAGGCCACGCTCCAGCAGAGGCATTGAGGCAGAGGTGGTAATAGTACCATTGTGAACGATCACCTCTTCGTCTGCAAGACTTTGAGCATACGTTACGGCCAGCGCTCCAAAATGGGGTAAAAAGAGGGTGCAAATTCCCTTGCTCATAAATTATGCCCTGGGATAGGTGTACAAATGTATAGTATATGATATTAAACAAAGATATGCAAATTTTATTTTATTCGTATAATGATTTCATAAGATAATTATAAACAATATATTACGATTAAATTGCCCTGTGTGCGTTGCGTTATTATCTTTTATCTCCGAAAATTAATCCATGAGGAGTCAGATGGACGAAGCATACCGCCTTGAGCAGGAGATCAAGGCTCTTGAGCGTGAACTTGCCGTTAAGCAGTTCCGTCTGCTTGAGGTAAGGAAGAAGGGCGTTGATTCTACCCGACTGCTCAATTATGTACTACTTGGCACTGAGGGGCCCACATACCTGAGTGATTTGTTTTCGTTGCGGACCGACCTCGTTCTTTTTCATGTAATGGCCGATTGTGAATTTTGCGACGCGTGGCTTACGAGCATAGAGCATTTGGCACAAAAGTTACACGGCTCCATGTCGTTAGCTGTTGTTTCGCCGCAACCGATGGGACAGCTTGCAGCGAGAGCGGGGGCTATGGACTGGACGATCCCGTATTATTCTACGGAGACCTGTAATTTGTCGGAGGATATGGATTTCCTGCGTTCGGGTAATGGCATTGCTGGCATTGTCGCGTGTCAATTAGTAGGTGATGAGATCTACATGGCAGCCAAGGCTCCTTTTGGGCCATCGCCTTTTTGTAGCATGTGGATTTTTGCGGATAAAATCCTAAATGGGAGCCATATTTGACGCATGATGAGAATGCCCAATGGGAGACTGCATATGGCCGAAGCATATTGGTTGATGGTCGGGTTGTTAATGGAGGAATATCGGCGAATCTACTACGATTATGAATTAGATAAACGGGGGATAGAGGCGATCGATGTTGAGAGCTCGTCCCTGATAGAGATCGCGCTGAAGTGGGGAGGGGTTCGATCTTCAGAGTATGAGGGTTTATCCGACACTTTTATTGCTATCGCGGAGTCGATGGTTGGGTTTAAGCTTCCCGCGGATGAAGTTCAAAAGCGCGTTGAGGAATACGTCAGCGAGGTTCTTGGGCATGGTCCGGGCATTTCACCCAATTAGAGAAAAAGCCCTTTGTATCTTTGGTTGCAATCTTCAATCAATAGCGGTGTCTAAATACCAAGCTTCACCATTCGTATACAGGCTATATACTCCGAGCCTAGAGGTGACAACTTGGTAGTACGTCCGTTGGATTTCTTCTTGCCACCATAACATTTTCAATACCCACCGATCGACGATCTCCACGATGGTATGTTCGCCCTTGCGCCACCAAAAGGTGACAGGGTGTCCCGCTTCTTCGCAAACCTCGATACGCTCTCGTTTGTATCTCTTTGTCATAACGTCTCCTAAATATGTCGCACAATAGATGAACAAACGTTCACTGCAATGAAGGTCTAATTAATGGCGAGCGCAATATTAGTGACTCAGCGATTATGATGATTTGAAGATGGTGGAATGTCTATAATTGGTTGTTTTTTTTGATGGTTGGCACTAAATTAGTGCAAGACAAATGACTACACAAAATATCGCCAATTTCGTAAAGCATAGTGTGGGTACGCATGGGTTCGCTGTCGTGGCATGTAGCGAGGTAAGTGATTGTGAGGCTCAAGCGATAGCCAAACGTTTCGAATGCAAATTGGATAAGATTAAGCTTCCGATAGGGCTTTGCTACCGATACCTAAAGAAGGAACAATGAGCGAGTGGTTCTGGTGGATTCTTACGTGCGGCTTTTGCATGTATTTCGTAACACCTTGTTACTGGAATTCAATCGGCCATCCCAAAAGCTGATGGAGCATATTGATGCTCAGGAAGCGCGGCGGGTTGAAATGGCACGTCGTCGCCAAGTTGCTCAGGAGCAGCTAGAGGCCATGAATAGTACCTTGGCGGAAATGGACCTGCGTATGACCGAGTTGGAGGAGCGCCGCCTGTTGATCCTACCAGAAGCCAATAAGCGGTTGATGGTTTATATCGGCCCCGGCGCCTTCACCATGGGTGGACGGGACGAGGATAGTCCGCGCAATGAGCAGCCGGCGCACTCAATTACTTTGTCTGGATACTACATTGGGAAGACCCCGGTTACTAATCAGGAATACCGCGAATTCGTGCAATGCACGGAATCGCGGGCGCCGATACACTGGCAACGTGGCACCTTTCCACCGGGGATGGGGAAGCATCCGGTCACAAACGTATCCTGGCGTGATGCCTGTGTCTATGCTGAATGGCGGGGGATGCGACTACCAACCGAGGCGGAGTGAGAGAAAGCTGCCCGAGGCAATGATGAGCGGCCGTATCCTTGGGGCACTCGGTTTACGGAAGGAGAACGATGCAATGCAAATAACTTGGTTGGCACAACAACGCCTGTGGATGAGTTTCCCGATGGTCGTAGCATGTACGAGGCATGGGATATGGCAGGCAACGTGTACGAATGGTGTCAAGACCACTACGATGATGAGTACTACAGAGCTAGTCCTGGGACGAACCCCACCGGGCCCGATGGGGGACAGGAGCGCACTATACGAGGCGGGAGCTACCAGGAGACACGGGCAGCACTTCGCATGACCCACCGAGTTGGAGCGCAAGAAGGGACGTCGCGCGATACCGTTGGTTTTCGCGTGGCTATGAATGCGGATGGGGTGACTCGTCAGGTTGGGGCTGATAGTATTGGGGTTGAGCGTGTGTCGGCAGATGAAGAAGTTGAAGAAGAGGATGTAGTTGACTTGGTTGAAAGTGTATAAATGAAACCGCACGAAGTTAAATTCTTCAAAGGTCGGTCCGGCTCAATCTTTGCCACTCATCCGGGCCTTCAAGGGGTCTACAACGCGCAAACGGGTAACGTGTATCCAGAATTACCCGTCACTGCGGTTGTCGTTTCGGTCATTGAAGCCCTTGCCGACCTTACTCACGAGGGAAATACCCAGTAAATACAGTGCGCAATTCTCTTGCGCGGGCTTGGGATGGGAAATGTCTCAAGTGGCATCGTAGTTGGCCGATTAGAAGAGAGTAGTCGTGCGGCAAACCCCTCTGATTTGACCCTCGTCCGAAGCCCTGCTGCCGTTCGCCTTCGGGCGAACATATCATGACTCGACGAAAGTGAAGTGATGGAAGGCGTGAGGAACAAGAAGACAGGTGACGACAAGTATGTGGCCTATGTCGAAACCCGTATCAAGGCCGGATTCTACAACTCCGATGAATTTTGCCGCGAGGTGGCCGATGTAATTCTCGCTTCAGACACCTTTTGGCGCAAGGAATCTCAATCTAAAGCACATCGAGAATAATCTGCTTCGAGTGCATTGTGTGACCGAAGTGGGATCTTGCTAGAACAGCCGGAATATGGTGAGAGAGAAAATCGATACCGCTTTGCGCGGCGTCGATTTTTTTCTATAGGTTTGGCTCACGTAATATTGCTGGATCTGTCATCATAAAAAGGAGTATCTGCAATGTACGGCAGGTCGCGGTCTGTCTTTGTCTTAGCTTTTGTCTGTGGATTTTCACAGCTGTCGTTCGCCGAGGAGTTCACATAACCGGTCTGGCCCGATGGTGTGCCGAATGCCAATGGATCAGCGGAAAAAGAGGCGGTCACCAATCGAGGCCACGATCAAAACGAGCTGGGTTTAAACCGCAGCATCAGCCATGTCAGCCAGCCGTCTCTTACAGTGATGTTGCCACATGAAAGCCGCGCGACGGGTGTTGCCGTGATGGTCTTTCCCGGCGGCGCTTTTAGCCGTATTGTCATCGACAAAGAAGGATTGGATGTCGGACGCTGGCTCGCCACGCAGGGCATCGCGGCCGTTGTGGTAAAGTATCGTACGGGGCATTACGGCGATCCGCGCCAGGTAGCTGACGCGCAACAGGTCCTGCACTTGGTACGCGATCATGCGCGGGAATGGGGCATTGATCCGGCGCGAGTTGGTGCGATGGGGTTTTCTGCGGGTGGCTATATTGCGGCGGCGCTTTGCATGGCGGAGTCGGGAGCAGGTGTGGCAGGTGGCAATATGCCCGCTTTTCTGGCGTGTATTTACTCGATTTATCCCGACAATATCGGCGAATTCGCGGCGGACTTCCCGCCGACCTTTATGCTCTATGCCAATGACGATGGTTCTGATATTGTTGAGCAGAATATGCAGTTGATGCAGCAGTTGAATACGGCCATAATAGAAGTGCATGCGCACGCGTTCGGTGGGCATGGTTTTGGCTTGGGGATACGTGGCGGGTCGGTGGCAAGTTGGCCGGGGGCATTCGCGGTGTGGTTACAGGGCGTTGGGCTATTGGAGACAGCTAGAGAATAGTTAGTCAATAAATTACAAGCAGACGAGGGCTGGAGATATTGATCCTGCTGGAGCCATCGCGTGGCTATTGTTTTCCGTCCTGAGTATTCCCTGCAGGTTTTTCGGGGCGCTTGACAAGTTGACGCAACTGCCGGAATACCGACGATTGGGCAAAAGGGAATCATGGTCGTATTGCCGCTATTGCTCTATGCCGCACTACATCTGGTCGGGCGGTTTTTCCCCACCTTGTTGTGGGGTATAGACCAGTTGTTCTATTATCCTTGGCCCGCCACGGCATTGTTTGTCGCGGCAACCGCCCTCGGCACAGGCGCCGCTTTGACTGCATCTTGCCGCGCGGGTTGGGTCGTTTTGGCTTCCCTTTCCTATCTTCGTCGACGCCGTGATCAATCAGAGTCGGTCGTTGTGAACGATTAGCCTCTTATTGCTTCTCCTGGGATTCCTCATATTTCTTTGTTGACGAAAGTCCGTAGGTCACATATGTTCATCGATGAACATATGTATAGTACTTTATATGATTATTCATGCTGACATGGATGCCTTTTATGCGGCCGTAGAGCAGCGCGATAACCCCGGCCTAAAGGGGCGCCCTGTAGTGGTTGGGGGCGGTGGTAGGCGAGGGGTAGTTTCTACTTGTTCTTACGAAGCGCGTGCCTTTGGCATTCATTCTGCTATGGCGGGCACTCGGGCGCAGGCATTATGCCCTCACGCGGTGTTTGTTAGCCCACGTATGGGGGTCTACGAGCAGGTGTCTGGTCAGATTCACGCGGTTTTCGAGCGGTATACACCGCTTATTGAGCCTATTGCGCTTGATGAGGCATTTTTGGATGTCACAGGCTCTCAGCGGCTATTTGGTGGTGCTGAGGCTATAGCGATTAGGATCCGTAACGAAATTCAGGCGGAGACCCAACTCACGGTATCTGTTGGAGTTGCCGCGAGCAAGTTTGTCGCGAAGGTTGCTTCAGAAGAGAGTAAGCCAGACGGACTGATCGTCGTCGATCCTGGAACGGAGATTGATTTTTTGCAGCCCTTGCCAGTATCGAGAATATGGGGGGCCGGACCCGTGGCACAAGAACGCATGCATCGCCTTGGGTTTCGATCCATTGGAGACCTGCAACGAGCGGGCTTAAAGCGCCTCGAAGGTTTATTTGGTGATAAAACCGGTGGTCACTATCACCGGCTGAGCCACGGGTTGGATCGGCGTAGGGTGGTCATTCGCTCGGCACAAAGCGTGAGCCACGAGCGCACCTTTGACTATGATGTGTATTCAAGGGAGGAGTGTCATGAGGCTCTCTTTGAGCTAAGTGAGCGAGTAGCTCGCCGGTTGCGTAAGATGGACAGGCCATGTTGTGGTGTCAGGGTTAAGTTTCGTTATCCCGATTTTGAAACCGCAACCCGCCAGCGTCGGGTGCAGCCTAGTGTGGACGATGTGACCTTGTTTGCAGTAGCACGGCGGTTATTTGATGAGGGGTGGAAGGACAGGCCCTTGCGACTGTTGGGGGTTGCAGCAGAAGTGGCGGACCGTGATACTTGCATCCAACCGGACCTTTTTGCTTCCACCCGTCCAGCGCTCATGCAAGCGTTGGATCGTGTTAAAGACCGTCATGGCGAGCGGGCCATTGGATTTGCCGGCGCTCACCGTAGATAGAAAGGGCTTCTATGCCGGTAGTGCGGATGGAGATTGTGGACGTTGATCAGATTCCCAAAGGTAGTGTTCAGCGCCTGGTTGATGCAGCACAGACCTATCGACCAGTGTTCGTCCAAGTGCAGCGACGCGGTCGCTCTAAAACCACGGAGGCAGAAGCTGTCGGTATCGCGGCTGTCGTCGCAGCAATACTGGATCGTGATCGTGATAATGTCCATATCACATTTTCAGAGCCGCTTGTGGGACGCATTGCTTTTGGGGGGTACTCAAATGAGTGGGGATCCGTTAGATGAAGAGCGGATGAGTCGACTTGAGACGTTTGCGGGTGATGCAGAAATAGACGCGCTGTGGGCGAAGTTTGCCGAGTCGATCAATAAGGCGCAGAAGGACAGCAATCACCCAGTGGAGACGCTGCAGGCGATGGCGGTTGCGTTAGCAGCATTGGGGGAAGGGGGCCGGCAGATGCTGTTGCAACTTATAGACCAAAAGAGGAGTGCATGAGAATAGCGGATACGGGGAAATACCTGAGTTGCTGCGAGCCTGAGACGTGATGCTCTTCGCTGTGGCAATCTACGGCTTACGAATTGCCTGAGTCAACTTCACTGGCAAGATCGCGTATCGCTTGCAAGATCCCTTGTAAATTTTGGTGTGCCTCCGGTTGTTCAAGTGCATCCAAGAGTGTGCGAAGTCGTCGGAGTTGGTTAAGTTCCCGCTGGTCTATAAACTCGAATCTAGGCAATCGTTGGTTAGAGCCGAGAGGGTCTCGTTTCCGCTCAATGCGCGAAGCGCACTGACTGATGATAGTAGATTCCCCTGTGTTTGACGTGCTTGGCTTTGGCACAACGAGGTATGATAACTTGGAGATTGGGGATGTGCAAGTGAAATACCTTTGAATATTTAACCGAACGTTATGTTCTATATTGTGAGTAAGAAGAAAACCCAATCGTGCGCCAGTTGGTGCGGTTGGGTTTTCTTGTTCTTGATACAAAGCTTTGTCTTTAATATATTTGCGTTCTTTACCCACGCGGCTTCAATATTCCCGTCTGCGAAGTGTCCGTCGCAAACGGCCCTCAGAGAGGTGTGTACTAGTGACCGTAATAGCGATTATAAACCACAAGGGGGGCGTAGGTAAGACGACGACGGCGGTAAATCTCGCGGTGGCGTTAGCGGCGCGGGGGAAAGCCACACTGCTCGTGGACTGTGATCCACAGGCCCATGCTACCCGCTGCTTGCTCGAGGCTATACCCGAGCGCACAGTAGGTGACTTGCTCATGGACAAGCCTTCGCAGGCTGAACGAGCTGTTGTTGCCAGCGAATACGAGAATCTATACGTGGTCGGCGCCTCTCATACATTGACCGGAACGGCGGAGTTGCTCTCGATCCGTGTTCGGCGCGAAGTGCGTTTGTCGAAGGCCCTGCAGGCGCTGGACTACGACTATGTGTTGCTCGATTCGGCGCCGACGGAGGGTATTCTGACCCACAATGTGATTACCGCAGCCGACTTGCTGTTGGTGCCCGTGCAGATGGGGGGAGGGGCGATTGAGGGGGTGGAGCCGCTACTAGAGCTCGCGATTGAACTACGCGATGGTGAGGAGATGCCGTACCGGCTCTTGCTAACGATGTTGGATCGGCGCACTACGAGGACGAACACAACCGTAAGAGACCGCCTTAGGAAACATCGCAAAAACTTGCTAAAGACCTATATTGGGAAGAGCGAGCGGGTGAACCAGGCCAACCTTGAGTCCAAGCCGATTATAGCACACTCTTCGGGGGCGCGAGGGGTGCGGGAATACGACGCGCTGGCGAAGGACATCGTCGCGGTTGCGCAACGCTTATGACATCAGGCGGCGGTAGGTCGAAGCGCCTCAGCTTGAAGGCGTGCTGCGTGTTCGCGTTGTCGGCGACCAAATCCGATCGATTGCCATTGTAGTTGGCTAGGCCTCTATGCGAGCGGTAATATGAATAGCTTCGTGTAGTATGAGTTCGGGATTGGGTATGACACCTGGTGTTGTAAATATGGCACCAAATTTCACCTGAACAAATGTATATCATAAGGTGGATCACCGTCAAGAAAATAGTTAGCATGACCTGCATTTATCCACGCTACACTTAAAGCTTTTCGAAATATCGAATAATCTGAGGAGTGCTCTGAAGGTAGCGTTGCTCATCGGGGGAGTAATGGCTTTGCTTGCTGATGCGCGTGAGGTCTGCCTGTAGCATATCAACGATTGTCATCCCGTGACAATCTATTGAGGTGAAATTCGCGCCCCGTTCGATTAGGAACTGAACTAGATCTAGGTGCAACCATGACGCTGCTACAAATAGCGCTGTCATATTAAACATTTGCGATGTCTATTTTTTAGTAAAGACGTTGCTTTATCAAATCATTTATTTCAGAAGCGATATACTCGCGTCGCATATCCTTCAAGCTGATCGGCCCATCCTTGGCCATTCGGAGTGATGATGGTTCCGTCAGGCAGAATTTCTACATTGCCCTGGGGTATCAGTCCCGTAAACTGACATGACACTGACACCGGCGAGTCATTGACTGCGAAGAGGTAATACTGCCCCTGGTACTCTTTGAGGAGT
>Ga0209403_10003858_pt1 | contig 16650 bp, 14 predicted proteins | sample ArcticOcean_MG_C_8_FD_187440 | JGI IMG/M metagenome (GOLD analysis project Ga0209403, IMG submission 187440) | Marine microbial communities from western Arctic Ocean - ArcticOcean_MG_CB11_86 (SPAdes) (version 2) | ecosystem: Environmental > Aquatic > Marine > Oceanic | place: Arctic Ocean... | reverse complement strand
AACTCAAGGGCCTCTATATGCTCATCTAAATTTTCTTGGGTCTGCTTTTTAGCCTTAACTCTTTGGGAAGTTTTGATCTCTTCCTGACGTTGTGGCAGGGTCTTGCTGATCCGTAAGCCAAACCCATTCTGACGACACCAGGCCAAATAAGATTCTACCGTGGTCATGTTCGGCGCGCGAAGATGGCGACCCATCGTCGCGTGCAAACGTGGACCAGATAAATGGGTTAAAGAAGACATCGGTCGTTTGGAATAGAAAGGGGTAAATTACCTGATATTGACTCACCTACACTTCTATACCCGCTTATGGATGCATGCCAGACTAATCATGTGAATGCAGAATCCACGTGCCTTCCAACTCAGAACTCAGAACCCGGCAGGGGTAACGGGGCGGACATAATAACTTCATCGGGGGCAAGACAGACCTCATCGCTACAGGCCTGATGAGAGACCACGGCATGAATTTGCGCTTGCGCCGGTATCTTCTCCGACTTGACCTGGATTTGTGCCCGAATAACAATTTCTCCTTCGTAAACACGCAGAGGCTGGTCGGCAAATGCAAATCGGACCTCTTCTCCTTCGGGGTAGGTCACCTTAAGGACCTCAATCGGTACATCGGCATTAAAGGTGATTGAGGTCGGAATAAGATCCTGCATCGAAGCCGGGTGCGCATTAAGATGCCAACCGGCATCTATCCGGACGGTGATCGTCGCGTTGATCACCCCCTGCGCAGAGGTCATTGAGAGAGAAGCTTTGATCTTTTTTGTATCCCCATTCAAAGCACCCATGTTCGGTGATTGGGTACGGAATACATCCATCGAATTTTCCAAATCGGCCAGCTGAAACTCTGTCGGAAGCCGACCGGTTGAGGTGTTGTGGCCATAGAGGTAGGCATGCACGGCCGAGATCATATAGGGGAAACGGCCAGAATTCTCCTTCATCTGTCCGGCGAAACTCTTGAACAATTGTCCGGCCCGCGTTCTATATAGGGGCTGCTCTGTATGGCGAGACAGTTCAAGTAATGCATGGGCAGCCATGGCATTCCCTGATGGGCGAGCCCCATCATAGGGATTTTTCGTACGCACGATTAGCGCCTCACGCCCATCCGTAAAATAAAATCCGCCATGCGTCTCATCCCAGAACGTCTTCAACATGAGGTCCGTCAACGTTTGGGCTTCAGTTAGCCAACGCCGATCATCTGTCGCCTCATAGAGTCGGGTTAACGCGCGGACCAGATAGGCATAATCCTCCTGGAAACCATCCTGTTTTGTTTGCCCATCCCGGTACACGCGGCGTAACTGCCCTTCCGAATCCCGCATATGCGTCAGGATAAAATCCATGGCTCGGGTGGCTATATCCTGGTAGGCTGCCTTCCCGGTCACCAATGCGGCATAGGCAAATGTGTCAATCATGTGGCCGTTCCAGGCGGCCAATACTTTTGTATCCACCAACGGTTTTTTACGGCCCGCACGTACAGATAGAAGCGCCGCGCTCATCGTCTGCCTATGCTGCCGAAGCTGATCAACCGATAAGCCCGTATGGCTTGCCGTCTCTTCAAGCGACCGATTCATATAAATCACAGCCCCTTCGCCTTCAGGCATGGGGGCCAGCGTATACATCTGAAAAAAAAGATCCGCTTCATCAGCCAGCGTTTCGCGTATGGCCTCTTCCGTCCAGAGGTAATATTGACCCTCTATCGCATCCGTTTCCGAATCCATCGCCGAATAAAAAGCCCCATCATTTCCGATCATTTCCCGCGAAACATACGCCAGGATATCTTCTGCGACCAGTTGGTAGGCCACCTTATCTGTCACATCGTAGGCCAGCAGATACACCCGCGCCAGATCCGCCTGATTATACAGCATCTTTTCAAAGTGGGGAATACGCCATTTAGAATCGGTGGCGTACCGGTGAAACCCGCCGCCAATGTGGTCATACATGCCACTATGCATCATGACATCCAGGGTCTGCGTGACCATCGCCAAATGCTGATCATCGCCGGTACGGCGGTATTCGGCTAACAGCAGCTCAAGGCGCATAGCCGGTGGAAACTTGGGTGCACCGCCGAACCCGCCGTTCTGAGCATCATAGCGTGTATTCAGTCGCGCAAACGTCCGATCAACAAGATGTTCATCAGCCGCGATTGAATCGACTGGTACGAAAAAATCCCGCTGAATTGCCTGAATCGCCTGGGCGACCTTGCCCGCATGGCTCGTCACATATTCCCGCCGATCCTGCCAGGCGGTGTTCATAGCATTCAGGATATTTGGAAAGCCCGGTCGACCCGGTAGGTCTTCGGGTGGAAAATAGGTGCCCGCATAAAACGGTTCCAGGTCGGGCGTCAGGAATACGGAGTTGGGCCATCCACCACCCTGCGTCATTAACTGCGTCGCAGTCATATAGACCTCATCCAGATCCGGCCGTTCCTCCCGGTCCACCTTGATATTGATGAAATGTTCATTCATTATGGCCGCGATTTCCGGATTTGAGAACACCTTACGTTCCATGACATGGCACCAGTAGCAGGTGGAATAGCCGATCGAGAGAAAAATCGGCTTCTGCTCCCGCTGGGCGCGATTGATCGCTTCCGGGCCCCAGGGGTACCAGTCCACTGGATTGTGTGCATGAAGAAGCAGGTAGGGACTGATCTCGCCAGACAGTCGATTGCCCTCTTGATCGTTCCACCAGCCATACCCGCGCCACACCAACCCACTGGCCAACACCCAAACCAGCGGCAGGATAATCAAATAACGCCACCGACGGCGTACCCATGATTGAGAAGCCATAACCATTTCCCGTTATCCATACCAAACGTCACCGTAGAGACGCAATAAATTGCGTCTCTACTACCATAACCACCATCACAAAACCAATCTATGATATTAACGGATCAAGTCAAAGGGAAGTTCCCCAGGGGCAAGGACGAAGGGGTGATGATAGAATTCAGCCTTATTATTGCGAAAAACCATGCCCATTATAGATAAATTCCAACCGGTTCCCGAAAGGATCATGGACGTATATGCTATGTAATCCAGCCACAGCCTAATCCACCGTGAACGCGATATCGGCGGCGATTAAATGTTGTTCAAAGGCATGAAGGGCCTTCACCAAAAACACCGGATGCGCTTTTCGGGCCGGTACAAAGTCCGCCTGGATGCTCAGATGAATAATCACCCCCGGTGCCTGAAACCAGCATCCACCGCTCGCAGCAAGTACCGGTGGTTTCTCTACCTCTTTCAAACCGAGGATTTACCATAAAACTGTCGGGCGCGCCCCTCATCTCCCAGGGGCATGGCAAGCTGAACATGGTCAGTCCCCACAAGATGCATGATATTTCTCCCTTGGGCATATCGCATGACAGAAACTCGCGTTGACAATCATACGCTCTATATTTAAATATCTGAAACATGGCATAAAAACGTGGCAACCTCTCTCAATCATTGTTTTCGGTTTGTTTGACGGTGGTCACATACATTAACACACCAATGTTTTATCTTTATTCTTTAATATTGAACGATAAAACCATACCATGCAGTCTTATCTCTTTTCATCACGCCAGATCTTTATTAAATCCAGCGCTCTGATATCTTCCAGTGGAGAATAAACATGTACTCAAACTTCCGTTTATTTAGACTCAGCATGGCGATGGTCCTCATCGTACTGGGACTTACCTCGGTCGCCTCTGCTCAGATTACCTTTATCAATCCGGTCAACGCAGATTCGACCACCAATGATCATATCTCGGGAAGCCGCCATATCGCTGCGGTCCCGGACGGCTCAGGCGGATACGTCGCAGTCGGCTTCTATCGAGATAACGACGCAATTGCTGAATTGAAGTTTGTTTACGATCTGGAAAACGCCACAGGGGGCCAGTCGGTACAGAGCATCAGCGAGGGATCGGACCTGGTCATCCTGGGTAACTTATACCGTGATGAGAACGATAAAGTACATGCCGTCTATATGGCAGCCGGCACACTTAAATATCGAAATAATATCGCCTTGGCCACGCAATTGCAATCCCCCGGCGGCATCGGTTCCGGCACGGTAACCGATGGACTGAATGCGTCCTTTGCATTCCCTTCCGTGGCCTTCCATGCCACCGGTGACGGCAATACGGATAAAAGCGGTGTGGGCGGTATCATATACCGGGGAACAGGCGGCATAGAAGTTCAAAAGTTTTCTCTGGATGCTTCAGGGTTTTTTTCACATGACGGCAGTCCGATCGATGTCACGACGGATAATACCGGCCTGAGGCCGCACGTAGGAACTTCATCCAGTGGTGACCTGGTGATCACCTATATGCGTAACGGCAATCTGTACATGGCTGACGATGTACAAGCCGCCGGATTCAACAACGAAGCCCTGATTCAGGCCGATCCGGCAGGCGGCGGAGAAGCGGCCATTAATAATTATGCCATGGCCGTCCGTGCAGATGCCTCCTTGAGCGTTGTTTATCAGGAAGCCGTCGCAGATAACGAAGATAAGATTTATTTCGAGCGTGTAAACTTTTCCACCCGGACAGACTTGTCTCAATTAGCCATTGACGCAGGTTCCCAGGATCCCTCTTCAACCACTGCAGCCCACCTTAATCCGTCTATTGCCCTCGATAGCGATGGGGCTTTCCATGTCGCCTTTTCAGCCCGTAATTCAGCAGGCACCCGTCATATTTATTATACCAACAATGTGACGCCCGGCTCATTCCTGGCGCATGTGGAAGTCAATCCGACTGATCCTATCGGTAATCATAACCTGTCCGCTATTTCAGTAGAATCAGGCAGCAAGGCGCATGTAGCCTTCGCCGACAACGGCAGTACGATTCTTTACGCCCGTACTAACCAGGATGTGACGGCACCCTCCGGCCCCGTACTCAGGGTCAATGATGTGACTATGACGGAAACCGATAATGGAGAAACGATAGAAGTTGTCTTGACCATCTCTCTTGATCAGGCCGCTACAGGCCAGGTTTCGGTTGATGTCAATACCGCCGACGGCACCGCGGTTGCCGGAACGGATTATACGGCGGTGGACGGTACGATAACAATTCCCGCCGGACAGACGGAACGGAAGCTAACACCTTTATTGTTAACTTTTGTGCCACAACCACCATCCGAGCCAGATTGCGCTTTGCTGAAACCTTTTCCGGGCCAGGGGGACCGGCCATCGCAGCAGTGACGCTGGATACGCCGGTGCCCATATCCGGGCTTCAGTTTACGGTGCAACCGGTAGACCGGAATGGTGGGGGCGGTCCTTCATCCCATGCCATGTTGATCAGTGTAATCAATAATCTCCAATCTACTGGATTTACCATATCGTCGGGCAGTCCGGACCAGGATAAAAAAACAACCGTTCTGCTCTTCCACAGCGGCGGCGACTCGCTTAATCCGGATGACCAGATTCCTCTACTGGACCTGGTCTATGCGATTGACGAGAATGCGCCGCACCACCTGACCATCGATTTGAATATCGAAAATGTGGTTCTGTCGGCCCCGAACAGCCAGCCGATTGCCCATCAACTCCAATCTGGTTTTCTGCAAATAGGCAAACCGGGGGATCTCGCTGGGGGTACCCTGAGCGCCGGGGATGGTCAGGTCAACATTATAGACATCGTGAAGGCCGTTCAGTTTGTGTTGGGCGTGATTCCCACACCGAATGATCCTTTCGCCTTTTTCCTGGCCGATGCCAATGAGGATGGGAACCTGAACGTACTCGATATAGTCTTCATGGTCCGATCCTTCCTGGATAATAACCAGCCCACGGTCAAGACTGTTGCAGCAGCCGCGCCGGTTGAGCCTGTCGTAATCGGACTCAGTGCCCTCCAAAGCCTGGACGATGGCCAAATAGTCCTGCCGGTATCGATTGATGCCGATGGTGCTGTAGCCGCTTTCCAGGCGACGACCACATTCAACGCGGCCCAGATCACCATCGGAACGCCACGCCTGACCGGCCATGCGGAACGGTGACCTTGCAGCACCAGACGATAGACGGTACCCTGCGCCCCCTCGCGTACAGCACCGATGGGCAGCAGCTTTCTGCGGGTACGGGTGCGGTGGTCTTGATTCCGGTAACGTTGGCCAACGAACAGAGCTTGCCCACAGTGACCTTGACCGAGGTCATTCTGGCTGATAGCCAGGCCGGGTTGATTACCTCTCACATTGGTACAGAAAGCGTTCAGGTGAAGGCCTTGCCCACGTCGTTCGCTCTGAGTAATAACCGGCCAAACCCGTTCAATCCGGGTACCACGATTTCGTACGAGGTCCCGCAAGCTGCCCATATAACGCTAACGGTATACAATCTGCTTGGTCAGGAGGTTATCCGTCTGTTAGATGAGGTCCGTCAGCCAGGACGCTACACCCTCACCTGGAATGGACGCAATACCAGACAAAGCGGTGTCGCCAGCGGGATTTACCTGTATCGTGTAACCAGCAGTACGGGTTATTCGGATACCAAACGTATGACGTTATTGAAGTAATCTACCCACGTATGTAGGGGCAAAACTTTGCCCCCTACATACCAAAATTGGAATATACCCCCATGCAACCTATCTGCCTGACCGGTCCATCGCTTAAAACCAACCTGCACACCCACACCACCTTCTCTGACGGTGCATTCAGCCTTGAAGAGGTGGTCGCCGCCTATGAAGCGCTTGATTACGACGTGGTGGCCATCACCGACCACAATCAGTGGCGGGATAACGACCACGCCTCTACAAAGAAAGTGCTGGTCCTCAGCAGCAACGAACCATCGCTTTCGCATCGCGAACATATTCTGGCCACCGGTGTCCATGCCGACTCGCCTGTAGATAAGGGAGACCGATCCTGCACACGGTCTCAGGAGGTTATTGACTGGGTCAACGAACAGGGCGGATTTTCCACCCTGAATCACCCTACCTGGTCCGGTATGTCCGTGGAACGCCTGCTGGAACTGGAACGATATCACTCGATAGAGATCGTCAATGCCGGTTGTATCGGCCACGGCTCCGAATACGCGGTAACGCACTGGGATGAGCTGCTTCGACGCGGTCGCCGGGTGTGGGGACTTGCGACGGACGACAGCCATGCCATCTGGGATCGTGGCCTGGGTTGGGTAGAAGTCTACTCCGATAGAAATGAAGCGGCCGTTGTTCAGGCGCTTAAAGAAGGTCGCTTTTACGCCACTATGGGCCCTATGTTCGAACATTTCGAATGTGACGGCGACCGTCTTTTTATCCGAACGGAACCAGTACAAGGCATCGCCGTTCTTTCGGAACAGGGTCCGATAAAAACGGCACACGGAGCCAATGGCACGGTCACTGAACTCGAATGGACCCTCCCCCACCGTGAACATCACTACATCCGTGTCGAACTACACCGGGCCGATGGCAAGAAAGCCTGGAGCAACCCGCTTTTTTTGTAGAAGGATATCGGAACGGATGAGATGCGTATCGGAACCATTCTGCCGTATATCCATCAAAGCCTGGCGAAGCTTGATCCAACTTTTAAATCCCGTTTCCGAGCAAGGATCAATTGTGCGGCGGCCAGGATCGGATTTCGGACAACCCAGCCTTCTGCCTTTAAAATACCCCCATGATATAAAAGAAAAGAACCAGGTTATCATTGTTTTGGTGTAAACCATATTATATGCTGGGTTTCCACTTTAATTTCTTTTTGATTAGTATCTCAATAATTCGGTATTATATTAGGTACCGACGTTACAAACACGTCACTAAACAAGGCACGGCAGGCTGTGTTTTGTTTAGTGACCCCATATCTATTTAACATTTTCGGTTCAAGTCTCCAAGGAGGCCCCCAATGGCCCAACTTATGACCAAGTTATGTATTCTGACGATAGCGTTTAGCCTGATCACAGCATGCGGAGCCCCACCCGAAGATCCAACGATGTCAGAAGATGAGTTGATCGCCAAGGCCCGCGACATTCATGACCGGGTCTTGACAATCGATACCCACGACGACATCCCGTTTAATTTCGCGACCGAGGCAGCGGATCCTGGTGAGCGCGGCAACCGGCAGGTTGACCTCCCCAAGATGAAAGAGGGCGGTCTGGATGCCGGCTTCTTTATCGTGTATGTGGGACAGACAGAGAGAACAGCGGATAACTATGAGAAGGCCAAAGCCGATGCGATGACGAAATTCGAAGCCATCCATCGCATGACCAAAGAGATGTATCCGGACCGGATCGAGCTGGCCCATTCTCCGGACGACGTTCTGCGCATCCATAACAGCGGCAAGTTAGTGGCCTGTATCGGCATTGAGAACGGCTATGTCATCGGTAAGGATATCTCCTTACTCAAAAAATATCACGAACTGGGCGCCCGCTACATCACCCTGGCCCATGGCGGCCATAACGATATTGCAGATTCATCTACCCCGCGTGACCGGCTGGGTGATGGCGAAGCGGAGCATAATGGTGTCAGCGAATTCGGGCAGGAGGTCATTGCTGAGATGAACCGGCTGGGTATTATGGTCGATGTATCCCACATCTCGAAGCAGGCCAGTTTGGATGCGATAAAGTATTCCAAAGCCCCGTTGATCGCATCCCATTCGAGCGTAGCCGCCTTGTGTGACCACCCGCGTAATATGGATGATGAACAGTTGATCGCCCTGAAAGCCAACGGTGGCGTCATGCAGACCGTAGCCTTCAATCCCTATGTTAAAAAGGTATCTGAAGCAAAGAGTGCAGCGACCGACTCCCTGCGACAGGCTTTTGGCATCACCGGTTTTCAGGCGTTCCGGGATATGACAGATGAACAACGTGCGGCCTATGACGAAGGTATGGCGACCATCAACAAAGAATGGCCGCGAGCCAACGTCAAAGATTTTGTGGACCATATCGATTACGCTGTTAAGCTGATCGGTATCGACCATGTGGGGATCAGTTCGGATTTCGATGGCGGTGGCGGTATTGACGGCTGGAACAACGCCGCTGAGACGTTTAACGTCACGCTGGAACTGGTCCGACGCGGCTATACCGAAGAAGAAATTGCACAGATGTGGGGTGGAAATCTGTTGCGCGTCTGGCGCGAAGTAGATCGCATCGCCGCCGACCTGCAGAAAACCAGCTAATGAAATTAAAAAACTAAGGTCATTTCGACCCCCTTTTGCCTGATCAGGATATCCAACGCCTTCCCGTCCCCTAAAGGGGGACTGAAAGTCCTGTCTTCGAGGAGGGGCCCATGAACCGACGGTACCATCGGCATCATGGGCATTATAGGTTTCGGTACGATGATGCCCATCAGATACTACCTGCAGGAACAGGAAAGAAAAGAACGGGAGCAAATGATGTATGAACTCTCCCGCGCTTCTTCCAAATGGATGCAGGCGACCGGAGATTCCATGATGCAGGATATTAACCGGCAACAGATGGAAAGCTTAACGGCCTCTATGAAATCTCTGGATGAAATCGGTCGCTCGCTCGATTCATTGGGGTCGTCTATCGCGCTGCTCGATACCACCTCTCTTTTGGCAGATCGGTCTGAGACGACCCAGGTAAAGAGGCCTTCTTCCGACCTCGATGATTTCCTGGGGATCAAAAAAGTTCGTGCCAGAATCGCCGAGCACCCGACCCCGTCGCTTTACCTGGATGCGGGCATCAAATAAGAGGTAAATGACAATTTTGATCAGGCAAAAAAAGATTATCAAGCGGCACTCGAACTCGATCCCACCTACGGCGCTGCCATGTTTCAATTAGCGAAACTACACCTGGAACTCGGTGAAGTGGCACAGGCGGAAAAAATAGCTGATCAATGTGAAAAATACAAGCCAAGCTATGCAAACGGCATACGAAAAGACATCAAAACCTATCGGGAAAATAACCCATGAACGCATTAGACCCTCATGCTTTTCACGGCCTTGACGGCCGTCCCCGCTCTGAGAAACTTCGCTCCTCCGGCCTGACCATGGTGGCTGATTGGGGCCTTGGGCCGCATGCGCAAAGTGACCTGCTCATGACCGGAGCGCCCTTTTTTGACCTGGCCAAAATTGCCGTGGGTATTACCCGGCTTCTGCCGGACGACCTGTTGCGGGACAAAATTACAGCGTATCGTCAAGATCAAGTCGAACCGTTTCCCGGTGGCCAGTATCTGGAATATGCAGAAATAGAAGGCAAGGCGGAGCGATATCTGCCTGCTGTTGTAGAGGTCGGATATCGTTGGGTGGAGGTATCGGATAACATGGCAACCGTCACGCTACTATGGAAACTGGACATGATCCGTCAAGCCACCGAAACTTTTGATCTGAAGGTACTGGGTGAAGTCGGCCAGAAAGAAGGCCTGCAAACCACCGTCCCCATGGTAGATGATGCCCAGGCGTGCATGGATGCTGGTGCCCGGCTGATTCTTCTAGAGGCCGCGGAACTGATCGGTGATGATCCGGCTGTTACGGAAGCCGTAGAGGCTGTCATTCACCATATTGGTCTTGATCAAGTCATGTTCGAACTGCCAGGTCCCTGGATTGAGGGGGTGACCCACGAGAGCATCCACCGCATGAGACGACGGCTGGTGGATCAGTACGGCCCTGAAGTCAACATCGGCAATGTCGAACCGACAGATTTGATCTCTTTAGAAGCCTACCGCTGCGGTCTCGGCGTCAATGCTGGACAAAAAAGCCCATAGGAAGCTTACCTCAATGCAAACGTATATTCATCAACTGGTTCCAATGGAAGACCGCATTCATCTGGCGACGGATGTGTACACGCCTGATGGCCCCGGACCTTTCCCGACGATCTTAATGCGTACCCCCTATCAACGGGCCAAACACACCCGGGATGGACCGCTGTTCACAAGCCGTGGCTATGCGGTCGTGATTCAGGACTGCCGGGGAAAGTATGATTCAGATGGGGTGTTCAACCCTCTGGTGGACGAGGCATCAGATGGGCAGGCGACCCTGGACTGGGTCGCCAACCAGCGGTGGTGTAATGGCCGCATCGGCCTGTGGGGACGCAGCTACCTTGGTATTGTCCAGGTTCCGGCGGCCAGTGGCGGCCACGAGGCGCTGAAATGTATCCTGCCTTCGGTCGCACCGGGTTCTTTCTTCCAAGACTGGATTCGGTATGACGGGTGTTTTGCTCTGGCTAATACCATCCGCTGGGCATTCACGCATGCTTCATGCCGGAATCTACCGGCTATGGCGCACTTCTCATGGCAGGACCTTCATCATCTGCCCAATTTACAAACCCTCATGCAACAGGTGGGCTTCGATACACCTTGCCTGGAAGATTGGAGTAGCCACGATCAATATGATGCCTACTGGGCACATGTCGATCAGGACCAGATGCATGCCCATATCCGCGTGCCCGGCTTACACGCTGGTGGTTGGTTCGACCATTTGACCAGGGGACAGTTCAATGCCTATAGTAACATTCGCAAACAAGGTGCAACGGAAGCCGCCCGGACCGGCCAACGGCTCCTCATCGGGCCGTGGGGGCATAAGACCATCAGTCAGCCCGGACCGGCACACCAGAAATACGGAGATTGGGATTTCGGACCAGAGGCCAATCTGTCTGTCATGGCCCATGAGTTTCAATGTCTGGATTTCTACCTGAAGGACATGGACAACGGCTATGACCAGCAAGCACCTGTCAACGTCTTTTTAATGGGAGAAAATCGGTGGATCGACCTGGATGAATGGCCGCCCCAAATGGAGATGCAGGCCTGGCATCTTGATTCGGACGGCAGTGCCAATATGTGGAGCGGAAATGGCACCTTACAGCGTGAAGCACCGAATCGAAGTATGGACGACACATTCACCTATGATCCGGCTGATCCCGTTCCTACCCTGGGCGGCGCTATTTACTGGGGACTGGATGGTTGGGGACCGGTTGATCAGCGGCCTATCCTGGACCGTGCCGACATCCTGTATTACCGAAGTAATCCTTTACCGCATCCTCTTTCTGTCGTAGGGGATATTAATCTGGATCTAACCATTGCGAGCGACGCCGTTGATACGGATTTCGTGGCCAAGCTTTGCGTAGAGGCCTCTTCGGGGGCCGTTACGTGTCTTACGGTAGGCTCTTTGCGCTGCCGCTATCGCCAGAGCTGGTCACAACCAGAATCCCTCGTACCAGGCGAATCAACTCCCCTTACCCTCCGATTAGGGCACATCGCGTATACCTTTCCCGAAGGCAGTCGTATCTCTCTTGTGATCACCAGCAGTGATTTCCCGCGTATTGCCCCTCATTCTAATACCATGGCCGCGCCGTGGCAATATGACGAACTCGTCACCGCACGTAACACCGTACGGCACGGTCCGGGGACCCCATCCTGCTTACATTTGCCGGTGATGGACGGGTAAGACTACAGAAATCCCGGTCGCCAGAGTGTCAAAAAGAGGATAGAAATACAAAAGTAGAGCAGGAGGGAAAGTCCATCGTTTAGCGTCGTGATGAGCGGCCCGGATGCTACGGCGGGATCAACACCAAGCTTTTCAAAAATAATGGGCACCATCGCACCGAGAGCTGCGGACAGCAAAATAGCCGAAAACATAGCCGTGCCGACGCAAGCAGCGACAATCGCATCTCCAATCCAGATACGTGCCACAATATAAACCAGTATACCAAGCAGCATCCCCATCGTACCAGCGATACGCAATTCCCGCAAAACCATAGCGAATATACTGCCTACCTGAATATGCCCGATCGCCATATTACGGACAGTAACCGTCGAGGTCTGTATCCCCGAGTTCCCTCCCATGGCCATAATAGCCGGTATGAAAAGCACCAGAAGATTCATATTTCTGAGCGACTCGGAAAATACGTCAATGACCCCGCCAGATAACAAAGTACCCGCTAGACAAACCATCAACCATGGCAACCGTAGTTTGACGACGCCGAATACCGAACGCTCTTCCAGTTCTTCCGAACTCATGGCTGCCATTTCATAGATGTCTTCCGTGGCTTCATCCTGAATCACATCCATGATATCGTCTACGGTGATCTGTCCCATCAGGACACCGTTTTCATCGACAACCGGCAGGGCAAGCAAATTGTAAGCCGAAAAAATCTGTGCCACTTCGTCCTGATCCATATCGGGGCGGACGGAAAGTGGGTCCGGGCGCGTCAGTTGATGAATCCGTGTGGTGTTGGAGGCAAGCAGAAGCCTTCGTAAAGGCACTGTACCGATGAGATGCTGTTTGCCGTCCACGACAAATAAATAGAATACTTCGTCCTCATTGGCCCATTCCCGCAGGTATTGTATCGCATCTTCGACCGTCATCTCCTCTCTGAGCGTAACCAACCGGGACGTCATAATCCCGCCGCCCGTGTCCTCCGCGTGCGGCAGCAATTCTTCCACGGTCTCCGTGGTATCATCCGCCAGGAGCGCCATCACCGCAATCATCCGGTCTTCAGGCAATGTGCCCAGAAGATCCGTAGCATCATCCGGATCCATATATTCGATATAACGGGAAAGACGCTGATCTTCCAGGTGGTCCAGCAGGGTCAGTAGCGTAGGGGGTTCTACTTCAGAGAGGGTATCTGCCCCCAGGGGCAGGGCAATTAAACTAAAGAGCTGAGGCTGATCATCTTCCGACATCTGACCCAGGAGAGCGGCCAGGTCGGATTCATGTTGACTATTCAGAATTAGCCCGAGGGCTATCAGATCATCGTCCTCAAAGAGTTCGCCACCAGCTCATCCCGACGCTTCTGCAAACCGCCTTCTTCGAGGATATCATCGTGCTGTGATGATAAATCTGACACGTTATCCTCCTGACCCACTATTATCCGTCTTTCCATGGTCCCTTCAGTCAGAGGACTGAAAACATCATCTTCGAGAAAGTTCTAATTTATCTTCACCTCTACATGCTCCAGATTCACATCAGAAACCTTAACCAGCTGATCTTTATCAAATAATCGGCCGTGTTCTCCCAATGCGACGCTGTCTCCTTCGGCCGTCTTGTAATTACGAAAATCTGCAAAACGGAGGCCTTCGATCGTTCGAATGTTATGTGCCTCACGGAATCGCGTGCCACCACCGTTGACATGATAATAATACGCCATGTAATCCATGGTATGTTTCTGGGTATGAATCCAATACAGAAAAATGTCATTATATTCTGGTCCGCCGCCTTCCTCCCGAAACGTGATTTCAACCTGATGATACGGCTCACCTTTTATGGTCATCTGTCCCAAGTAACGCTTTACCGACGCGGCATCATTGAGCTTATACGGTAAGAAGGCGAAATAGGTCACTGAGCTGATCGAGCCAGGTAGTCCTAACTGCATCCGCTCAGACAGTTCGGCGCGTTCTCCATCTATCTCCCGATAAAACCCATCATTGGATAACACATCCCGGATCGAACGGCCCGACGTATCTGCATATGTACGGGTGTAAGAGAAGATACCACCCCGTCGATCAACAGCATAATGTCGCCCACGAAAATCGAAATCAATAACCGATCCTTCAAATCGTGCCCCGCCGGCCAATTCGATCGCTTGATTAATGATAGCCTGTGGAGCCGGCGGCTGTGCGCCAAACGCTGTTATCACGCCAAAACAAAAGATACCCATCAGTAGCTTACTTCGCATAAGAACTCCTCTATATTTTTGGATGGTGATTTAAAATACAATGGGCTACATCAAAGCATATCATCTATAATATGGTAGCCGTATGTATCCGTTTTTTACAATCAAAATCATCATCCAACCTGCCCCCGCAACAAATCTTCTATGGTCTCCCGCATTCGGATCAAACGGGCACCATCCTCATCAACCATAACCTCGGCTGGACGGGGTCTTGTATTATAATTTGAACTCATGCAGAATCCATAGGCACCGACATCCTTAACAGCGAGTATATCTCCTTCTCGAATATGCGAGATATCGCGGTTATGAGCAAAAAAGTCGGTGCTTTCACAGATATTGCCGCATACATCGTACGAGAAGGTGCGGTCCTCTATATTACTAGCATTGACAATTTCGTGGTGAGCATTATATAACGGTTTCCGAATTAAATGATGAAAACCTGAGTCCGTGCCGACAAACCTACGGTCACCATTGGTTTTTACGCCGTTGCATTGCATCAGTAAGGTACCACTTTCTCCTACGAGATACCTTCCTGGCTCTAATTTGAGCCTGAGATCTTTACCATATTTTATACAAAATTCCGTAAAACGGTCTGTCAACTTCTGGCCCAGGGTATTGATTTCAAGCGGCACCTCATCCAGCGTGTATGGAATGCCAAACCCACCACCGAAATCTATAAACTGAAGCGTCGTGAACTGTTCGGCCACCTTCAACAAAGTTTCAGTGGCCTCAAGAAATGGTCCGCCTTCAAGAAAACCTGACCCCACATGGGCGTGAATCCCTATCACCCTAAGCTTATATTTATTCACCAGGCTATCGGCATCACCTAATGAAGTACATGGCATACCAAATTTACTATCTGGTCCGCCCGTGATACAATGATCATGATGGCCCGACCCCACATTGGGATTAATACGAAGGGCCATGTCCGTATCAGGCGCCATCCGTCCATATCGTTCCAATTGTGATATCGAATCGATATTAATCAGGATTTGTCGTTCAATGAAATAACGCATTTCCTCATCTGTTACACTGTTTCCGGTAAAAAGAATCGTATCAGCAGGGTATCCGGCTTCCAGGGCCATAAATACTTCACCTGTTGAGACGGCATCAATGCATGCGCCTTCCTTACGTAATAACTTTAATATCTCCAGATTAGTATTGGCTTTACAGGCATAGTGCACGTCCAGGTTCGAATAGGGAAACGCCGCCCGAAATTGACGGAATTTCTGGCGAATACACTGGGCATCATAGACATACAGCGGGCTACCATAGTCTTCGACAAGTGATTCAGCTGTTATCCCGTTGATACAAAGCTGGTTGTTTTCTATAGTCATATATTTAATGCAACACCTGTTTTATTTGGTAATCTGCTGAAGGACCAGGTAAAGGGTCGTGAGTGTGGCGGTAACGGACAGGGTTTCTTTAAATATTGCATAGTAGTCCCGAACCGGCTTCCTGGGCACCCATATGGTATCACCCAGTTGGATATCGGTCTCTTTCGGTGAAAGCCATTCCTGCGTCTCTGCCTTAATGACCTGAACACGGTTACGACGGGCATGTTTTCCATATCCACCGGTTTGCGAGATATAATAGTCTAAACCCCTACCGGAGATATACGGCAATTGGCCCGGGCTGGCAACCTGGCCCATGACGGTGACCGTTTCATTTCTGGATGGTACGAAGATGACATCCCCATGGTGTAAGCGTACATCCGCAGATTCATCCCGTGCCTCGAACAACTGAGCAAAATCGGCGACCACAAATTGCTGATTAAAAATCGCCTGCGCTTCAAAATCCGCTACTTCTTGCGGACCGATACGACTCATGCGCAATCGGGCGATCCGGATCTGATTGGGGTCCGGTGGCGGCCGGTTGGGATCGATCGGCCGTACCACAGCACCGCCTGAAAGATAGGCCTCCTCCGTGAAACCGCCAGCCAGGTCGATGATTCGGGACAGCATAATACCATCAGATTGTATTGGATAAGTGCCCGGGAAACGCACCGAACCCCTGACCACGACCATGAAATCCATCTGTGTTTTCGGAGCCGTACGGACAAATATACGATCACGAGGCCGTATGGGTGTACTTAATGCGGAAGCCCTCTGAGTTAAATCTACAGCGATGGTTTCTGTCC